>Ga0184637_10001154_pt1 | contig 18432 bp, 14 predicted proteins | sample PLM3_127_b2_FD_133143 | JGI IMG/M metagenome (GOLD analysis project Ga0184637, IMG submission 133143) | Groundwater sediment microbial communities from an aquifer in East River, Colorado, USA - PLM3_127_b2 | ecosystem: Environmental > Terrestrial > Soil > Riparian zone | place: USA: East River...
GGAAGCGACGAGCACCATGTTCTTGACCGAAGGGATCAAGTTCTCGCCGCCAGGGACGGGCTCTGCACCGCGGACCTGGGCGCCGAAACGGATGTCGACCGAGCGAACCCCCGGCAGGCTGCGCACGGCTCGCTCGCAGTCACTCTGAATCTGGGATTTGAGGGGGCAGGCAGGCGTGGTGAGCTCTACCTCGAAGGACACGCGCCCGTTGTCGACGCGCACGTCTTTGATCATATCGAGCTCGACGAGTGAGCGCCGGAGCTCGGGGTCGGCGACCGGTCTGAGGGCGGCAAGAACCGCCTCGACCGTGAGTTCTTTGGTGGCCATGCGAGCCATGGTAACGCCGGCGCCCGACGTTGCCAACCGCATGCATAGCACGGCCCCGGTTGCGGCGGCGCTCGCAGCCTGCGCCCCCGGTTGCGGTGCTCGCAGCCTGCGCCCCCGGTTGCGGTGCTCGCAGCTCGCGGCTAAGATGCGCCGGCCATGAAGCTGCTCCCGATCGTGCTCCTCGTCCTCGCCATTTTGGTGACCGCCGGCCTGGCGAGGCGAAAAGCGCCACTGGACCCGCAGGCGGCGCCCTCACCCAGGCTGAGCCCGTTTGGCACCGACTCTCAGGCAGCGGACGCCCGCGGGGAACAGGTCGACTATCTCCCCTTCGATCCGATCACCCGACTCGAGCTCCTCGACCACGTGCGGACGCTGGCCTCGGACGCCATGGAGGGACGGCGGACCGGCGAGCCGGGCGCCGATCGTGCCGCCACCTACATCGAAGACGAGTTTCGCCGAGCCGGGCTTCGTCCCGGCGGGGATGAGGGGAGCTACCGGCAGAGTTTCCAGGCCCAGTTGGGGGCCCGGATGGGGGAGAAGAACCGCTTGGTGCTCAAGTCGCCCGGCGGACCGGTGGTCATGGGCCTGGACTCCGACTGGCGACCGCTCAGTTTTTCCACCCGCGGACAATTGCTCTCCCCCATCACTTTCTGTGGTTACGGCATCACCGCGAATGACCCGCCCTACGACGACTATGCCGGACAGGATGTTCGTGACCGAGTGGTTCTGCTGCTCCGCTACGAACCCGGCGCCGACGACCCTCACAGCCCGTTCGGAGGCTCTTCACTCACCATGCACGCGGATCTCCGCAACAAGACCAAGAACGCTTTCGACCATGGCGCGGCAGGCGTCCTGGTGGTGACCGGTCCCGCCACGCAGCAAGATGACCTCCTGCCCTTCGACACCGGCGCCGACGCCGGCAGCGGCCATCTGCCGGCCGCTCAGCTCCGGCGCCCAGCTCTGAGTCCGCTCCTCGACGTCGTCGAAGTGGACCTGGCCGCCGTCCAGGCCCGCATCGACCAGACCTATCAGCCGTACTCGTTCCCCCTCGACCTCACGGTGGAGATGGAGGTCGACGTCGAGCCGGTCGAGGCCGAGGCCTTCAACGTCATCGGCATCCTGCGCGGCGGGGACCCCGCATTCCGGGACGAAGCGATCGTGGTCGGAGCTCACTACGATCACCTGGGCCGCGGGGGGAAGGGATCGTTGGCGCCGGACACCGTGGCGATCCACAACGGCGCCGATGACAACGCCTCGGGGGTGGCCGCCGTGATCGAAATCGCCGCGGCTCTGGCGACGACGCCGGCCGAGGTGCGGCGCTCGATCGTCTTCGTGGCTTTCACCGGCGAGGAGTTGGGGCTGCTCGGCTCGAGCTACTACGTCGAGCATCCGGCGATGCCGCTCGCCCTCACCCGGGCGATGATCAACCTCGATATGGTCGGGCGCGGCCGCGATCGCGAGGTGCTCATCGGAGGAGCCGGCACTTCGCCCGACCTCCGGCAGGTGGTTGAAGAGGAGGCTCGAGCCGATTTCCTTTCGCCGGTGTTCTCCGAAGGGGGCTACGGCCCGAGCGACCACACGGCGTTCTACGCCCGGGACATCCCGGTCCTGTTCTTCTCCAGCGCCCCGCACGAGGACTACCACCGCCCGACCGACGACTGGGAGAAGGTCGATCTTCACTACCTGGAGATGATCGCGCGCCTGGCCCAACGGGTGACGGGGAGACTTGCCGGGGAAGTTGCCGAGATCCGGTTCGTCCGCGCCGACACCGGCGGCCCACCCGGAAGTCGCCCGGGAGGCGAAGGCTATGGCACTCGCGGCTATGGGCCCTTCTTGGGCACCGTACCCGATTTCGGCCCGTCCAAAGAGGGAGTGCGCCTCTCCGGGGTGCGACAGGGCTCGCCCGCGGAGATCGCCGGGCTTCGCCGCGGGGATTTGATCGTGGGATGGGATCGCCGCCGAATCTTCAATCTAGAGGACTACGCAGCCGCCCTTCGCTCCCAGCGACCGGGGGACAGGGTGGAGATCGAGTTCCTCCGGGACGGGGCGACCCAGAGGGCAGTGGCCGTGCTTGGGGAGCGTCGCTAGGAGCAAGCTCCTAACACAATTATTACCATCACTTAGCCAGGCGATGGAGGAGCGCAAAAGGCCACCCGGATACATGTGATATTTTTCACAAGATAGGAACCACCTCCCCCGATTCAATGTCCTACACTCGCTTGCGCGAGTGACGGTGATCCACCGAGCCCAGGGCAATTTGCCCCGCCGGGGGTGATCCGCCGGGGGTGGCAACCGCCGCCCGCGGTGCCGGATGGTCGGCAGCGCCCGCTGACCGCTCCCCGGCCCTCTGCTGTTCGATGGCTCGTTTTCAAGACTCGACTCTCTATCGCGTCTACTGGTGGCTCACCTCGGTGAAGCTCACCGTGGTCCTGCTATCGATCATCCTCCTGACCCTCATTGCCGGGACGATCTTCGAAGCCAACCGCGGGACCAAGGCCGCCCAGTTTCTCTACTACAACTCGCACTGGTTCGATGCCATCCTCATCTTCTTCGGATTCAACCTCATTTGCTGCACCATTCGGCGCTTCAAGCGCAAGCTCTCGCAGCTTGGCTTCATGACCACCCATGTCGGGGTGATGACGATTCTGGTCGGCGGCCTCATGAGCAGGAACCTCAAGCAGGAGGGCCAGCTCATCATCCCCGAGAACGAAGCACGCAACTACCTGCTGCTGGACCAGAACAGCTTCACCGTGACCGTGGACGGCCCCGGCGAGTCGATCACCCGCCAGTACGACACTCACTACGACAAGCTCGGCGGCCGCACCCAGGTCCGCTCGAGCTTCCGGGTGCCGGAGGCCGGGATCGACTTGCTCGTCGATCAGTACTATCCCGATCTCCGCTTCGAGGAAGTCCTCGAAGACACCCATCCCGAACCCAACCCGGCTCTCGACCTGCGCATCCTCGACTGGAGCGGCGAGCACACCCAGGCGCTCTTCGCCCGCGAGCCGTCGCGGCGCGAGTCGAAAGCGGGAACGGCCACGTTCCGCTTCGTCGAGGCCGAGGACGCCCACGCGCTCGAACGCGAGCTCGGTGCGCCGGGGCCCGAGACCACGACCCGGCTGGGAGTGGTCCATGTCGACCTGGCCGCCGGGGGGCGGCTCGAGATCCCGGTCGACGGGGGACTCGAGCGCTCGTTCGCGGCCTCCGCTCCGGCGCGGGAGGTGACCGTGACCCTCGAGGGTTTCTTCCCCGATTTCGCCATCGTCGGGGAGGAATACTCGAGCCGGTCCACCGACCTCGCCAACCCAGCGGTGTTGCTCGAGGTCACGGGCCCCCACAATTCGCACGAACGCCACCTGCTTTTTGCCGATCATCCCGATGTGGACGTGTCCCATCGAGAAGGGGAGCGACTGACCGCCAAGGCGACCTACACCCTCCCCAGCCGTTCGCCTGACGCCGCTGGCCAGGTCAAGTTCGTGCGCGGCCCTGATGGGGCGATTCATTATGTCACCGGCCACCATGGCGCCGCCGAACGGCGCGGAAAGCTGGAGACCGGGCAAGCAGTTTCTTACCCGGAGTCGGGAGCGCGCTTCTGGGTGACGCGCGTTCTCGACCACGCGCGCCTCGAGCAGCGGGTCTGGAACGGGGGAAAGGAGATCCAGAATCCGGCGATCCACGTCACCGCGCGCGATGGCAAGAACCAACACGAGGTGTGGGTCGTCCAGGGCGCACCGCGCGAATTCACGCTCGGCGACCGCCGTCTCTCCCTCGACTACAGCTTCAGGCGCCTCGATCTAGGCTTCAGCGTCAAGCTCGAAGACTTCCGCGAGATCACCTATCCTGGCATCAACCTCGCCGAGTCCTTCGAGTCCGATGTCGTGGTCACGGCGGCGCCGGACGTCCAGTTTCCCCGCCGCATCTCGATGAATCACCCGCTCAAGTTCCGGGGCTACAAGATCTTTCAATCCAGCTTCCAGCGCGGAGAACGCGAGACATCGATCTTCTCGGTAGCCCGTGATCCAGGCGTGCCGGTCGTGTATACTGGCTACTTCATCTTGATCTTGGGGTTCATTCTGATCTTCTTCCTCAAGCCCTACCTGATCCGCTGGGGAGCAGCCAATCGCGCCCGCTCGGCGGCTGGCGCGGTAGCCATGGCGGTCGTTGTCCCCAGCACCGGAGGAGGCGAAGCCCATGCCGAATAGGCAACTCGCCCGTCGTATGATTCATCGCATGATTCCTCGCATGTTCCATCGAACGTCCTATCACCTAATCCTGGCGGTGGCCATTGCCGCCGCCATCGCTGAACCCGGGATGACGGCGGCATCCGTGCCGTCCAAAACGGCCCCGGCCAGTCCCATCGACTTCTCGGTGGTCCAGTGGGTGCCGGTCCAGAACGGCGGCCGATTGAAGCCCCTCGATACCTACGCGCGCGAGACGGCCCGATCGATCACCGGCCGCGAGACTTTCAACGGCATGAGTCCCATGCAACTCCTGTTCACACTCGCCTTCAACGGCGAGTCGCTGCGTGACACGCAGCTGATCAAGATCGGCTTCACCCCACTCAAGGAGAAGATCGGCCTCGATCCCAATCGCCAGCACTTCTCCTACCGTGAGCTGCTCGAAAACCAGGCCTTCCGGGTCCTCGTCGAGCAGGTGCGGGAGAAGCAACAAATGGGAATGGGAGAGGATCTCGACCGCCTCGAGCGCGAAGTGTCGTCGATTTACGGGCGGTTGGTGCACATGGGCATGATCATGGGCGGCGAGGACCCACGCCTCGTGCCCACTCCCGGAGAGCGAAGCGAGTGGCTATCGGTGTCGCAAGTGGCCTCGGCTCCGGCAGTCGGTCCGGGGATCACCGGCCCATGGCAAGCGATGGGCGAAGCCTTTCTTGCCGGGGACAGCGCCGCTTTCCGGCAAGCCTCGATCGAGCTGCGCGACCACCTTGAGGCCATGCCCGCCACCTCCGATCGGAATGCCGGGCGGCTCGGGCTCGAGATTCGCTACAACCGCACCAAACCCAACCTCATCGCCCAGGGGCCCTACCTTCTGGCCTCGCTCGGTTTCTTGCTCGGATTCGCCGTGCGGAGACGCTGGCTCTACCTGGCCTCCTTGCTCCTGCTCGTGCTCGGTTTTGCCATCCAGACTTACGGCCTCGCCGTGCGCGCCATCCTCACCTCGCGGGCCCCGGTCGGCAACTTGTACGAGGCGCTCATCTTCATCGGGTGGGGGGTCGTGGGGTTGGCCATCTTCTTCGAGCTGATGAGCCGAGCCAAGATCTACGGCGCAGTGGCCGGGCTCGCCGGCTTCGTGGTCCTGGTCCTGGCTCACTACCTGCCCCTGGATCCGGCGATCAACCCGCTGGTCGCGGTGCTCAACGCCACCTGGCTCCAGTACCACGTGACGACCATCCTGTTCGGCGACGCAGCCCTCACCCTCGCCGCCGCCCTCGCCCACTTCATCATGGGCGCGCAGATCTTCGCCCCGCACCGGGCCGACCTCCGCCGGACCGGCCTCCAGTTCATGTATCGCGCCATCCAGGTCGGCGTGCTCTGTCTCGCCGCGGGCATCATGTTCGGCGCTATCTGGGCCAACGCCTCCTGGGGGCGCTACTGGGGCTGGGATCCCAAAGAGACCTGGGCGCTCATCACCCTCATGGGATTCCTGCTCGTCGTTCACGGCAAGCAGGCGGGATGGCTGCGCGAGAAAGGGATGGTGCTCGTCTCCGTCCTGGGTCTCCAGCTCCTGGTCATGACGGTTTACGGAGTCAACTACTTCCTGGTCGGATTGCACAGTTACGCTGGAAGCGGCGACGCGGGGGTGTCCTTGCCGCCGATCCTCATCGGCTATCTCGCCTTCGAGGCGCTCGCGGTCGGCGCCTACATCCTGGCTTGCCGGCGGGCGGAGGGCCACGGCCAGCCGGCGATGGCCGGGGCGGTGCCGGCCGATCGGCCCTAGCGAGGGAGCAACATTGGAGGACGTGACCGGCACGATTCCGATTGCCACGATCGGGCAGCCGCCGCTGCGGAAAGGCACGGGCGGAGGCGCGGGCGGAGTGCCGGGCGGCATGCCCGCCCAGTGGCTCCCCACGCGCATCGACCACTTCGTCAATTGGGCGCGGGGGAACTCGCTCTGGCCGCTCACCTACGGCACCGCCTGCTGCGGCATCGAGGTGATGTCGGTCCTTTCCTCCCACTATGACCTGGCCCGCTTCGGGGCCGAGGTGATTCGCTTTTCTCCCCGGCAGGCCGACCTCCTCATCGTCGCCGGTACGGTGGTGGACAAGCTGGGGCCGGTGCTCAAGACCGTCTATCAGCAGATGCCCGATCCCAAATGGGTGATTGCGATGGGCGCCTGCGCCGCCTCGGGAGGTTTCTATCGCGCTTATCACGTCATGCAGGGGATTGACGAGATCATCCCGGTCGATGTCTATGTGCCCGGATGTCCGCCGACCCCCGAGGGTCTGATTTACTCGATCCTCGAGCTCAAGAAACGGATCGAGCGCGGCGAGACGCGGACTCAGATCGAGGCGCGGGAACACGCGGCCAAGGCAGGGAGTCGAGGGTGAGCGAAAGCTCGCACATCGCCGAGGGGCCAGCCTCTGAGGGGTCAGCCGCCGAGAAGCCGACCGTGCGCGTGCTCCGACGCGAGCTCGGCGACGCCCTGCTCGAGGTCCAGGAACAGCACGGTGATCTCGCGATCCGGATCCGCCCCGAATCCTTGCCGGCCGCCGCACGACTCTGCCGGGACCACCCCGAGCTCAGCTATGACTACCTCATGGACATCGCGGCGGTGGACTACTTGGGTCAGGATCTCCGCTTCGAGGTCGTCTACAACCTCTACTCCTTACGTCACGGCCACCGGGTTCGACTCCGCGTCCGGCTGCCGGAGGAGGAGCCGACGGTAGATTCTCTGGTGCCAGTGTGGCTCGCCGCCGATTGGTTCGAGCGCGAGGCTTGGGACCTGATGGGGATCCGCTTCCGCGGCCATCCGAATCTCACCCGGATCCTCACCCACGCCGAATTCGTCGGACACGCGCTCCGCAAGGACTACCATTCGGAGGAGCGCCATCGCCTGTCACGGACCTACGACCTGTTCACCGAGGCGAGCACCGGCGCGCCGCCCGCGGACTAGCGCCAGTCACGGCATCACGCAGCCACCATGACGACGGTTTCGGTCGAAACTCCGGGGCGGATGGTCGTCAACATCGGACCCCAGCATCCGGCCACTCACGGCACCTTCCGGATCGAATGTGTGCTCGAAGGAGAGCGGATCATCGAGTCGCGGACCGAAATCGGCTACCTGCACCGGTGCTTCGAAAAGATGTCGGAGACTCACGACTACTGGGGCGTCATCCCTTACACCGATCGCCTGAACTACTGCTCACCGATGATCAACGGCGTCGGCTATTGCCTGGCGGTGGAGAAGCTCCTCGGCTGCACGATTCCCAAACGCGCCGAGTACATCCGGGTCATTCTCTGCGAGCTGAGCCGGATCATGGACCACCTGGTCTGCATCGGCACCAACCTGGTGGACCTCGGGGCGATCACCAACTTCTGGTATGCCTTTCGCCCGCGAGAGGTGATCTATGACCTGCTGGAATCGTGCTGCGGCTCGCGGCTCACGGTGAGCTATGTGCGGATCGGCGGGCTGACCGAAGACGTTCCGGCGGGGTTCGTCGAGCAATGCCGGCGGGTGATCCGGAAGGACATCCCGCGCGCCATCCTCGAGCTCGAGAAGCTCAACTCCCAGAACCCGATTTTCAGAGCTCGCGGGCAGGGCATCGGCGTCATGCCGCGCGAGCGGGCGATCGCCTGGGGCTGGACCGGCCCCTGCGCCCGCGCCTCGGGGGTGGACTATGATGTCCGCCGCGACCATCCCTACTACGACTACGACCAGTTCGAGTGGAAGGTGCCGGTCGAGACCGCTGGCGATGTGTTCGCGCGCTATCTGGTCCGCATGGAGGAGATGCGACAGAGCTGCCGGATCATCGAGCAGTATCTTGACCATCTTCCCGGGGGCCCGGTGATCGTTGATGACCGGCGGATCGCGCTGCCACCGAAGCCGGAGGTTTACACCAACATCGAGGCCCTGATGGCCCACTTCAAGCTCATCATGCATGGCATCCTGCCGCCGCCCGGGGAAGTCTACGGCTACGTGGAGGGAGGGAACGGCGAGCTCGGCTTCTACGTGGTGTCGGATGGCACCCGGAAGCCCTATCGGGTGAAAGTGCGTCCGCCGTGCTTTGCCATCTTCCAGGCCTTCGACGAGATGCTCCGCGGTCTGCTGGTGGCGGATGTGGTGGCGATCCTTGGCAGCTTGAACGTCATCGCCGGGGAGTTGGACCGCTAGCCGGCCGGGCGGGAGGCGGAGTGGCGAGCCGATGAGCTCGACAATGGAGCCAAGGACCAATCCGGCGATTGGCCAGTCCAACGAACGGCGGCCGCGGATCCTGACCCGGTTTCTCCGGCGCGATGACTCGCATGAGCTCGAGGCCTACCGTGCCGACGGCGGCTATGAAGTGCTCCGCCGGGCGCTGAGCACCATGAAGCCGGACGAGATCGTCACCGCGGTCAAGGAGTCAGGCTTAAGGGGACGCGGCGGGGCGGGCTTTCCCACCGGAGTCAAATGGGGATTCATCGACCGCCAGAGCTCGAAGCCCGTCTACCTGGTAGTCAACGCCGACGAGTCCGAGCCGGGCACGTTCAAGGACCGGCTCATCCTGGAGCGCATGCCGCACCTCATGATCGAGGGGCTGGTGCTGGCGAGCTTCGCCCTCAATGTCCGCCACGCGTTCATCTACATTCGCGGCGAGTATGCCTTCCCCGCCCGGCGGCTTGCCGCGGCTCTCGACGAAGCCAAGGCCGCCGGTTTTCTGGGGTCGAACATCCTCGGCTCGGGAAAGGACCTCGAGGTCACCTTGTATCGCGGTGCCGGGGCCTACATCTGCGGGGAGGAGACTGCACTTCTCGAGTCGCTCGAGGGTAAAAAGGGTTACCCGCGGATCAAGCCGCCCTTTCCCGCGGTGGTCGGGCTCTATCGCTGCCCGACCGTGGTCAACAACGTAGAGACGCTGGCCACGGTCCCCTGGATCATCGAGCACGGCGCTCGGGCATTCAAGGCCATCGGCACCGAGAAGTCACCGGGAACCCGGCTCTTCTGCGTGTCGGGCCGGGTCCACCGGCCCGGCAACCACGAAATACCGCTCGGGACCCCGCTCAAGGAGTTCATCGACGAGGACTGTGGCGGAATGCTCGATGGCTATCGGTTGAAGGGAGTGATTCCCGGCGGGGCTTCCACCAACGTGCTCACGCCGGAGGAGGTCGATCGCGCCCGGCTCGACTTCGAGTCGATGATGCAGTTCGGGACCTTCCTGGGATCGGGTGGCGTGGTGGTGATCGACGACTCGGTGTCGATCGTCGAGGCCGCCTATTCGATCGCCCACTTCTTTGCTCACGAATCGTGCGGCCAGTGTTCTCCCTGCCGTGAAGGCACCGGTTGGATCTCCGGTATCATCCACCGCATACTCGCCGGCCAGGGCAAGATCGCGGATCTCGATCTCATCACCGCGATCTCCAAGCAGATGATGGGCACCACCATTTGTCCGCTTGCCGATGCCGATGCGATGCCGATGATCGCCTTCGTCACCAAGTATCGGAGTGAATGGGAAGAGTTCATCCGGAGCGGCAATCGGGTCCTCGACCGGCGAACCCCGGAACCGGAGACCCCGGAGCGGCCGGCGGAGTGGAAGCTCTCCGGGGATCGCATCCCCATCGCCGCGGTCTAAGAGCCGTCCAGGAGAGGAGAGACCCAAAGGTGTCGGAAGGCGCGAGAGAGCTGGTCACAATCACGATCAACGGCAAGGAGCTCAGAGTTCCGAGCGGCTATCCGTTGATCCAGGCGGCTCTCGACCACCAGATTCCCATCCCGAACTTCTGCTACCACCCGGACCTCGGAGTGGACGGCAACTGCCGGATGTGTCTTGGCGAGCTCGAGGGCGCCCCCAAACTCGTCGCCACCTGCACCTTGCCGGCCACTAATGGGATGAAGGTGCGGACCGACACGCCCCGCGTCCGCGAAGCCGTGCGCAGCGTCCTCGAGTTCATCCTGATCAACCACCCCATCGACTGCCCGGTGTGCGATCAGGCCGGTGAATGCGCCCTGCAAGATTTCTACATGGATTACGGGCTCTACCAGTCACGGGTGACCTTGGAGGACAAGGTCCGCAAGCGCAAAGTGATCGACCTCGGGGAAATGATCGTGCTCGACACCGAGCGCTGCGTTCTCTGCTCGCGCTGCATCCGATTCACCGACAAGGTGGCCGGCACCCACGAGCTACGTTACAAGCAACGGGGCAACCACACCGAGATCACCACCTTCGAGGACCAGCCGTTGACGACCCGCTACGCCGGAAACCTCGCCGACCTCTGCCCGGTCGGCGCCCTCACTTCGAAGGACTTCCGCTTCAAATGCCGGGTCTGGTTCCTCAAGTCGACGCCCTCGGCTTGCGACATCTGCGCTACCGGCTGCTCGATCCGCATCGACCAGAACCAGAACCGCATCTATCGCTACGTGCCGCGGAGAAACCCGGCCGTCAATGCGAGCTGGATGTGCGATGAAGGCCGCCTCTCCTACAAACGGGTGGGCGAGGCGACGCGGCTTACGACTCCACTCGTCCGTGAAGGAGACAAGCTGACGGCGATCCCATGGGAGAAGGCGCTCGACATCGCCGCCCGCCGGATCCGGGAAGCGCGGGCGGAGCCGGGCCAGATCCTGGCCATTGCCACGCCCTCGGTCACTACCGAGGAGCTCTACCTCTTCGGCCGCTTTGCCCGCGCCGTGCTTTCAACCCCCAACATCGACTATCGGGTGAGCTCGACCTGCGAATCGCCAGGTGAGCTCGAGGACGACATCCTCAGGCGGCTCGACCGTTTCCCCAACAGCCGCGGCGCGGCTCTCCTCGAGCTGGTGCCGAGCGCCGGCGGAACGGCGATCGCCGACGCGGGGGGACGAGCCTTCAAGCTCGTCTACCTCCTGGGCGCCGACCGCGTGGACCAGGGAGACCGGTTCGATCTCATCCGCCAGCTGCTCGAGCGCGCTGGAACGGTGATCGCCCATTCGGCGCATCAGACGCCGGTCCTCGATCTCGCCGACTTGGTGCTGCCGGTGAGGATGACGGCTGAGAAGCGCGGTACACTGGTAAACTACGCCGGTCGGGTTCAGCGGGTCGAGCCGGCGGTGGCCGCCCCCGGCGAGGCCGAGCCGGATGGCGTGGCGCTCGCCTTCGTGGCCGAGAAACTCGAGGAACCCCTCGGGACCCACGACCCGGCCGCGGTCTTCGGCGAGATGGCCGAGCGGGTGCCGGCGTTCCGCGGCTTGCGCTTCAATGAGCTGGGCGACACCGGAAAGCAGGCTCAAGGCACCGAAGTCACCGTCCCGCGGGTGGCGCAGATGTCCATCGTCCCCGAGCCGGTTGGTTAGCTAATGTTTAAGTCGATGTTCAAATTTCTGAGTTCGATCCGGTACATCCTCATCGGGATGGCGACGACACTTCGCAAGTTCTTGGAGAGCGCCAGCGGCCGCGACCGCCCGACCATCCTCTATCCCCAGCAACGCCGCAACTATTCCGGGCGGTTCCGGGGGACCCACATCCTCACCAAGCGCGAGGACGGCCGGCCACGATGCGTGGCCTGCTTCCTGTGCGTGACCGTCTGTCCCGCCGAGTGCATCACGATCGAGGCCGCCGAGACTCCGGACAAGTCGATCGAGAAATATCCCATACGCTTCGACATCGACAACCTCCGCTGCGTGTTCTGCGGCTTCTGCGTGGACGCCTGCCCCGAGGAGGCGATCATCATGAGCAAGGAGTACGAGCAGGCCATCTTCAGCCGTGAGCAACAAGTCTGGGACATGAACTTCCTGATGAACCGCAAGACCTTCACCGAAGCCGACCTAGGCTATCGGCCCCGCTACGACAAGAAAGGGCGCTCGGGGACGCGAGGCTAAGGACGCCGCCGGCGGGGGCGGGGCGAGGGCGGGTCCCCCGGGAAGTTCAGAAGTGTTATGCTCCGCGCGGTTCCCGGTAGGGTGGATTTCGGCGCCAGGTTGCAGGGCCTGGGCGCGAGCGGCCCGCGTCCGGCCCTCCCTGGCGCCGATTCTTCTTCCAGCACGGCTTCCAGCTCGGCCGCGTCGACATCCCCTCCCTTGACGAAACAAGCCATCCCCGCGGTCTCCTCTGCGATTCGGCGATAGGCGAAGTCGAAATAGTGCGGATCGACCTCGATGCCGATGCTGTTTCGCGCCCACTTCGCTGCGGCAATGGCGGTCGTGCCGGTGCCAAGGAACGGGTCGAGCACCGTGTCCCCGACGAAAGTGAACATGCGAATGAGTCGCTCTGCGAGCTCCTGCGGGTAAGGGGCAGGGTGATTTCGGGTTGATGCGCCTGTGAGCCCGTTCCAGATCTGTTGGAACCATTTCTGGTAGTTCTCGGTCGAAAGAACGCTCAGAACGCGCTCGGTGACCGAAGGCCGCCGGTACCCCCCCGGCTTGCGGAGCATGAGGATGAACTCGATGTCGTTCTTGATGACGGCGTTGGGCTCGTACGGCTTCCCGAGAAAGCTGGAGCCATTCTCGACCTCGTGGGCCGCGTTGGCGATCTTGTACCAGATGATGGGTGCCAGATTGTCAAAGCCGATACGCCGGCAGTGCTCCTGGATCGATGAGTGAAGCGGGACGACGGTATGCCGTCCGTTGTTCTTGCGGCGGGAGAGACAGACGTCTCCAACGACGCAGATCAGGCGCCCCCCGGCGACAAGGGCCTCAAAGGCGCGCTGCCAGACTTTGTTGAGCTCACGGAGAAACGTTTCGTAGTCCTCGATGTGCCCCATCTGGCCCTCGGAGGCGCGGTACTCCTTGAGCGTCCAGTATGGGGGTGATGTGAGAACGAGATGGACGCTTTCGGAATCCACGGGCCAATTCTGGCGCGCGTCTTGGAGAAGGAGCTCATGGTGGGTTGGGATGCGCTGGATGGCCTGTTCGATCCGGCGCGTTAGCTTTGGGTCCTTTGCGATCTTCGGGATAGCTGTCTGAGGGCTCTCAAGCGATCGAAGTTCGTGTGGGAGGTAGCTCGATAGATCGACGGCCCCTACCTTTGGTGATCTCTCTAACATCACGGGCAGACTCATTTCTCGAGCTCGGGCGGAGAAGCGGCGCCGCGCGCCCACGCCGGCAGTTGCCATCCCCGCTTGGGCGAATCGCTTCGCACCAGGAGCAACGCGCCCGGAACCACCTCCGCCTGCATCTCGCCGACGACACCGGCGACGTCGCCGTCCACCTCGGTGGGGAGCGGCTTGTCGAACCGTGCCCTGACCCGCGCCGCGGAGAAGAAACGGCTCCGGGGATGAGCCTCCACTTTCCCTTGCAACACATGCCCCGAGAGTGACAGGAGATCGTTCAGATCGCCCAACGTGAGGACCGCGATGTCTACCCGGCCGTCGTCGGGTTTGGCGTCGGGAAAGAGATCGAACTCGCCGAAGAGCTTGCCGATGTTGGCCAGCAAGAGGCAGTTTCCGGTGACTCGCTGACTCGCCGCGCCGTCGAGCTCGAGTTCGAAAGTGGTCTCCCCGGTGGCGCCAAGCTGCTTGAGACCGGCATAGACGTAGGCGAGGACGCCGAGCTTTCGCTTGAGCTCGGCGTCTGCAGTGCCCATGACCGCCGAGTCATAGCCCGCCCCCGCGGTGAGCAGGGAGATCCGCCCATTGACCTTCACCGCGTCGAATGGGCGCGGGACCTCCTGGGCGGCGAATCGAACCGCATCGGCGATTCGGTAGGGGACGCCCACCGAGCGGGCGATCGCATTCGCCGTGCCGCCGGGAAGGATCGCCATCGGGATGCCCGTGTGCATGAGGGCGGCGCCGACAGCGGTCACCGTGCCATCCCCGCCGCAGATCCAGACCCGGTCAGGAGGATCGCGCTGCACGCGCTCCGCCGCCCATTCTGCCGGCCGCTTGGGCCCGAGAAAGAGCAGCTCGTAGTCGAGCCCGAGGTCGTGGCAGGCGGAATGAATGGTGGCGAGCTTGGTGGTGGTGTCGCGCCCGCCATGGATCGGGTTGAAGATTAGAGTGATGCGCATGTCTTTGAGGCGCAGCGATCGGCTCCCCGCAGGCGAGCTGGCGCCGGCCCCGCGCCCGCCGGCCCCGCGCCCGCCGGCCCCGCCGCGCCGCCCCGCGTCCCGCCGGCCCGTGCCCATTTGGCTCCGGGCCTCGCCCCGCGACGACCCGGTGCTGCCGAAGATGGCGCCCGAGTATGCCACTGCAAGCAGAGAGGTGCGATGATCGATAGAGGGCGCCACGGGATGATAGGATGGCCGTACCCAGAGCAACGACCGTGGAACAAGTGATTCACCTTCTCGCCCTCCTCTTCGGGGCGGGCATTCTCGGGATCCTTCCTTTTCTGAACCATCGCCGGCTGAAGCCGGGCTTCTTCCAGCTCGTCTCCGTGCTCGGGGGGCTGGCGATCCTCCTTACCCTCCTTGTTGCTTCCCCAGCTTCGGGGCCAGCGGCCGCCGGGCTGGTCGCCGCCGGGCGGGTCGGCGCCGGGCTCGCGGTCCTCGCCATCATCTATGCCGGCCTGGTGACCACCGGACGGATCGAACGCGCCCGCGTTCTGGCCTGGCTCTTCCTCCCAGCCGGACTCTTGGCGGTGGGGTTGGAGGGGTGGGCGCTCGTGCCGGCCGCCTCCTTCGGTGCCCGCGCTTGGGCTGCGGCCGCCCTCACCGCCGGCGCCGGTCTCCTGGGATCGGCGACCCTCGCCCTTCTCCTCGGTCACTGGTACCTGTATTCGCCGGGGCTCCCGGTCTCGCATCTGGGGCGGTTGACGACGCTCGCCGCCGGGTTCATCGCCGCCCGCTTCCTGGTCTTCATGATCGAGGCCCCGGCCCTCGCTCGCGGGTCGCTTGGCGTCACCGGCAATACCCGTCTCGACGCGGCGGCACTGCTCGAGTCCAACCTCCCTCTCCTCGCCATGCGTTTCCTGCTCGGCATCCTCATCCCCGGGGTTCTGGCGTGGATGATCGACCGCACCGTGCGCATCCGTTCGACGCAAGCAGCGACCGGTCTCCTCTATGTCTCGTTCATCTTCGTCCTCTTCGGCGAATTCATCGCCGCCTATCTCTTCGTGCTCACCTCGGTGGCCACCTAGGACGGCGCGAGTCGCCGGGATGGAGCTCCAGTACCGCTGCCCGTCCTGCGCTCGGGTGCAGAACGCCGAAGCCTGGTCTGACTTGGAGCTCCTGACCTGCTCTGCCTGCGGCGGCTCGTTGCCGGTGCCCGCCGGGGCGCGGGCGGCTGGCGATTGCGCTCTCCGCCGGTGCCCGGTCTGCGGCGGTGAGGAGTTCTATGTGCAGCGCGACTTCAATCGCCGGGTCGGCCTGGCGCTGGTCATCTTGGGCGCGCTCCTGGCCTGGCCAACCCGGGGCTTGAGCCTCCTGGTCATGGCCGTCCTGGATCTTCTTCTCTATGCCGCGGTGCCCGAGATCACGATCTGCTACCGGTGCGAGGCCATCTTCCGCGGCCTGCCGCGGAATCCGGGGCACCAAGGCTTCTCGCTCGCAACCGAGGAGAAGTACCGGGTGATCCGGGCGCATGATGCCCAAGAGCGGCTCCAAAGGGCGTCGAGCTCCGGCGCCGAGCCGGCGGGCTGAGCCGGTAGGGTCAGCCCGCGGGAGGCTCCGATCCGGCAAGTCCCACCGCGACGGCAAGTTGGGGCGAGACGGAGCGTCGAGCCCTGTCTCGGATCGGGGCGGAAGTAAGCGCCGGGCTCTTTCACCCGCTTGACCTCGCCTTGACTTCCCACGATCGGCCGCCTTATAATGAAGGCGGTTTGACTGATTCGGCTGCATGCCGGAACCGCCTCGATCAACCTGGCGGTCCCCGATCGCCCACCATGCGTGAGGGTTGTCACCAAGCATCCTAGCTATCGCCGGCTCGCTCGACACCGAGCGGGCAGTCTGACGACCTGACCGTTATCAAGCTCCGGACCACCGCGGCATTGCACTGCTCTGGGGTCCCGAGTTCAAACTCCGTCACAACCTTGGCCGAGGACGCCGGTTTGCACCCTGTGGCACCGATGTCGGAGTCAGCCTCTTGAGCACCGTTCGACTCCTGAACTCCGCGGCGTTCAAGCGCCGGACTCCCTACTGGCTGCAAAGCTTCGCCCGCCGCAAGGTCATCCCCAGTTCGCCTTTCCAGATGCTCTACCGCGGGATGGTGGACCGCGAGGTCGCCGAGCTCGAGCGCCTCGAGGTCCCGCCGCCGAAGGTCGTCTACGCCGAGTCCACGAACGCCTGCAACGCCACTTGTGTCATGTGCCCCCGGGACGAGATGCACCGTGCGATCGGCATCATGACCATGGATCTGTTCAAGACGATCGCCGACGAATGCGCGGACTGGGGCGTCGAGGAGATGCGGCTCCACAACTTCGGCGAACCGATGATCGACGTCAAGCTTTACGACAAGATCGAGTACGCCAAGCGAAAGGGTATCAAGACCACCACGATCTACACCAACGCCGCCCTGCTTTCCGGCGACAAGGCCCGGCGTTTGATCAGCGCCGGCCTGGATAAGCTCTACATCAGCTTCGATGGCGCAACCAAGAAGACCTTCGAGACCATCCGGCTTCCGCTCAGCTTCGATCAGGTATCTGAGAACGTACGTAATTTCCATGCGCTTCGCCAAGAGCTCAAGTCTTCGACTCCCAAGGTGATTCTCTCCTTCACCAACGTCGGTCAGGGGAAGGAAGAGACGGACAAGTTCCGGCGTGACTGGACACCCTATTCCGACAACGTCTTCATCATCGACTGCCATGACTGGGCGGGACAGGCCGAGGTCACGCTGCAAGAGCCGAATCATGGACCGCGGTGGCCGTGCGTCTACATCTGGAAGTCGATGACGGTCCTCTACTCGGGAGAAGTCACCCTCTGTTGCATGGACATCAAGGGAGCCGAGTCGGTAGGAGACGCCAACCGGCAGTCGCTGAAGGAAATCTGGCGCGGAGCGGCAATGAAGAGGATCCGCGACGCCCACCAGCGCCACGCCTACCAAGACGTCAACCTCTGTAAGGGGTGCTCATTGAACCGCATGTGGTCGCTCTACGACTGATCTTGGTGTCCCGGGTCGGGGCCCAACGTCACGTGGTCCCGAACCGGGCTTCTCATCGTTCCGCCACGATGAGATGTGAAGGCCCACCCTGCGGGGTGGGCCTTCGATTTTCGGCTACGGTTTGGCTACGGGGCTGAGATCCGGGGCGATTGAGCTAGGGCTCAACGTTTGGACCGGCCCTTTAGGGAACTTGTATCATTGAGGGCGTAGGCGCCCCTCTTCCTTAGGTGATGGCGCGAGGCCAGCCAGCGGCGGCGACCGAAGGTCACGGCTCCGTCCGCGGCTGACGCTCGAAGGGGACCATCCATGGAAACCTCTTGTCGTTGCCTCCATTTCAAAGGCCACCGCGGACCTCGATTCTCCCGCGCCGAGCCCTTTTGGCACTTTGACGGTCTTCGCGGTCAACTGCGCGCCGCTCGCAGCCTTTGGGGGCATCGGTGGATAAAAGGGTCCACCCTGCGGCTTCTTGTCCTGCTTGCGGCAGCCACGATCCTGGGAACACTCGGAGGAGTAGCTAGTGCAAGCACACTACGTGTCCCCTCAGACTTTCCTACGATTCAATCGGCCATCCAGGCAGCCGCACCTGATGACACGATCTTGGTCGGCCCCGGGCTCTACAACGAGAATCTGGACACACTGGGCAAGCGGCTCATCCTCATCGGCGAAGCCGGTGCTCCAGCCACCATCGTGGACGGCGGCAGGCGAGGTCGGGTGTTGCGCATGAGCGGCGGCGGAGTGGTCGAGGGTTTTACTTTGACGCGAGGTTACCTCTACGAAAACAGTGGAGCCGGACTCTTGATTCAAGGAGAAGTATTGGCCGTCGTCCGGAACAACATAATTAGGAACAACGAGGTTGGCCCCCCGACATTGGTCAGGGTGGGGGCATCCACTTGTCTACGATCAGCAATGCAATCGTTGAGTTCAATGAGATCAGGGACAACTATGCGGGGGA
>Ga0184637_10001155_pt1 | contig 18429 bp, 14 predicted proteins | sample PLM3_127_b2_FD_133143 | JGI IMG/M metagenome (GOLD analysis project Ga0184637, IMG submission 133143) | Groundwater sediment microbial communities from an aquifer in East River, Colorado, USA - PLM3_127_b2 | ecosystem: Environmental > Terrestrial > Soil > Riparian zone | place: USA: East River...
CCCACGGTGAAGAGGGGATGGAGGGCGTTTCGAGGGTTCTGGAAGATCATGGCGAAGTCTCGCCCTCGCCTCTCCTTCATGCCGGAGTCGTGCCAGCGCTCCCAGCCGCGCGTATCCTTCTCGACGGAGAGAGACGGCTCATGGTCCACCCGCGAGAACCTGTCGAGCCCCTCGAGCAGGTTCACCGCCTCTTTGTCCTCCGGCCTTCGATACCAGATCCTTCCGGAAACGATGCCGGGCGCCCCCGAAACCAGGCCCATCACCGAGAGCATGGTGACGCTCTTTCCCGAGCCCGACTCCCCGCCGACCACCAGGGTTTCCCCCGGCTTGACCGTGAGGCTCACCCCATCTACCGCGCGGAGAAACCGCCCACGCTCCGGAAGGTAGAAGTAGGTCCTGAGATCCCTTATATAGAGGATGGACTCATCGATCTCCCTTCGATGAGCCGATTCCGTCACGACGCCCTCCTCTCGGCGATAGGTTCTCTGAGAGCGTCTCCGAGGAGGTAAAACCCGAGAACGGTGAGGAGAATGGGAATGGCCGGCGCTGTCGAGACCCAGAGCTCTCCTCGGAAGAAGTAGTCCTTTCCCAGGGCCACCATGTTGCCCCAGGACGGGGTCGGCTCCTGAACGCCGAAGCCGAGATACGAGAGGGAGGTCTCGATCAAGATCGCCTCGCCCATGCCGACCGTCGCCTGGACCAGCAGGACCCCACGCCCGTGAAGCCAGAGAATGTGCTTGCCGATGACGCGAGCGGGATGAACTCCGAGCGCGAGCGCCGCCTCGATATAACTCTTTCTTTTCAGGGTCGCGATCTTGGCCCGGAGAAGCTCGGCGGTCGCCGGGATGTTGGTCACGCCGACGACGAGGAGGATCAAGTAGATGTCGGGGCGAAAAAGGGCGATGACCAGAAGGACGAGAACGAGCTTGGGAAGAGACTCCATGAGCTGGAGGAAGAGGCCCACCGGCGTCGCGAAGCGCTCGGGCCAGAAGCCGGCGAGAACGCCGAAGAGGGTGCCGAAGAGGAGACTCACCCCGACGGAAAGGAGTCCGGGGAGAAAAAACGCCTGGGTCCCGACCATGGCGCGCGAGAGGAGGTCGCGTCCCACGAAGTCGGTCCCGAGAAGGTGACTTGCGCTCGGGAGCTGGTTCATCGCCCCGAGGTCCATGGCGTCCGGGTCCGCGGGAAGCCAGCCTGCGAGCGACAGGAGATACGCGAGCGTAACGAAGGCCGCCACCAACACACCGTAGGCGGCAGCGATGCTCTTTCCTTTTTTCCGTGATCGGATGCGCTCCCAGAGTGTTGGGTCGCTTCTAACCTCGACGTAGGTGCTCATGAGGCAAGCTGCGGGTTCACCGCGACCTGGGTCGCCTCTTTGAGCATGTGGCCGGCGCGAATCACGAGCGCGGCCACGAGGGTGATCCCGAGAAGCACGGGATAGTCCCGATCGAGCGCCGCCTGCCACGCGAGGCGGCCCATCCCCGGCCAGTTGAAGACCTGCTCCACGATGACCGCCCCTCCCAGCAAGTAGGGGGTTTTGCTGGCGACGAGGGAAGAGAGCGGCATCACGAAGCCGTCCTTGTAGAGATGGCGCCAGAGCCTGGCCCCTTTGGCGCGAGCGGTGCGGATGTAGTCCTCGGTGAGTACCGTCTCCAGGTGACCTCGTAGATGGCGCGTCACCTCGGAGACGGTGCCGTTGCCGAGACCGAGGACGAAAACGGGCACGAGGAACATCCAGGCGCCAGAAGTCGAAGTCCCCGACATCACGGGAAAGACGTTGAAGCGCGTGGTGGCGACGTAGATCACGACGTAGCCGAGCCAGTACACGGGAACCCCGGAGAGGCCGTAGCCCGCGGCGGTCAGAGCCGAAGCCCAACGGGGGTGGCGCTCGGTTGCCGAGAGATAGGCCGTCACCGAGGAGAAGAGAAGCGTCAGGACCATGGCGCTACCGGTGAGAAGAAGCGTGCGCCAGCCCGTCTCCCAGAGGTCTTGGGCCACGGGACGGCCGGAGCGGAGCGACGTTCCGAAATCCCCCTGAGCGATCCGGGAAAGCCAGGCGCCGTAGCGCACGGGGAAACTCCGGTCGAGACCGAGCTCGTGGCGCACCGCCTCGACTTCCTCCGGGCTCAAACTCTGCACGTTGACGTACATCGAGACCGGATCGCCCGGCGCCAGGCTCAGAAGGGCGAACATTCCGAAGGTGACGACGAGCAAGAGCCCGCCGCTCCGGATCGCTTCTTGAAGGACGGTCGTTCCGATTCGCTTGAGCACGCGGGAAAAGCGACGGACCGGTCACAACCGGCCCGTCGCCCCTCGAAACTCGAAGAGAGTTATTCTGGAGACCCTGCTTGCTCTTTCGTCGGGATGTACCAGCCATCCACGAAGGTGAAGAACTTGAAGGGCTGAATGTCGACGTGGCGGACTTTCTTGTGGATGGCGGCGTAGTTGGTGACGGTCCACAAGAAGGTGTAGGGCTGGTCCTCCGCGAGCAGAGCGTGGAGCTTCTGGTTGATCGTCCGCTGTTTTTCTCGATCGAGAGTGGTCTTGGCCTCGATGATGAGGCCGTCGACTTCGGGGTTGGAGTAGGCGATGAAGTTGTTCCGCCAGGCTCCGGTCTCTTTCGAGTGGAACAGCGTCGAGATATCGGCCGAGTCGTCGAAAGCCCACTCGGCGATCATCAGATCGAAGTCGTGGTTGACGAAAACGTCCTCCTGCCACGCCTGCCACTCCCGAAACTCTAGGTCCACCTTCACGCCTACTTGCTTCAGGTAGTTCTGGAAGGCGAGCACCACCCGTTTGATGGTCTCGTTCTCTTTCTCAATGGGCACCTTCAGCGTGAACTGAAGGGGCGATCCGTCCTCCGTCATGAGATATCCGTCCGCTCCGCTTCGGGTGTATCCGGCACGCGCCAGGAGCTCCTTCGCCCGCACTGGGTCGAAGGAGAGGGGCTTGACGTCGAGGTTGTACGCCCAGCTTCCCGGGGCGAACGGTCCGGAGATCACCGTCCCCCGACTCTCGTAGAAGGAGTCGAGCATCTCCTGGCGGTTCACGGCATAGGCGATGGCCTGCCGCACTTCCTTTTTCCTCAAGTGGGGATTCTGAAGGTTGTGCCCGAAAAACGTATAGGAGAGAGCGTTGTAGGGGTAGAGGTTGAACCGCTTGTCTCCCTCCACCTGGGCGATATCGCGGGCGTTCAACTGCACGATCATGTCGGTGGAGTTGAAAAGAAGCGACTGGGTGAGGACGTTTCTGTCCGCAAACGGCTTCAACACCACCTCGTCGATGTGGGGCCGGCCGCGGTGATAGCTCTGGTTGGCATCCATGACGACGTCGCCCTCGGGCGTGACCTCACGAAGCCGGTAGGGTCCGGTTCCAACGGGTTTCTGCGAGAACGGATCGTCGCGGGCGAAGAAGTCGGGATTCTGGAGCGCGAACGTCGGGACCACTTTGAAGGAGAGCCTTCCGAGGCCGTTGACGATGGGGCGCTTGAGGGTGATCGAAACCGTGTCCTCGCTCACTCGCCGCGTGTCCGCCACCAGCTCGTAGGGAGCCTTGAGGGGGGTGAGGGTCCGCGGGTTCTGGATGAGATCGAGCGTTCCCACGAAGTCGTCGGCGGTCACCCGGCGGCCGGCGGCGCCAGACGAGCCGTGCCACAGGATGTCCCGCCGCAGCTTGAAGGTATAGACCCGGTTGTCGGGAGAAACTTCCCAGCTCTCGGCCAGATCGGCCACGACTTCATTCTTGGGAGAAAAGCTCACGAGCCCGTTGAACAAGAGCTCGGTGACGCGGAGCCCCACCATGTCGTTACTGGTGATGGGGTCCAGGGTAGCGGGCCGGCCGTACTCCCCGTAGACCAGCCTTCCGCCGTTGGGAAATCCGTCCTGCCGGTTTTCGGCTCCAAAGGCAGGAAGAACAACGGCACCTGCCAGTAGAACGGCGACCATAGCTCGTTTCATGTACACCTCCATTTTAGGCATATTGGGCATTTGGGATCCTTTCAGTTCGCGATGCGGGCGTCTCCCGCTGCCTTCTGACGCGCTGCGTAGACTCCTTGAAGATTCCATTGCAGTCCCCTCAGACCCTCGAAGGACTTCGCGAGCTCGAAGAGGGTCTCGAGCGCCTGAGGGTAGTCGTTGTTCGAGTAGTTCGCGGCCGCGAGGGCGACGAGCAGCAGCGGGTCGTTCCACTCGATCTTGTTCTTGTTGGCGTGATTCCGATGTCGGGAGAGGACGACGACCACTTCCTTCGACTCGAGCCACAGAGGGCCCCGCGAAAGCGCCGCGAGCCCCCAGCGGCCCACCATCGTCTCGTCCGCCGACTCGCGGAACGACTGCGGAAGAGCCTTCAGACGCTCCGAGAGCGTCGTGGCAACGGGCTCCCCTGGAGTCAGCTCGTTCCAAAGGAGGACCGCCTCCGGATAGTTCCGCGTGGATTCCCAGAGGGCGGCGAGGTCCTCGGGCTCGGACGAAGCCGCTTTGATGACCCGAGCCCGCGCGTGGTAGTCAGGACCGAGAGCAGGGAGGTCGATGGGCTCTAGAACGCTCGCCGCCTCCGCGGTCTCACCCAGGAAGAAGTGAGCGTAGCCCGCGTAGTAACGGCCGAGCTTGTTCGCCATCCCCTGTCCCTCTTGCGCCAACGGAGAAAGCTCCGAAAGAGCGCTCTTCCACGCGCGACGCTCGAGGGTCTCGAGGCGAAGCGGATCGAAAAAGCGCAGGATCTTCTTGGGATCGGAAGCATCCTCGACGTCGGGGACATCGAGGTCGACGCCTTCTACCTCAGCTTCGACGATGGCCGAAGGACGCCTCCCTTTCAAGCTCCGAGCCACGTCGCGGCGCGCGCTCGCGAGGTTCTTCCACTCCGCGGTGAGAGACTTGGAAAGAGCCGCTTCCGAGAGAGCGCTCTCGGCCTCTTCATAACGTCCGGCGTCGAGCTGGTAAAACCCGCGAAACAGCGGGAGCCAGGGAAGGGCTCGCCGCTCCTTGCTGAGAGCGAGCTCTTTCATATACGCGAGGCCGACGTCCGTCGAGAGAAACGAGAGCGCCCGGTAGAGCTCGGCCTCACGGACGTGGGACAGCCCGAGGAGGAAGCGCGCCTGATCGCGGTCGGCTGGTGAAAGGGAGCCCATTTTCGAGGCGATGGCCTCGCGAGCCTCCGCCCATCGGTTCTGGCGGAAGAGCTCCCGGGCGCCCGCGAGATCGGGCTCGGCGGCGGTGGCGAAACGCTCCAAAAGCAGCAGGACGCAAACGAGAGTCGTGGTCGCGATTCTCATGGCAGCCTCACCAGCGGAACGAGGAAGATGTCGTCCCAGCTCGCAACCTGGGCGCGAAACGCGAGGACCCCTCGGCTGGAGCAGACGAGGTCGTGGTTCATACGAGTGCCGGTCTCGATTCGACGCTCTTCCTTCGTCGCCGCGTCCACGACGTAGATGGGGTTGAACTCCTTCTTCGAGTCGCGGGCGTAGACGAGGGACTGTCCCCCCGGGAGCCACGCCGGCCCCACTTCCGGGTCCTTGACGACGTTCATCGCGAACGCTCGCGCAGCGAGAGCGGCGCCCTTCTTCGGGCCAGAGCCGTCGGCGGGCGCGGCGACGATGGACCAGACCTTGTCCTCGCCCGCGGGGTTGTAGCTCGAGTAGAACGCGATGGAGCTCCCGTCGGCGGAGAACGCGGGCCTCAGATCGTCGAAGCTCCAGGAAGTGAGCTGGACCGTCTCCGGCGTCAGTCCGGTGACGCCGCGGATGACGAAGATGTCGTGGTTGTCGTTGTCCCCCGAGGTGTAGGCGAGCGAGGTCCCGTCGGGCGACCACGCGGGGAACAGATCCATTTCGTCCCCTTCGGTTATGGGCCGTTCCTCACCCGTCGAGAGATCCCTGAGATAGAGCTTTCCCACGCCCTTCCTGGCCGAGACGTAGACGAGCCACCTCCCATCGGGGGAGACCGCGGGGTGGCCATCCTCTTTGGACTCCGAGCTCAGAGCCACCGGAGCGCCCGCCATACCACCCTCGTAGATCCGGTAGATGCCGCTTCCCTCGTTTCCGGTGAAGACGAAGCGAGACCCGTCGGGGCCCTTGGGGAAAAACGAGAGCTGGGTATTGAACGACTCGTCATCCGCGCCGAGCGAGAGAAACGCGGCCTCGACGCTCGACGCTTCCTGTTTCATCGAGCTCACCCGTATCGGAGGAGCTTCGGGGGCCTCGGTGTCGACGATGAGGATGGCTTGCGCCGCTCCTTCCCGCCGCTCGAAGCTCAGGTATTGGCCATCAGGAGAAAAGCGCGGGTTCCACTCGTTGCGCTCGGAAGTCGCGGAAAGGTTCACCGGAGCGAGATGGGACTCGATGACCACGAGCGTTGGTGAGGCCGGCTCGCCGCCTTCGGACTGGGTCGAATGCGCACTCGCGGCGCTCGCGGCGAGCACCAGACCCGCGAGCCAAACCTTCATTGACTCTCCCCGAGCTTTCGCTGGAGCTCCTCCTGGAAGTGCTCCGCGCCTGCCCGCGCCTCCTGGACCTCGGTGTCGTTCCGGAGCTCCTCGGGAAAGAAGTCGAAGTAGTCCTTCCAGCGCTGCGCCGTGTCGTAGAGGAGCTTCTCGTTCGGCCGCGCGTAATAGAGCTTGTGCGACGCGAGGGCGAGAAAGTAGAGCGTGTCGTGGCTCGCCCGATCGTATCGCTCCCGGGGGAAGAACCGTTTGTTGTCTCTCGCCGTCAAGAGAAGGGGAATAGCCTTTTCGCTCCCCTCGGGGGTGCCGGTGAGGTAGTAGGCTCGTCCGAGGTTCAGGAACGTCACCGTGAAGCGCTTGTTGACGAGCTCCTTGTTCTCGGGGCGGCTCAAGACTCTCTCGAATTCGGCGACCGCCTTTGCCGGCTGTTTCTTGGAGTCGAGATAGATCCCACCCAGCCGATTGCGGGCGGCGGAGTAGTCCGCGTGCTCCGACTCCACCGTGGACAAAATGGCGATGGCGCCATCGACGTCGCCCTTGGTCAGGAGCGCGTCGCTCGCGCCGAGGACGTCTCTTTCGAGCGCGAAGCGGCGGGAGCCGGTGTAGTCCTCCTCCACCTTGGTCAACTCGAGGACTTTGTCGAACACCCGCCACTCTCCCCCGGCGTTGAGCTTGATGCGCCGAAAACCCATGGGTACGTCGACGTCGAGCGGCGTCATTCCAACCAGACGTCCGTCGAGCGTCACCTCGGCGCCCGAGGGCTGTGACTCCACCCGCAGCCGGCTGATGCTGTTGGGCATGATCACGATCTGCTGGGCTCTCGCTCCCGCAATCTTCACGTCCTCCCGGTGGGGAGCGATTCCACTCCTCACGAACAAGAAGTCGTGCTTTCCGCCCGAAGCCACGGGGACTTGAAGCTCTCCGCTTTCGGAGGTGACGCCGACCCAGGCGCCGTCGCGATAGACGTTCACGTCGGGGAAGGCCTGCTCGAAGCCTTCCCGTCCAGCCATCACCGTGAGCGCGAGACTCCCATTGAAAGCGGCCTCCCGGTTGCGAGGAAGAACCACTAGCTTGTCCCCCATCGTGAGATCCGGAAGGTCCCCCGTGGGCACGACGGTGGAGCTATTCGCGGTCACCGACTTGACGCTGCCCTTGCCCAGGGCCTTCAGCTGGGTGGGATTCAGGGAGCTCAGCCGATAGAACGTGACCTCGTTTCCCTTCTGGAGGTCGCGATCCTGCCCCGAGCCGAGGCTCGAGACCACTTGACGCCCGTCGATGGCGACGACGTGACCCTCGAAGGGGAAGACCTCGAGGATCTTTTTCGCCGCGTTCTCGCAGATGGAGCGCACCTTCGAGCGCTTGTCGATCTCGGCGAAGGCGCCCAAACGCTGTCCGCTCGCCGACAAGACCTGGATGGAGACGATGAGACGGTTGTCATTCGTCACTTCCGAGAACACGACCGCGTCGGCGAGCTTCGAGAGCGGCGTCTTCTCCCAACCCTCGGTCAGAATCTTCTCTTCCGACAGACCCGCCGAGGCCATCGCCTCCGAGAACGCGCGCGAGTCCACGCGGCGGAAGCAGGTGTAGGAGAAAAGGTAGTCGGAGAGCCGGTCCTCCACTTCGGGGAGCGCCGATTCGACCTCGCTGTCGCCGGGCTTGCCGTTCTTCGAGGGGAGGACGGCGATTCGATAGGCGGGCGCGTCTTTCGGGTAAAGCGCGACAACGACGTCTCTGGAGCGTCCGCTCACGGTGGCAATGGAAGGCTCCGGAAGGAAGCCGTCCTTGGTTACCTCGACGGTAAACTCGCCCGGCGGGGTAGAGAGGCGAAGGGTGCCGGCGTCATCGGTCGATCCCACGGGCCGCCCCGAGATGACGACCTCGGCGCCGGAAATGGGAACGAGGCGTCCCATCGACTCATAGGCCGCGAGGAGCGTTCCGTAAACCACTCCGATCTTCGAGAGGCTCACGCTCAGGACGTCGGCGCCGCGCAAGGTTCTGACCTCGCTCCACGGCTTATAGCCCTTGAGCTTCACCGCGATTTTTCCGGTCTTCGAGATCTGATCGCCGAGGGGAACGCTGAGCGCTCCGGTCTGGTCGGTCGTCCCGATTGGCTTTCCGTCGATCTCGACGTCGGCGCCTGCCGCCGGCGCTCCGTCCGCATCCACGCGGATGCTCGAGACGACGTCGACGGGCGTGAGCGATGCCTCCAGCTTGTAGGCCAGGGTCGTGGGAACTGCTCGGTCCCACTTCCTGACCACGACCAGCTGCTCCCAGGGAGCGAAGGCGAAACCGGGCCGATCGAGGGTGGCTCCGACCGTGAGCTCCTCACCCATCTTCTTCTTGAATGGAAAGGTGATATTTCCCTCGACGTCCGTCTCGCCCTGGACCGCGCCCCCGGCCTCCACCCGAACTCCCGAGAGGGGCTCGCCGTCTGGCGCTGACGCGTGCAGGGTCAAGGTGAGAGTGGGTGGCGCGACCCAGCCCTGCTGGTAAGCAAAAAAGCCGAGGCCCGCCAGCATCAGCACGAGAGCGAGAACGAGACCAAGAACAACCGGCAACCATTTCTTCATGAGCTACCCCCTGGGAGATGGGACCTTCGTCAGAAGGCGTTAGAACTTCGGACGGCTGATCTGAACCTCGCCGGGCGCGTGGATGTTGTCGTCGTCGGCCTCGGAGAGATTCTTTCCATCCGCTTCACCGATCCGGGTGAGATTGAGATCGACGCGCTTGTACTCGTGGCTGCGGACGACCACCACGCTCCGCTCGATCACGTACCCCGGAACCATCGCCTCCACGGTGTAGGTGCCGGGGACCAGCTTCGGCGAGCGGTATTTGCCCAGTGGGTCGGTCTCGACGGAGAGAAGTGTCCCTTCGAGCGTCCCCTCCTGGTGAATGAAATTCAGCGTCACCGGGACGTCGGTCGTGGCCGTAGGCGGCAAAGCCTCCCCCAGGAGTTTCGTCTGACCGTGGATCAAAGGATCGCGCCAGAACATCATTGGTCTGCAGGCGATCGTGCCGAGAACCGCGAGAAGCCCCGCGGCGTACAGGATTTTGCTATGCATCATCTTCCTCCTCTGGAAATTATTGTGGAACGACGACGGCGGGTGGCGGCTCGACGAGATCGACGAGGCCGACCTCTCCCGCTTCTGTCGTCACCAGAAAGCGATCGGAAACGAAAGTTGCTTGTGAGAGCAGAACGTCGAGATCGACGGACTCGTCCTCCCCTTCATTGCTGGACGCCGCTCGATGCGCCCGGCCCGAAGAATCCAGCCAGACGAGCGCGCCCTCGTGAAGGGCGGCGCCGACCGCGGGGGAGGCGACGGTGTGTTGCAGCCGAAGCTCCCCGGTCGCGACGTCGAAGACGCGAAGCGTTCCCGAGCCGAGGAGAAAGATCGCGTCCGACTCCATGGTGAACGTCTCTCCTGCTTCGAGGGATAGATCCCAGGAGGGGCTCCCGTCTCTGGACGCGAGACCGACGATCTTCTCTCCCGCGTGGAGAATTAGTTTCTCGTTCGAATAGCCGAGGCTCTGGATGGGTCCCGAGAGCGTAGCCTCCCAGCCTGGACGAAGAGCGGTATCCCAGTCGAACGTGGAAACCCCGCCATCGCGGGTGGCGACGGCAAAGCTCTGAGCACCGGTCGCGGCGGCGGCCACGATCTCTCGGCCGAGATCGAAAGAGCCCTCGAGGGCGTTGCCAGCCGCGTCGAAAGCTCGGATCGATCCCGAGCGGGCTACGGTCACCCACGAGGGCTCGCGCTCCGCGCCCGTGGGCGCCATGGCCAGGACGGCTTCGAAGTCTCCCGTCGCGCTCCACTGCCGAGCGCCGCTCGTCGGATCGAGGACGTCGAAACGGTCCTCGCCCACCACGGCGAGACTCGGTCCCGGGACGAGTTGTCTCACGGCGCCCACGTCTCGGCTCCACAGGGTGCGGCCGGAGTCGGGGTCGAGCCCGAAGATCTCGTCGCTCGCAGCCGCCACCAGCGTGCCCTCGGACAAAAGAGGACGCGCCGACACGCGCTGTCCGGCGCGGTACCGAGACAGAGGCCGGAGCGACAAGGCGTCGAACGAGTAGATGAACCCTTCCTCGGTCGCGAAGATGAGCCTGTCGCCGAACAAACGCGCTTCGCCAAAGAGCCTTCCCTGGACGGGAAACGTCTCCCGCGCGAGAATGGCGGCCTTCTCGCTCTCGGAGTAGGCTCTCTCGCCTTCCAGCATGGCGTCGAGAAAGCGACGGTTGATCTCCTTCACCGCTTCCTCGGGGTAGTCGGCGAGGGCTTCGCCGGTTTCGGGATCGAGAGCTTTCAGAATTTGCGAGACCACGATCAACCGCACCGCGCCGCCCGGTCCGCTCTGGACCACGAGGTCGGTCGCGCCCGACGCCGCTTTCTCGGCTCGAAAGCGCGGCTCACCTAAGGGCCCGTACAGGTGCACCGCCCCGTCCTCGGTCGCCGCGGCCACGAAGTCTTCACCCGCCACCGGAGCACCGGCCAGACGAGACCCCAGATCGATGGACCAGAGCCCCTTGCCGGTCTTGGCATCGAAGGCCGATAGATGACCGTTCCAGGTCCCGCAGACGACGAGTCGCGGATCCCGACCCGAGAGCACGGGAGGGTGCAGGGCGGGACCGGGAAGCACGGCCTTCCACTTCGCCTTGCCGGAGGTCGCATCGAGTTGGACGAGGGCTCCGGCCTTCGTGGCAACGAAGATAGAGCCGTCCTCCCGAACGGCGGGTCCCTCGGACCTTCCGTCGATCCCGGTGGACCAGAGCTCTCCTCCGTCGGTCGCCGAGAGAGCCACGAGCCGATCGTCTCGAGTCGCGACCCAAAGGGAGCTTCCGCCATCCCAGCCGACGGACAGGACGCGCCCGCCGACGTCCTTACTCCATAGGAGTCGCGGCGTCTGTCCATCGAGCCAGGACCACATGCCCACGGAGCCGTTGCCATCCGCGACGACCGCGCCTTCGGGCGAGGTCAGAAATCCGTAAGCGCTCGAGAAATCTGCCGGGACGCGCTTGTCTTTTCTGAGGCGTCCTTGATCGTCTGCAGTGAGGAAGTACGCGGCGCCGGCCACTTGCGCGGCGACTAACGCCCTATTCGCGGGGGCACCGGCGCGAGGGGTTGCGATCGCTTCGGCTCCCAGGTCGGAGAGCCACTCGAGCCGGAAGATAGGAGCGTCGCCGGACGGTTGTCGAGCGAAGGAAGAGGCGGCGCCCAGGTGGACGACGACCAACGCGAAGAGGGCACCTCGAACGGGCGCCGAGCCCGTTGACTTCTTCGTATCGACCTCCGATTGCGAGACGGCCCACGCATGAGAAACTCTGTGACCCCGACAGGCGGAGCTCGTCGATTAGTGCCGCTTATGAAGTTTTGAGGATGTAACTAGAAATTCTAAACCCAGGATTCGGATTCGTCAATGCCTGCGAGAGTCCTACGAGAGGTGCAGGGCCTAGTTCTGCTTCGCGAGCGAGGGGGCAACCCGTTCGTGAAAGCTCGCGAGCGCAGCCGGGTTATCGTTGCGCTCGTTGAATTTGTAGCTCCCGCCGCCGCGCACTTTCACGCTCAAGTCTTCCTTTCCGAGAGAGAAGCTCTCCACTTCGGATAAGGCAACCGAGAAAGCGTCCTTGTGAGGGGAATCGTACTCGAGCGTGCCTGCGCTCGCCCGGAGAACACCTTCACACGAGCCGATGCCGATGCGGTGCTTGTGTTTTACCGCCACCGCTTCATTCAACGCGGCGACTTCTGACACCAGATCGACCTTGACGTCACGCTTGCCGCTCTCGACCTCGAGCGTCTCGGTGCGGGTCTCGTAGCCGTCGGCCCCAACCGAGAGCACATGCCGGCCGGGAGAGACGTTCGAAAGCTCCAGGGGCGTCGTCCCACGGTCCTCGCCGTCGAGAAAAACCTTTGCCCCGGCGACGTTCGCCTCCACCCGAAGGGTTGCGAGGGCGGCGACGAGCTTGGCGCGCACCACCTGTGGCTTGGCCCCGAGCTCCACCCGTTTCTCGAACGACGTGTATCCGGCTTTTTCCACCTTCACGCTGTATTTTCCGAAAGTGAGATCCGAGGCTTTGTACGGCGCCGTACCGACTCGCTTGCCGTTCAAGAAGACGTCCGCGCCGGTAACGTCGGAGCGGATCTCGAGAGTGCCGGTCGTAGGGGCGGCAGGCGTCGTCGCGGACTCCGTCTCAGGCTCTGCCACCACATCCGCTTCCGGCGACGCTTCCGCCAGCGTATCCTCCGCCGGCTCGCTTTCGACTACGAAGTCCTCCTCGACCTCGGGAGAAGCGCTCGCGACTGGAGGTGACGTCCTCAACTTCATCCAATACCACACAGCGCCACCCACAACAGTCAAAACGAGCGAGACGAGAACGAGAGCGACGAGGACTACTGCGAGCGCTCCCTTTCGCGCGGTCTTTGTCGAGACAGCGGGTTTGGCCGCCGCTCCCGGCGGCAGGTTTGGTTGACTCGGGTTCGGTTGATCCGCGGGTTTCTTGGTCTGGGGATCTTTGTCATTCATGGCTTCGTCCTTTCACAGCTCTCGCCTTCGTCGTCATCAATAAAAGCGGCCCGGGCGAGTACCGCGGCGAAATTATGGAAACAATGAGTACAGTTAAGCCCTTTATGGGCCTTCGGCTGCGTCAACTCAAATTTTAGGAGCTATCGTAGTCACCGTACGGGAGGCAGAGTGGATTGTCAAACAGTCTTTTCGGCGGATAAATCTGTTGGCGGTTACGGCGCCGCCGCCGCCCGCTCCGGCCGGTCGAACTTGGGCCGGCCCTCGCCCGAAGCGAGATCCCAGCTAGTCTGGTGGACGAGGCGAGCGATCCGCTCGAGCTTCTCGTACTCGATTTTCTCCGGCCGGTCGAACTCGGTGTGATAGTCGGGGTGAAGGCCGGTGTGGAAGAAGAGAGAGGGGATGCCTTTCTGCAAGAACGGCCATTGATCGCTCCGCCGAAGAAGGTTCGATTCGTTGTTGTCGTAGCGCATGAGGAGCTCGAGCTCGACGGAGCGGTTCGACTCCTCGATCCTCGACTTGAGATCGCTGCTGTAGGTGTGGCCGAGGATATTGACCCGGTTCCGATTCGACTCCGCCGTCTGGACCTCTAGACCGCGAAAGCGCCTTCCGCCGCCGACCGGCACTTCCTCGTTGCGGCCGATCATGTCCATGTTGAGTGTCGCGATCGTTCTATCGAGCGGGACCAGCGGGCTTTCGGCGTAGGCCCAGGCGCCGAGAAGGCCTCGCTCTTCCGAGTTCCAGGCGGCGAAGAGAACGCTCCTTCGAGGACGAGAGCCTTGCCGCGCCGCCTCGGCGTAGGCCTCGGCGATCGCGAGGAGCGCGACCGTTCCCGAGCCGTCGTCATCGGCGCCGTTGAAGATCCGCGCCTCATCGGCGCCATCGTGATCGTAGTGGGCGCAGACCAGGACCCATTCGTCCTTCAAGCGCGGGTCGCTTCCTTCGAGGGCGGCGACGACGTTCCGGTCGGTGATGGCGTTCTGGGCGACGCTCGCCTTCAGAGCGACCCGGAGCGAAGGGACGGGAATTGGAGCCGCTCCACCGGACGCCTCGGCCAAACGCGCCAGCTCGTCGAGAGTTTTGCCAGTGGGCTCGAGGATGGCCGCGGCGACGGTCGGCGAGATCGCGATCGCGGGGATGCGCACCGAATCCGTCCATCGGGCCAGCGAAAGCCGAGGCATACGGCGAGGAGCCTCGGGCCAGGCCTGGTCCGCGAGCTCCGTGAAGTTCACTTCGCCGGGATGGTTGTGCACGTCGGCGAGGTAGAGAATGGCGAGCGCCCCGGCTCTCTGCGCGTAGAGCGCTTTTCGGAGATCGCGCGCGTACTCCGAGGTGACGACTCCATCGAAGGCGCTCTCCGGATTCTTCTCTCCCGGCTCATGATCGAAGACGAGGGCGATCTTGCCTCGGAGGGCGTCGCCCTTGAAGTCGTCGTGTCCGAGCTTCGCCGCGCGGATTCCGTAGCCGGTGAAAACCACTTCGCCTTCGGCGCTCCCGCTCGCGCTGAAGCTCTGAGGGAAGAAGTCCTGCTTGAGGCGATAGGTGAGTGCCGCGCCGGATGCCGCTTTGAGCTCGACCTCGTTCGTTTCGCCGAGACTCGCTTTCGAGAGCACGTAGGGTTGGAAGAAGGACGCTTCCGGACCCATGGGCTTCAGACCGAGCCGCTCGAACCGGGAGCGAACGAAGAGCGCCGCAAGACGGTTCTCGGGATCCTCGGTAAGCCGTCCCCGCATCTCGTCGGAAGCAAGGAAGAAAAGATCGGCCTTGAGCGCGTCCTTTCGAATGCTGTCGTTTCCGGGCGCCGGGGTCTGCGCGACGAGGGGCGAAGCGAGACAAAGCATGAGTGCGATGTAGGCCTGGTTCATCCCGGTAATCTATTACATCCATAACCGCTGCCACCATCAAGGATGGGGCTGACGTTCGAGGGCAACCCAATCGGCTAGGGCTCTATCGATACGGATAGTCAGCTCTCATTCAACTCTCCGAAGAGGGTCTTCTTCGACAACCACTTGTGGGCGCCCAGCCGATGGCACGCTCATTGCTTGTTCTCGAAGGTAATCGCAAGGAGGGTGGACATGCGTGGAGTAGCGTTGATTCTGGGTTTAGTTTCGTTGGGTTTCGTTCTCGGGAGTGTGCCCCTTTCGGCACAGGAGCGCAGGGAGACGCCTCCTGTGGTGTCTCGATCGGCGGAGGGGCTCGCCTATCGAATGCGATTCGGCGACACGATCTCCGTGCGGACGCCGAGCGGTGGAACGATCACCGGTCGTATCGAGGGCTTCGATGGTGACGAGCTCCGAGTCGACGGCAAGACGTTCAGCTTGTCCCGAGGCGAAGTCCGCGAGATCGAGGTGCGGGTCGACGACTCCCTTGCCAATGGCGCTCTTATCGGTGTGAGCGTCGGCACAGGGATGGCCTTGGCCACTTGTGTTGCCCTCGCGGGGGACGGCAACGACTGCGCCCAATTCATCCTGGTCTTAGGGGGCATCTATGCCGGAGCGGGAGCGGGTCTCGGAGTAATGGTCGACGCTCTTCACCAGGGGCACGAGGTCGTCTATGTGGCCCCGAGAGCCGCATCTGAAAGGAAGCTCTCGATCGTCCCCCTGTTCACGCGTGACAAGAAAGGCGTTCTCGTTTCGTTGGGCTTTTAGTCAAACCAGAAGAGAAACGCCAATGCCCGTGCGGGCTGCTGCATCGAGCGGTGAAAGGCGATCTCCTCGCGCTAACGGACAGGTCAGGCAGTGATAAGATGTCGGTCGTACCAGAGATGCCAACCGTTCTCTTGAGCGAGGGTTTCCGGTTCTTCTTCTTCAGTCGCGAGGGCAATGAGCCTCCCCATGTGCACGTCCAGAAAGGGGATGGAGTAGCCAAGCTCTGGCTTTCACCGGTGTCGTTGGTCTATGCTAGAGGTCTGACGAGGCCGGAAACAAGGCGCATTCGTGAGCTGACCACAGAACATGTCCAATACTTCATCGAGCGCTGGAACCAGCATCTCCGCCGCTAGAGAGCCGCGAGCTACTGGCGTCGATTTCTCCGACGACGCGCTGGTTGTGCATTTGGAAGATGGGCGTACGCTCTCGGTTCCGCTCGAATGGTTCCCCCGGCTCAGAGATGCATCCGACGAGGAGCGTCGTACTTGGAGCTGGATCGGCCGTGGGCACGGGATCCATTGGTCCGCAATCGACGAAGACATATCGGTGCCTGGGCTCTTGGGTCTCCCGGACTGATTTCGTCGACGAATCCGCCTGCATCGGCCCCAGGAACGGGTCGCTCAAAGCGAGGGACCTGGCAAGGCACAGCCTCGGCCGTCCCTGTTGCCCTCCTTCGTCAGCCATTGGCGAGGGTTTCGACTTCACGTAGCGGACTGCCGTATTTCCGTATTTCTGATAAACTGCAAGTATGGCAACCGAGAAGATGCTGGTCGTTTCCGAGCGCGGTCAGATCACCTTACCCGCCAACATCCGAAAGCGGCTCGGGCTCAAGCCAGGTGGAATGGTCACGCTCGAAGAGCGAAGAGGAGAGCTGGTTCTGAAGCCGGCCGCGATTGTAGAGCTCCAGATTTACTCGGAAGAAGACGTCGCCCGATGGAACGAAGAGGATGAGATCAGCACGAGCGAGCGGCGACGCCTTTCCGAGAAGCTCCGCAAGAAGAAGCGTTGAAGCTCTTCCTTGACGCGAACGTCCTGTTCACCGCGGCCCACCGCGCCTCGGGGAAGTCGGCCTTCATCATCGAAAAGGCGCGTGAAGGCCTCTGGGAGGCCGTCACCTGCGATCTCGCTGTCGAGGAGGCTCGGCGGAACCTCGAAGCGAAGTATCCGAGCGCGCTTGCTTCGCTCGATGAGCTGCTCAAATCGGTGCGACTGGTACCGACCATAGCCGGAAGTCAATGCCCCATCGACCTCCCCAAAAAAGACATTCCGATATTCCTCTCCGCGTGGCGGTCGGGGGCGACACACCTGTTGACGGGAGACTTGCGCGATTTCGGGCGCTTCATGAACCAGCCAAAGAAGACGGGTGACGTCATCATTCAGACCGTCGCCGCATTCCTCGAGAAGTTTGTAAGGAATCGCCCCGATCCATCGGGGAAGCCTTGAATCAACACAGAGGCACAGAGAATTCGAAATGACTCCTCCGAATCTCTGTGCCTCTGTGGCCAATCCCCTTTCGTTGCGACCAGGCCACCTATGACACTTGACTCGCGGGTCTGAGGCGGAGCCTCGTCAGTTCTTCTTCCACAAACGCTGCCACCAGCTCTCGGGGGCGGGAGCGGGCTCGTCGCCTTCGAGATTCATTTTGCTGCGGATCATCGCGACGTCCCACCCGGTGAGAGACGCGAGGGTCTGCGCTTCCTGGTCTTGGCGGACGCGGAGGTCGGAACGATATCGAGCGCCCGCCTCGCAGCGCGCTTCGCCCTTGTAGGGATGCCGGAGGACGTAGCGTCCCTGGAAGTTCTCGCTGTCCGCGGTTTCCTGGAAGGAGAGGTCTTCGGGGAAGTGCTCGCCGTCGTAGCGGACGTGGAGCCTGGTGACGAAGACTTCTTGAGCGTTGCCCTGGAGCCAGAAGACCCCGAGCTCCCGGAGCTCTTCCAGTGAGAGAGGCTCGGCGGCGCAGGGGTCGCACCATCCCATGTTCCAGGCGTACTCGAGAAAAACGCTCTTCATGTTCTCTCGGCGCACCTGCTCGTCGAACATCGCCTTGTAGAAATCGCCGAACTCGCTCTTGACGAAGAGCGGGAGCTCCATCCCCGTGGGAAGCTTCACCGTGCGGTAGTTCGTGGTCTCGACCCGTCCCCTGCGGGTGAGGGTATAAAGGAGGAGATCCTGGGGACCGTCGGCGTTCACCGTCCCGAGGCGGATGGGGAGCATGAACTTGGGGGACTCGTAGGCGATCTGGAGGGGACGGAGGTAGGTGAATCCGAGCTTCGACTGCTCCTCGAGGTTCACCTTGGCGACGAAGAACCGGAGGTTCTGCTTGATGTAGCTTCCGAGGACGCGGGAAGCGCCGGGAGGAAGCTTGTATCCGTTCTCGGTGAGCCAGGTGGTGAGGCCGCTCGACTCCTTGGCCGAGAGGATCACGATGTCGTACTCCCCGACGGTGTACTCAGCCTCGATCGTCACTCCGAGCGCGTTCGCGCGCTGTCGTTGGGCCATGTCTGGGGACGCCGCCGCCGGGAGAGCCAACTCATAGGCGATGCGGGGGCTGCAAGGGTCCTCGTCGAAGTACTCGACGAGCCTCGGGGCGGTGAAGGCGTCGAGGTGGTCGATGAACTTCTTGTCGGTGACGTGGATTTGATCCCGCTCGAGAAACGTGGGGACGGGGATGACCACCGCGAACTCCTTGGGGTCTCCCTTGAAGTCGTTCGCCATGGTGAGGACCGTCTTGTCGTCGTTGCGGACGAGAACCACTTGAGAAGCGCGGTTGAATAGACGCGCGTCGGCCTTGGCGACGTAGAAGCCGCAGAAGGCGCGGACGCCGGGATGGAGG
>Ga0184637_10001156_pt1 | contig 18418 bp, 14 predicted proteins | sample PLM3_127_b2_FD_133143 | JGI IMG/M metagenome (GOLD analysis project Ga0184637, IMG submission 133143) | Groundwater sediment microbial communities from an aquifer in East River, Colorado, USA - PLM3_127_b2 | ecosystem: Environmental > Terrestrial > Soil > Riparian zone | place: USA: East River...
CGGCCGAGTCGGGACGACCACCGTCTTTGAGCTGCAGCAGGAAGGTGGCTTCACCGAAATCGTGCTGCTCGACATCATGGAGGAGAAGACGCAGGGCGAGGCGCTGGACTTCAGGCACGGCGCTTCGCGCGCGCCCTATTGCAAGATCAGTGCCCACGGAACCGACTACAACGCCTGTCGCGACTCAGACATGATTATCATCACGGCCGGCATCCCGCGTGCCCCTGGGCAGAGCCGACTGGACCTCCTGAAGGCCAACGTGGAGGCGATGGGCCCCGTCCTCGAATCTCTGGGTAAGGTGAACAAGGAAGCCATCCTCCTGATGGTGGCAAACCCCGTGGACGTCCTCACGTACCAGGCGGTGCGCACCCTGGGTTGGCCGGCGAACCGCGTGTTCGGCCTCGGCAACGTGCTCGACACCGTCCGTTTTCGGTCGCTGCTCGGCGAGCGCCTCGGCATCCACGGCGGCCAGATCACCGTCTACATGCTCGGGGAGCATGGCGACAGCATGCAGCCGGTGACGAGCAACGCGTCGGTCGCCGGCATCCCGCTGCAGAAGTATCCCGGCTACAACGAAGGGGTGCTGAAAGAGGTCATCGAGCAGACGCGGGTGGGCGGCGCCGAAGTGATCGCCAAGAAAGGTGGCACGTTCTACGCGGTGGCTCCTTCCATCTCCTGGGTGGTTCAATCCGTTCTGCGCGACAGCAAGGAGATCCTGCCGATCTCGTCCCTCATGGAGGGGCAGCTCGGCATGAAGGACATGTGCGTGTCGCTACCATGTATCGTGGGAGCCGGCGGACGCGAGCGGGTTCTCGAGATTCCCCTGTCGCCCGAGGAAGAGGCTGGCGTAAAGAACTCGCATCGCGTCCTTCGCGAGTCGGCGGACGGAGTGGGACTGAAATAATTGCGCCTTGCTCGAGGGGCCTCTCCACGGGATGGATCATGGTGACTGACTCAAGAATCATATACACCTACACGGATGAAGCTCCCTTTCTCGCGACGTGCTCTCTTCTGCCCATCATCTCGGCTTACGCCGCCACGGCGGGGGTGTCCATCGAGACTCGGGACATCTCACTGGCCGGCCGGATCATCGCCAGCTTCCCCGAGTACCTCAAGCCCGAGCAGCGCACAGGTGATTCGCTGGACGAGCTGGGCGCGCTGACGCTTCGGCCCGAAGCTAACATCATCAAGCTGCCGAACATCAGCGCCTCCGTCCCGCAGTTGAAGGAGGCTATCGCCGAGCTCCAGCAGCAGGGCTACGCAGTGCCCGACTACCCCGACGCACCAAAGACCGATGAGGAGAGGGCCATTCGGTCCCGCTACGGCAGGGTTCTGGGAAGCGCCGTGAACCCCGTGCTCCGGGAGGGCAACTCTGACCGTCGTGCTCCCGCCTCGGTGAAGCAATACGCCAGAAAGCACCCGCACTCCATGGGCAAGTGGACCGCGGAGTCCCGGACGCACGTGGCACACATGACCGCCGGCGACTTCCGCACGTCAGAGAAATCCGTCGTGATGCAGTCGGACGGTTCCCTTCGGATCGAGCTGGTGGGCGATGACCGCACGACCACGGTATTGCGGGAGTCTGTGCCCGTGCAGGCGGGTGAGATTGTGGACGCCAGCGTCATGAGCGCTGCCGCGTTGCGCGAGTTCCTCATCCAGCAGATCGCCCGCGCCAAGGCTGAGGGCCTGCTCTTCTCGCTACACCTGAAGGCCACGATGATGAGGGTGTCTGACCCAATCATCTTCGGTCACGCGGTGCAGGCCTTCTTCCCCCGCCTCTTCTCTGAGTACGGGGAGGCGCTGGCCGCGGCGGGCGGCGATCCGGACGATGGCCTCGCCGCCCTTTTCCAGGCGGCACAGAAGCTTCCTGCAGACCAGCGCGCGGGGGTCGAAGCTGCCATCCGCGACGGTCTTGCCAACGGCCCAGCGCTCGCAATGGTCGATTCCAGCAGCGGGATCACCAACCTGCACGTCCCCAGCGACGTGATCATCGACGCTTCGATGCCGGCCATGGTCCGCAACTCCGGCCACGCCTGGGCGCCTGATGGCAAAGAGGCCGACACTCTTGCCGTCATTCCCGATAGCAGCTACGCCAGCATTTACCAGATCGTCATCGACGACTGCCGTGCCAACGGTCCTTATGACCCGAAAACCATGGGAACTGTCCCCAACGTCGGGCTGATGGCCCAGGCGGCTGAGGAGTACGGCAGCCACGACAAGACCTTCAAAATCCCGACCCCCGGTACGGTCCGCGTGGTTGACCAAGCCGGCAACACCATTTTCGACCACGCCGTCGGCGTCGGTGACATCTGGCGGATGTGCCAGACCAAGGATGTGGCGGTCCGCGATTGGGTCAAGCTGGCGGTCTCCCGGGCGCGGATCACCGGCGTTCCGGCGGTGTTCTGGCTCGAGGAAACGCGTCCTCACGATGCGAACGTCATGGCCAAAGTACGGGCATACCTCACCGAGCACGATATCTCCGGTCTTCAGATCGAAATCATGGGGCCGGACGACGCCATGCGGTTTACCCTGGAGCGCATCCGCAAGGGCCAGGACACCATCTCGGTTACTGGCAACGTGCTGCGTGACTACCTCACCGATCTGTTCCCGATCATGGAGCTCGGCACGAGTGCCAAGATGCTCTCGATCGTCCCACTGATCGCCGGGGGCGGCATGTTCGAGACGGGTGCTGGCGGTTCGGCGCCCAGGCACGTAGAGCAGTTGATCCAGGAAAACCACCTTCGCTGGGACAGCCTTGGGGAATTCCTCGCGCTCGCCGCGAGTTTCGAGTACCTGGCCCAGACTACGGGCAACGTCCATGCCCAGATCCTCGCCGACACGCTGGACCGGGCAACCGCGACGTTCCTGGACGAGAACCGGTCGCCGGGCCGCAGGGTCGGCGAAATCGACACCCGCGGGAGCCACTTTTACTTGGCTTTGTTTTGGGCCGAGGAGCTCGCTTCGCAGACCGAGGACCCCGAGCTCGCCGCCACCTTCGGGCCGCTGGCGAAAGCGCTGAGGGCGAATGAATCCGTGATTGCCGGGGAGCTGCTGGCCGTTCAGGGAGCTCCCGTGGACCTGGGCGGTTACTACCGGCCCGATCCTGTCAAGACAGACTCGGTAATGCGCCCTTCGACGACTTTCATCGAGATCCTGGCAAGCCTCGAAGGCCTTAGGCGATGAAGCGGCCGTAGCCAGCCGACGCGTGCGGAGCCAAACATTGGTTTCTGCGGAGACAAAGGAGCCCGACGTTGGCGGGTTGAGCACGATCGAAGAGATCGTGGCTTGCTCTGTTCAACTTGGTGCCTGCCAGAGCGGGGGACCCTTGTCCCTGGCGGAAGAACAGCAGGTTGCCTGGTCGGCCGGGATTCTTCCACCCCCCGGCCTCGTGGATTCGATTCGACAAGGAATCAATCGCGGCGAAGATCCGTTGGGAGAAGCTCTCAGTGGCCTGCGGTCGCCGGTGGCCCGCCGGCTTCAGGGGGCGATTTACACGCCGCCATCGATCGTTCGTTCAATGGTCGCCTGGACCGTTGCCCAGGATGTCGCAACGGTAGTCGATCCCGGCTGTGGTTCCGGTCGGTTTGCCGCAGAGGCGGTGCGCCAAAGGCCGGAGTTGGAAATCTATGCTGTGGACTCCGACCCAGTAGCCAGCCTGATCACACGCTGCGTTCTCGCGTGCCTGGGGCACAAGCACTCATCTGTCGTGAACACGAACTTCCTCATATGGAACTTGCCACAGGTACCGGGACGGGTTGGCGTCGTTGGGAACCCGCCATACGTCCGGCACCATGACATTGGACCTGAGGGCAAACGATGGGGCCGTGAAGCGTCATCCCGGCTGGGTGTACCGTGGTCGGGGCTGGCCGGCCTTCATGTGCTCTTCACCATGGCTGCTGCGCTCCAGATGCGTGACGAGGACGTCCTATGCTTCATCACGAGCGCCGAGTGGTTGGACGTTCGCTACGGAGTCGTTCTCCGCGCTCTGCTGCGGGAGCAGCCGAGGCTCCAGGCGATCAGCATTCTGGACCCTCGATCGTCGGCTTTTTCAGACGCGATGACGACCGCCAGCATTTTTTGTGCGAAGCAAGCTGCTGAGAATACCAAAATCTCCGCGCGGGTCGTCAACGAAGTAGTAGGGTTCGCTCAATTGGATGGCGACAGCCGAATCGTATCGCTCGAGGATTTGCTGGCTGCTGGCCGGTGGACGACACTCGTCCGCGGCAACGAGCCTGAACGAGATAGCGCGGATTTGGTCCCGCTAGGCGCAATCGCGCGTGTCAGCAGAGGCGTCGCTACCGGGTCGAACGGATTCTTTGTCTTGGCGAAGGAGGAAGCCGAGGCTCGGGGCATCGAGGGCTTCGTTCGCCCGGCTTTGACGTCAGCTGAAGAGATATTTCTTTCGGATGGAACCGTCCGGGTTTCGAGCAAGACGAAGTATGTCCTCGATATCCCGCTTACCCTCGGGGACGGGGCTCTCTCTCATGCGGCGCTCGGAAAGTACCTCGCCGAAGGCCAAAAGCGGGGTGCCTCTGAGAGATACCTGAGCAAGCAACGCAAGTACTGGTGGGTCCTCTCTCCTGATGTTCCACCCATTGTGGCTACCTACATGGCGCGAAGGCCGCCGGCGTTCGCGCTAAACCCCGACGGGGCGGCCATCCTCAACGTATGCCACGGCCTCTATCCCCGGATCGAACTCAACAGTCGCCAGCTTTGGGGACTGGTGTGCTATCTGAATGGCCTGGGTGAAAAGCTGGACGGCGCCGGCCGGACGTACCACGGCGGTCTCCATAAATTCGAGCCTCGTGAAATGGAGGCTATTCTCGTTCCTCCTGTCGAACGGTTAGCTGATTACTCCACGGAAGAGGCGTGAGCGCTCCTCGACCAATCCAGCCACCCAGAATGACAGCCGATGAGTTGGAGCAGGCGCGGGCGGAGGCCCTGGCCAACTCAGTTCAAGGACGGCGTGGAGAAGGCGTTGACAGCTATCGAGCCCAGTTAACTCGCTGCGTCGGGCTCGTGCTAGATCTCTTCGATAAGACCGATGATCTGCGCAACTTCGACCCCACTACGCTTGTGTCCGCGCCTGAACTCGTGGAGGCCGCTCGTTTTTTGTGCGCACCTCCGATCAGCGCGGACGATCTCAACTCGTTATCGGGTTACGCAGTCGCGAAGCGGAAGCAGATCGATCTTCCAGCTGCTGGAGCCGCTGCCAGCGTGCTCCGTGCCCTCTTCGATCCCGTCCGCCTTCCCTGGGTTGCCAACGGTGGCGCCGCCTCTCAGCACGATAAAAGAGTTGCGGTTATGTGGACGGCAGGCCTGTGGGCAGCCGAGTTGCAGCGGACTGCCCGGCGGACCACAGAAAGCCGCCGCCAAAAAGACGCTGTTTTTGGCGCATTGAAGGCTGCCGGGTTTACCGAACAACCGAGGCGTCGCGCGCTGAACACGCTGGACGAGCTTCCCCGCGGAACATTCTGTGACGAGACCCTTATGGACGGTGCTAAATGCGACGTGCCCGTTCGCCTGCTGGACGGCCGGCTTCTCGCGATCGAATGCAAAGTCTCGAATAGTGCGATTAACAGTGTGAAGCGACTGTTGAGGGAGACCGGCAACAAGGCGGAGAGGTGGCGAGACGCATTCGGGCAGCAGGCCCTGCCGGCGGCTGTGCTCTCAGGCGTTTATCGACTCGGGAACCTCGTCGAGGCCCAGGACACCCTCCAAATAACCATCTTCTGGGAACACGACCTGCAAAAACTGGGCGCATTCGTCACCTCGGCGCGTTGAGACACGGCGGAGAGGGCGCTACGGCCATACCACAGCTCGTCGTCCTCATCGGCCCGCCCGGGACGGGCAAGTCGTACCTCGCGTCGCGGCTTTCCAGACAGCTCGGCGCCGTCCTCGTCCAGACCGACGCGATCCGCAAGGATCGGTTCTCGCGTCCCACCTATTCCTCGAAAGAGAGCGCTGCCGTCTACGCGCAGGCGCACCGGACGATCGCCGACTCGCTGCAGGCGGGGCGGCTCGTGGTCTTCGATGCGACGAACCTCGAGGAGGCGAAGCGGCAGACCCTGTACGAGCTAGCGGAGCGGGCGGGAGCGGGCCTCCACCTGGTGTGGATGTGGGCTCCGGTCGGCCTGATCGCGCGGCGTCTGCACCAGCGGGGCGTGGCGCCGGATCCTGAGGACCGGTCGGACGCGAACTGGGCTATCTACTCCCAGTTAGCGCGGACGGCCGAGCCTCCTCGGCGACCGTTCGTCGTGCTCAATAGCACGCTCTCGTCGGACGAGCAGCTGGCTGCGCTGACGCAGATGCTTGGGGACTGAGCTGGTCAGTCGTTCCACTCGAAGGAGTCGCCGCTCGCCCCATCAAGCCGTTTCATCTCCTGACGAGTGAGCTGTAAGCCAACCGACCCCAGGAGACCCTGCAGCTGCTCGACGCTGTTCGCGCCGACAATCGGCGCGGTGATCGTCGACTGCGCAAGGAGCCAGGCGAGGGCGACCTGGGCGGGCGTCCGGCCGTTCGTGGCGGCGACGTCGACCACGGCGTCGAGCGTTTGCCACGCGCGCTCGTCGTTTCCATAGCGGTTGGCGATGCCCGTCGCCCGCGCGCTCCTGGGCGGGTTCTCGCCCCGCCGGTACTTGCCCGTCAGGAACCCGGCGGCCAAAGGGCTGTACGGAATTACGCCGATGCCCAACGCCTCGCAGAGCGGCCGAAGCTCGCGTTCGAACTCGCTTCGTTTCACCAGGCTGTAGTTGGGCTGGAGCGTCTCGTACCTGGCCACGGCGCTGGCATCGCTGCCGGTGATCGCAAGGGCCAGGCGCCAGGCGGAGTAGTTGGACGCGCCGATGTGCCGCACCTTGCCGGCCCGGACGAGGTCGTCGAACCCCTGCATCGTCTCGTCGATGGGCACGTGCTCGTCATACGAGTGAGATTGGTAGAGATCGATGTGGTCGGTCTGCAAACGGCGCAGGCTATGCTCGACAGCCTGTGCGATGTGCGCGCGACCGAGTCCCTCGCCATCGGGCCCCTTCCACATCCGACCGCGCACCTTCGTCGCCAGGACGATGTGGTCGCGGTTTCCTCGATCCTTCATCCACCGGCCGATGATCTCCTCGGATACCCCGCCGGGGTTGTTCCTCGCCCACACGGAGTAGACGTCGGCGGTGTCGAGAAAATTGCCGCCAGCCTCGAAGTAAGCGTCCATCACCGTCCGCGCCCGCTTCTCGCTGGCGGTCCAGCCCCACTGCATCGTTCCGAGGCAGAGCACAGACACCTTGAGGCCGGTGCGGCCGAGCTGGCGGTACTCCATTTAGCCGATGTGCTCCGTTCCGTTCTTTAGCGCTCGCCATCCAAGATCGGTTCAGTGTACCGGGCGACGGGGGGCATCCTCGGCGCGCTGCCTTAGGACGCCCGCGGCCCGACGTCGACCGTATGGTACGGCTGTCGGCTCGGTGGACCGTCCGCGTGCCAGTAGGCCGCGATCTGGCCATGCTCGTCGAGGGCGATGATGCTGGACGATACCGTGCCGCGATCGCCGTCCGGTCGGCAGATCGGGTTGGGCTCGCGAATGTCTGAACAGACCCCTCCAAGCGCGGCGAGCAGGGAGTCGAGCTGTTCTGTAGCCAGGTCGAACAGGCCTACCGTCTCGAGAGCGCGGGGGACGGCGGCGTCCGCCAAATTATCCAGGTCCCCGTGGTTCGTCAGCACGTGGACGCCCGGCGTGAGGGGTCGGCTCTTGCCCTGCCAGGTGATCACTGAGCCGCTCTGGATGGTGGCGCAGAGCAAGTTGAAGGGGTTGTAGCTCCGGACGGACAGGTCCGCTTCGATCGTCGCCAGAGCCGTGGAAAGGTCGGGTTGCCAGAGCGCCGCGAGGCAGAGTTGGCCGCGTGATGGGAAGGCGGGATCGACGCGTCCCCCCACGCGGTTCGTGATCGCGGCCAGCACCCCGGCGCCATTCACTCCGAGCCACGTCCCGCCGGCGACGTCGTCCCGCCCGCCCCAGATCCCGGGCGTCCCCGGCCACAGATGGGGTCCTGTGGACGGCCGCGAGCGTGACTCGTCGCGGTTCGCCGCGACGATGAGGGGGTACCGGTCATTCACCCGAAAGAGGGTGAGGACGAAGCACAAGCCGATCGCTCCAGTGCCACAGAGGCGTTTGGGCTATTGTGGCAAATCGGTTGACGGTAAGTCCCGTCACGCGTATCGTCGATAACTGTGACGAGGATGATGTGTGCGGTGTTCGTCATCGGCATCGTCCCGACGTTTTCGAGGAGGCAATGATGGCCAGTGTCGAGCAGCAGACGGCGGGACGAGCTCCGGGTGCGGTGCGCCAGTTGAAGCTGGGCATCATCGGCGTGGGCGTCGGCGCCGCGGAGATCCTGCCTGCCATGGAAGCGATGGACGAAATCGACCTCATGGCCATGGCGGATATCAATGCTCAGACGAGGGAGCGGTTCCATCAGCGCTACCCCAACGCACGCATCTACGACAGCGCGGACAAGCTGGTCGCCGACCCGGATGTCGAGGCTGTCTGGATCGCCAGCCCGAACCGCTTTCACGGGCCGCATACGATCCTCGCCGCCGAGCATGGGAAGCACGTTGTCGTCGAGAAGCCGATGGCTATCACCATCGAAGAAGCCGAGCGGATGGTCGAGACCGCGGCCAAGAACAACGTGAAGCTGCTTGCCGGCCATACGCGCAGCTACACGATCCCCGTCCGGGCGATGCGCAAGATCGTCAAGTCCGGCCAACTCGGTGGCCTGCGCGCTATTCACCTCTTCGCCTACTCCGACTGGATGCTGCGGCCGCGAACGCCCGACGAGCTGGATCCGAACCAGGGCGGCGGCGTCCCTTATCGCCAGGGACCGCACCAGATCGACACGGTGCGGGTGCTTGGCGGCGGCAAGCTGCGCAGCGTTCGGGCCATGACCGGCCAGTGGATGCCCGAGCGGCCGATCGCTGGTTACTACACGGCCTATCTCGAGTTCGAGGATGGCACACCGTCGACGATCGTCCACAACGGGTACGGCTACTTCCTTGGTGCCGAGCTGGTCCCGTGGGGCGAGTCGCGCCAGCGATACACGATGGACGAGCGAGTTCGGGTGCGGAAGGAGCTGCAGGCCGGCACACGCAACGAGGAGCAGGACAAGCAGGACCTGCGCATCGGCGGGGCAGCTGAGGAGGGCACGTTCCGGCGGTCCGAGCAGCAACGGCCGTGGGTCCCCGAAGACATGGGCCTGCTGGTCGTCACCTGCGAGCGGGGCGACCTGCGACACTCGAAGTTCGGCGTGTCCGTCTACGACGACGAAGGTCTGCACGATGTCGACCTGAGCCCGAACCGCGAGATGGGTGTCGGCCAGCGGCGCGCCGAGCTAGAGGAGATCTATGAGGGCGTCGTGCTCGGGAAGCCGCTCTTCCATGATGGGCGGTGGGGCATGGCCACGCTGGAAGTGTGTTTGGCCATGATCCAGTCCGCGAAGGAGCGCCGCGAGATCATGCTGACGCGCCAGGTGGCAGTCTCAGACGATTACGACGCGGACCTGGAGATTTAGTTAGGTCGAGGTGCCGACCGGCTCCGTGCTGCCGGTGGTTACTGGACGAGTGCGGCGCGGGGCGGATCTTTGCTCGGCCGCAGCGGGCACAGGGGCGGGCACAGTGACCCGCTCGGACCCGCAGTAGGGGCACAGGCTCCAGGCGAGGAGCATTGGCTTCTCACAGCGCACACAGCGCTGGCGTAGCCGGGTCCTGCACCAGGGGCAGAAGAGGAACTCCTCCTCGACACGCCTGCGACAGGATGGGCAGAGGCTGCTATCGTCGATCGTTCGAAGGAGCGCCTCCTCCTCCAGGGATTCTGCGTAGAGCTCGGCCAGCGTGCGCTGCGGCCGAAGGATGCAGTAGACGAGTAGACCTGGGAAGTTGAAGACGATCACGAACAGCGTTGCGGCCATTTGGAGGGCAATGCTGTTCGTGCGCGAATGGATGTCCTGGAAGGTCCACCAGATCGCCGCGACCCAGAGGGCGATCAGGTAAATGAACAGGACCGTAAGTCCCAGGCGAACGACGCGCTCGGCCTGGATCAGAATTTCTTCGATCTGCACGCAACCAGTTTAGCGTATCAGTAGCGCGCCTCGACCCCCGAGTAACGCATCCGTAACGTCTTCACAGTACGTCGAGCCTGGCTATGACGCGAGTCGGACCACGGTGGCGCCCTCGCCGCCCTCACGTTGCTCGGCGACCTCATGGGAGCGGACGAGTGCGTGATCCGTGAGCAGCTCGCGGACCGCCTGTCGCACGGCGCCGGTCCCCTTGCCGTGGACGACACGGACCGTCTGCAGCCCCTCCATGTAGGCGTCGTTCAGATACTGGTCCAGCCGTTGGCGCGCGTCTTCGGTGGTGAAGCCGCGCAGGTCGAGCTGGGACTCGATGGGCGCCCAGCCCTCAGCGGTTACTCGACGTGGCAGCGCCGAGGCGAGGAGATGGCCGGCCGCGACCGCTTGCTCCCGAGGCGTCGGCGCGGCCTCAGCAGGCTCCAGGTCGCTCGCCCGAACCCGGACGCGTTTGCCCTCGATCTCCACTTCCGCTGTCTCGCCGCCTGAGGACAGCCCTCGCACGATGCCAACCGAGCCCAGCGACACCACCCGTGCCCGGTCGCCAACTCGTAAATTGCTTACTCCGTCACTCGCTGTACCGCGTCCGCGGGAGCCGGATGCGGTGCGCGCCGCCGAACGAAGCGTCTCGATGCGCTGCTCGATCTCCGCGAGGCGCTCGCGCTCAGCGCGCAGCCCTCGCAGCTCACGCCGCAAGGCGTCGGCCTCTCGCCGCAGCTCGGAGAGAATCGCGCCTGCCTCGTCTTCCGTTCGGGCCAGCAGCTCGCTGCGTTCGTGCTCGACCTCGGCGAGTCGAGCGCGCAGCTGCTGGTCGTGACGTTCGGCCTCTCGGCGCAGGCTGGCTGCCTGCGCCCGCTCTTCCTGCGCCCGGGCCAGATGCTCGTGGATGTCGGCCAGCAGCTCTTCGGCGCGTTGCTGTGTCGGGTGGATCCGCTCTCGCGCCCTACTGATGATCTCCTCGGGCAGCCCCAGGCGCTGGGCTATGGCGAGCGCATTACTTCGTCCCGGCAGACCGATGGTGAGTCGGAATGTGGGCCCAAGGGTCTCCGGGTCGAACTCGACCGAGGCGTTCTCGACCCGCGGCGTGGCGTAGGCGAAGCTCTTCAGCTCTGAGTAGTGGCTCGTAGCGATCGTGTAGACGCGGGACGCGACGAGCTGTTCCAACACGGCCTGCGACAGAGCCGAGCCCTCCTGAGGATCGGTGCCCGCGCCGATCTCGTCGAGCAGCACCAGGGCCCTCGAGTCCGCGGATTTCAGGATCTCGACGATCCTCGTCACATGCGACGAAAACGTCGAGAGGTTCTGGGCGATGCTCTGCTCGTCTCCGATGTCCGCGTACACCCCGGAGAAGATAGCCAGGCTCGAGCCCTCGGCGGCCGGTATCTGCAGCCCGGCCTGCGCCATGAGCGACAGGAGCCCGACCGTCTTCAGGGCGACGGTCTTGCCGCCGGTGTTCGGCCCCGTAATGAGCAGCACGTCGAAGGTTCGGCCCAGCTCGGCGGTTATCGGCACAACGTCGCCTCGAAGGAGCGGATGCCGAGCATCGAGCAGATGCACCACGCCATCGGCCGCTGGCTTGCCGTCGAGGCGATGCAGCGCGGGGCGAACCGCCTCCATCTGCAGCCCCAGCTTTCCCATCGCGAAAGCGAGATCGATTCGGGCCAGCGCGTGCACCGTGTCCAGGACGCCGTACTGATTCGCACCGACTCGACCGCTCAGCTCGAGGAGGATCCGCTCGATCTCATGCTCCTCCTCGATGCCCTGCTGGCGCCATCGATTGGCCAGCTCGACGGTCTCCAGGGGTTCGACGAACAGCGTGGCGCCGCTCCCTGACTGATCGTGCACGATCCCGCGGACGCGGCCGCGGAAGTCGGCCTTTACTGGCAGAACGTAGCGGCCCGCTCGCATCGTGATGATGGGTTCCTGGAGCGCCTCGTGGATGGAGGCTCGCCCGATCAAGTCGTGCAGCCGCTTCATCAGCCGATCGTAGGCTGCACGGAGCTCCATGCGGATGGTGCGCAGGCGGTCGCTCGCGCCATCGAGAACGCGTCCTTCGTCGTCCAGCGTGCGCCGGATGGCGTCTTCCAGCTCCGCGAGGTCAGGGATGTCGCGAGCGACCCGCGCGAGTACAGGAACCTGGATCTCCTGGCGAAGCAACAGGTTCTTGATCGAGCGGCCAGCGGCGAGCGTGGTCGCGACCTCGAGGAGATCGATCGGTTGCAGGACTCCGCCGACGGCGGCGCGCTGCACGTGCGAGCTGACGTCCTTCGCGCCGCGCACACCCGTATTCGGCCGGACCTCGAGTAGACGCTGCGCCTCCTCGGTCGCATCCTGAGCGCGCCGGATCTCAGCCTCATCGGTAGACGGCACGAGGTGCTCGGCCAGCTCGCGGCTCGCGGAGAACGTGGTCTGGGATGCGAGCATCGCGAGGATCTTGTCGAACTCGAGCGTCGTGAGATGACGCGGCAGCATAACCATGGGCTGAGTTTAACGGGTTAGCGGCGGTTGCCCGATCAGGCGGGGAGGAGGTTGCGGACGATCGAGCTCACGAACGGGAAGGTGTTGGCGACGAGCGGCAGGAAGGGTGTGGAGTCGAGTTGCTGGCGAATGTTCACGCGCGCGCCGTCGAGCGCGATCCAGGGCTCATTCGTGGTCAAGAGCAAGATGCCGGCTAGCAAGTTCACGGTAAGGAGGCCGACAACGAACCCGAGTAGTCCGCCGACGACACGGTCGGGGCCCTGGTGGCGGAGGAGGCGTGTATACGGGTACGACCGCACAGTCAGAAGGAAAATCACGCCCGCGATGAGGACGACGAGGAGCGTGTACGTGAACGGCAGCATGCGCTCGCGTCCGGCGCCGCTAACCACGCCCGTCCAGTAGCTAGCCTCGAAGGTGACCGCGTTCGCGACGATGCCGGCGGCCAGAATGGAGCCGAGCAGAAACAGCTGTCGGAGGATGCCGCTGTTCCAGCCGAAGGCGACGGCCGCGACCCAGAGAATGACGAGAAGGATGTCGAGGGCCGTCATGCGGCCCAGAAACTCGATCGGATTCATGAAGGCGCTTCCTGCACCAAATCGCCCGCAGGATAGCACTCCGCGTCATAGCGGAACAATGAGAATTATTTGCCACGCACAATTGCCCCAAAGTGAGCGGCCACCTCGCTCTCGATGGCTTCCATGGCGGATACGACCTCCTCTTCGGAGAGCGTGCGCTCTGGAGAACGGAACGTTAGGGCGAACGCCAGGCTCCGGTGTCCCTCAGGAACCGGCGCGCCGCGATAAACGTCGAACAGCACGAGGTTCTCGAGCAGCGGTCCTGCTGTTGAGCGGATGGCTGCAGCCAGCGCCTCGTGACTGACCTCATCGCGAACGATCAGTGCGACGTCCCGCTCGACCGCGGGGAAACGTGGCAGCGCGCGCACGCCGATCTCCTCGCGCGCGAGCGGCAGGAGTCGCGCGAGATCAACCTCGGCGGCGTAGAGCTCGACGGTTTCGACATCGAACCGCCTTGCCACGCGGGGATGGACCTGGCCCATCGCGCCGAGAGCCCGGTCCTGGCCCTCTGCCCAGATCGAGGCCCAGCGGCCAGGGTGGATCCATTTGGCTGGAACGCCGTCAGTGCGCTCGGACACGAGACGCAGACCGGGGACGTGCAGCGATCGAAACAGTGCTTCGACGCCGGCCTTCAGGTCATAGAAGTCAAACGGCGCCGTGTCCGTTCCCCAGGACTCGGGGAGGCGCCGGCCAGCCATAGCGATGGCGAGACGCCGCTCCTCGCTGGGAAGAGGCGCCAGTGGGGGCAGATAAACGCGGGCGATCTCGAAGATCGATGCCCGATCCGTGTAACGCAGATTCGCGGCGACGGTCTCGAAGAGGCTCGGTAGCAAGCTCGTGCGGAGGCGGCTGTGATCGATGCTCATCGGGTTCGATATGGGGATAGAGGTCTCGTCCATACCGACGATGGGATCAGCAGCTGCCGCATCGAGGCGGATCGTCGCCTGCGGATCGACCAGGGAGTAGGTCATGACCTCCTGCAGGCCCGCGCCAGCGAGGGCTGAGCGGGCCACCTCCTCCCAGCGCAGCGTCGGATCCTCCGCCGGTGGCGGGATCCGGCCGGCGGGCAGCGTGGTCGGTATTGCGTCGTAGCCCGCGATCCGGGCGATCTCCTCCGCGATGTCCGCTTTGCCCTCGACGTCTCGCCGCCAGGTTGGAACGACTGCCTGGAACGCCTCACCCTCGCGACGCAATTCGAAGCCCAGCGGCTGGAGGATGCCGTCGATCACCTCGTCCGAATAGCTCTGCCCCAGCAGTCCGGTCACGTCAGCGGAGGTGAACTGAATGACCCGGCGCGCTTCCTGGGCGCCGCGCACGTCGAGCAAGCCGTCAGCAGCCGACCCGCCGGCGAGCTCCAGCATGAGCGCGAGCGCGCGCGCGGACGCCACGGGCGGCAACTCCGCGTCCAGCCCCTTGTCGAAGCGCTTTGATGCCTCCGATGCGAGCCGCAGGGCGCGAGAGGTCCGCCGCGCGTTCGTTCGATCGAACGTGGCCGATTCGAGCACGATGCGAGTCGTGGCGTCCGAGATCTCGCTGTCGATCCCGCCCATGATGCCCGCGAGGGCGACCGGCACGCGAGCGTCCGCGATGACGAGCGCATCGTCCGGTAGCTCGCGCTGGACACCGTCGATGGCGGTGATGCGCTCGCCAGGGCGGGCTCGGCGAATCCGGAGCGTAGCGTCGGTGAGCTTATCGGCGTCGAACGCGTGGAGCGGCTGCCCGAGCTCCAGCATGACGTAGTTCGTGACGTCGACGATGTTGCTGATCGCGCGCATACCGCACAGATACAGGCGCCGTTGTAGCCACGGCGGCGACGGCCCGATCCGGACATCCTCGATGTATGCGCCCGTGTATCGCGGACAGAGATCGTGGTCGTCCACGAACACCTTCAGGACCTCCGAGATCGGCCGCCCGCCGGCAGGGGCGGTGTAGGAAGGAAAGTCAAGCGGCGAGCCGGTGAGGACCGCGACTTCGCGCGCGATCCCGACGATTCCCAGACAGTCGGGACGATTCGGGGTCAGCTCGATGTCGAGCACGTCGTCGGCCAGGAAGTCGCGCAGGTCCACGCCTATCGGAGCATCGGGCTCGAGCACGTAGATCGTGTCTTTGTCGGGCGAGATCCCCAGCTCGTCGCCGGAGGCGAGCATCCCCTCAGACATCTCGCCTCGGAACCGTCGGGCGTCGACGACCCGGTCGGCGGACAAGCGGCCGCCCGCCCGAATGACCGGCACGACGGCACCACGCGTCAGATTGGGGGCAGCCGTGACGAGCGTGATCTGTTCCGCGCCGACGTTGACTTTCGCCACGAAGAGGTTGTCGGCGTTCTCGTGTCGACCGATCTCTTCAACTCGGCCGATGACGATCCGATCCCACTCGGCACCCACCCGGCCGATCGTTCCCACCTCGGTGCCTGACATGGTCAAGAGACGGGCGACTTCATCCGCCGGGAGGTCCGTATCGACGTATTCGCGCAGCCAGCGCATTGGGACCTTCATAACACCAACTCTTCATGTGGTGGCGAAGCCACCACATGAACTTAGTTGAACTGGGCTAAGAACCGCAGATCGTTGCCGTAGAACAGCCTGATGTCGTCGATGGCGTGCTTCACCATCGTGATCCGCTCGGGTCCCATCCCGAAGGCGAACCCGTTCACCGCGTCGGGGTCGTAGCCCACGTTCCGCAGCACCCGCGGATGCACCATGCCGGCGCCGAGCATCTCGATCCATCCGCTCATCTTGCAGACGCGGCAGCCCTTGCCGCGACAGATCGGGCACTGCACGCTCATGTCGACGCCAGGCTCCACGAACGGGAAGTAGTCGCAGCGAAAGCGGCATTGGACCTCGGGCCAGAACATACGCTGAGCGAAGGCGACGAGCACGCCCTTGAGGTCCGCCATCGTGAGGCCGGCGTCCACTGCCAGTCCCTCGACCTGATGGAACATCCACTCGTGCGAGGCGTCCTGGGACTCGTAGCGATAGCAGCGCCCCGGCACAACAACCCGGATCGGCGGCGGCACTCGCTCCATAATGCGAGCCTGATTGGGCGAGGTGTGGGTGCGGAGGAGCACGCTCGGCGGGTTCACGTAAAATGTATCGAACATGTCTCGGGCGGGGTGCTCCGGCGGGATGTTGAGAGCTTCGAAGTTGTACTTGTCGAGCTCGACCTCGGGCCCTTCGGCGACCTGGAAGCCCATGTCGCGAAAGATCTCCAAAATGCGGCGCAAAGTCTGCGTGACGGGGTGCAGACCCCCCGCATAGAGTCTGCGCGCCGGTAACGTGACGTCGATCCGCTCGGCCTCGAGCTGCCTATCCAGAGATAGCTCGTCGATACGGGTTTTGCGTTCGCCGAACGCAGATTCGATCCGAGCTTTCGCGGCGTTTGCCGCCTGCCCCGCGGCCGGGCGCTCCTCCGGGCTGAGCTGGCCGACGGAGCGCATGTGCTCGGTGAGTGCTCCACGTCGGCCGAGATACTCGGTCCGCCAGTTCTCGAGGCCGGCTTCATCGTCTGTTTGATCCAGCTCGCCGAGAGCTTTCTCGGTGAGCTTCAGCAGAGCCTCATCGATAGCGGCCAAGGCTTTCTCCTACGAGAAACGCCTCCGTCTGGATCGACAGAGGCGTGCGGCCCGTATTGCCTCCCGCGCGGCGCCCACGCGGACGATCTTCGATCGCTTAGCTCGATGCCTCCGCTGGCTTCGGGCTGCTTCCGCCGGGAGCGCCGGTGGCAGCCGCCACCAGCGCGGCAAACTCAGCTTCGCCTCGGACGGCCAGGTCTGCCAGCATCTTTCGGTTTATCTCTACACCGTGCGCCGAGAGCGCTGCCATGAGCTTGCTGTATGACAGCCCGTGGGCGCGCGCCGCGGCATTGATCCGCGTGATCCAGAGACGATGCATGTCCCGTTTCCGGTTCCGGCGGTCGCGGTACTGGTACGCAAGAGCGTGGATCAACGACTCGTTCGCGGTCTTGAATAGGCGATGCCGCGAGCCGGAGTGTCCGGCCGTTGCCTTGAGGACCTTCTTGTGGCGTCTGCGGTTGACGACGCCTCGCTTGACGCGAGTCACGGGATGCTAGCCTCCGAGTTCGAGCCGAGCGGTTGCTTATTTTGCGTAGGGGATGAGCCGGCGAATGCGAGACGCGTCGACAGCCGCGACGGGCTGCATCTCGTCGTACTCGCGCGCGGCGCGCTTGCTCCGATTTCGTCGGAGATGGCTCTTGCCGCAGCGGGTGCGCATCAACTTGCCGGTGCCGGTTAGCTGCATGCGGCGCGCAGTTGCCTTGTGCGTCTTCATCTTGGGCATAGGACTACCTCAGGTGCAGAGCGGATTCTAGCAGATTGCGGCCCCAAGGTCGCCCTAACGGGCGTGTGTTCGGGTGCTGCTATGCAGCCGGTTACTAGAGGATCAGCATCGCGTCGCCGAAACTGAGGAGGCGATACCGAAGGCGGATCGCTTCCTCGTAGGCGGCGAGGATGCGCTCTCCGCCCGCGAAGGCAGAGACGAGGAGCAGTAAGGAGCTGCGGGGCATGTGGAAGTTCGTCATCAGCGCGTTGACGACGTGGAACTCGAATCCCGGCTTGATGAAAAGGTCCGCGGCTCCTCGGTAGGGCCGCAACACGCCGTCGTGAGCGGCGTGCTCCAGCGCGCGCACCGTGGTGGTGCCGACGGCCACGACCCGGCCGCCGCGCCGTTTCGTTTCATGAACAGCTTTGACGACATCTTCAGTGACCTCGATCCACTCGCTGTGGATGCGATGGCGATCGACGTCCTCGTCCGTCATGGGCCGGAAAGTGTCTAGCCCCACGTGGAGCACGACGGTGCTCCAGCCGATGCCCGTGTCGCTGAGGCGAGCGAGGAGGTCGGGCGTGAAGTGAAGGCCCGCGGTGGGGGCGGCGGCTGAGCCCTCTTCGCGGGCGTAGACGGTCTGATAGCGCTCGGGGTCCCCCTCGTAGTCGTGAATATAGGGCGGCAGGGGTGCCTGACCGAAGCGATGAAGGAGATCCACAGGGTCGCTGTCGGCTGGAAAGCGGACAGCGCGGCCGGCGTCGGTCGCCTCGCCTACTTCCAGGGTCACATCTGACGTGATCTCCACCTGCTGGCCCGGACGGACTCGACGGCCTCCAACGAGGGCTTCCCAGGTGTGGTCGCCGAGTGGACGGAGGAGCAGGAGCTCGACGCGGCCTCCCGACCCCGTCTTTCGCCCGATCAGCCGGGATGGCAGTACCCGGCTTCGATTCGCCACGATGAGGTCGCCGGGCCTCAGGAG
>Ga0184637_10001157_pt1 | contig 18416 bp, 16 predicted proteins | sample PLM3_127_b2_FD_133143 | JGI IMG/M metagenome (GOLD analysis project Ga0184637, IMG submission 133143) | Groundwater sediment microbial communities from an aquifer in East River, Colorado, USA - PLM3_127_b2 | ecosystem: Environmental > Terrestrial > Soil > Riparian zone | place: USA: East River...
CGTCGGCGGTGATCGCGGCCGACGGGAGTAGCCGGATCGCGGTGATCCTGCAGTCGTAGGGGGCGCGCCAGACGGGCAGGTTGCCGGTGGACGCCGCGTTTCCGGTGGACTCGATCGGCACCTGGAAGATCTGGGTGCCGCGGGCTTCCTGAACAAGAGGCATGGAGCCATCTCTCCTTTGTGGAGTGTGAACGTGGTGACGGCGACGGTGCGCACCGATTGGTGCGCACCGTCATGGGGAGATGGCTCAGCCGACGCCTCGGTAGCCGCCGCGGAAATCTTCCAGGGTGCCGTTGTAGATGTGGCGGATTTTCCACAGAACGCGGTCGGAATCGAACATCGACCCGGTGGCCTGGTCGTTCTGGGTGAACAGCTCCGGCTCCTCCCGACCCTGGTAGAAACCGAGCTCGATGCTCGGCACGTCGTTGGGGTCGGCGAGCAAGAACCAGTCGTTCGCATCGGTGAAGGACGGCACGAGGATGTACTCGAGACCCATCGCCGAGTGGATGTTGGGGGTGTCGGTCGGCCCGGCCGGCGTAGACGGGATCGCCACCCGAGACTGGGTGAGCTGGTATGCCAACTCCTCCAACTCCGGCGGCACGATCAGATATTTGGGGCCGATGCCCAGCACCTCGGTTGTGTCGCCGTATGCCGTCTGCTCGATCATCTTGCGGCGGCCGGTGGACAGCGTGGTCTGCGACAGACCCGCGCTCGTGTCGGTGTTGGTGTGGTTGGTGTGGAACCACGCCGTCGAGTCGCCCGTGTAGGTGGCGTTGCCGGAGAAGAACGCCCACACGTACTCGTACAGGGTCCGCGCCGCGGCGCGGCCGAGCTTGCCCGGGATGCGGGAGATGGACCGCACGTCGTCGTTGGCGATCATCTCCAGCGTGACGTCCTCGGTGCCGCCCCGCTTCGCAACCGCGTACGTCGCCTCCTCGTCACCGGGCGAGGTGAGCGGCTGGTACGGCCCGCCCTCGAGCACCGTCGGGAGGGTGCCGTACCCACCGAGGTGGATCCGCCGCTGGGTGCGGAAGTCCTGCACCGGCACGATCCGAACGACCTTGCGCCAGGTGTTGAGGTTGTCCAGCGTGTACTCACGGATCATCTGCCGCGTCACCGAGTCGCCCAGTGCCTGCGCCCATGTGGTCGAGTCCATCGACTCGGTGGTCCGGGTCGAGTTGAACCCGGTGCCGTACGACTCGCGCAGCATCACACGGTTGAAGTCCTCGTCGAAGGCCCGGGGCGCCCGTCCGGTGAAGTCGACGAACGCCTGCCGGAAGCTGTGGTAGCCGCGCTGGAAGTCGCCCTGGAACATGAGGTCCAGGGCGTTCTTGCGCTTGTCGACGGCCTCCCGGGTGACGATGACCGGGTTTCGCGGCTCGAGGCCGACCCGTTCGGCCGGTGCCAGGGCCGCCTTGTAGGCCGACACCCAGTTGTCGATGTCGGCCTCGGTGAACCGGTCGCCGACGGCCGCCTCGACGATGCGGTGGTCGATGTTGGCCTGCTCGGCCTTGTCCTTGAGGACGAGTCGGCCGATGGTCGACGCCTTGGAGAAGGTGCCGGCCTCGGTGGTGCGGGTGTTTTCCACGACCCGCTCGCTGGGATAGGTGGACTCGGTGACGCCGTCCGGGCCCAGACCCGCCGCCTCGAGGGCGCGCGCGCGCTGCTCGGGCGAAAGGGTCTGCAGCACGGCGGCGAGCTGGGCGGATGCCTGCACTTCGCTCTCCTGTACTTGTTCGGCCCCCGAAGGGGTGGTCTGGGTGGACTCAAGCTGCCGCTCGGCACGGCCGCCGGCACTCGGGTCGGCAACAACGTCGGCGGACTGGACGGCGGTGATGGCGGTGGCCTCACGGACCCGCTTGCCGCCGACCTGGGTGGGGGCCCGGAAGTTGGCCATGACGTCGTGGCTGATCCCGACCGACGGGGCCAGGCCGGCGGCCTGGTTGGCGATGGTCTGATCCAGCGCTTCGGCGACGTGGGCCTGACTGGGCATCAGGTGCAGGTCGCCATACAGGCCGTCGCCGGTCGCTTCGACGTTGCGGTAGGTGCCAACGAGGCCCTGCAGGGTGGAAGATTGGAGTTCGGCCTGGGTGCGGTGGTGGTCGAACGCCTTCGCTCCCTCGTACAGCGGGGCGGCATTGCGCATGACCGACTCGAGGTACCGGTTGCCGTTCTTACTGGTGCCGTACTTGAGGATCTGCACCCGGTAGACCCGGCCGCCGTCGTTGCCGGTGCCCTTCGCTTCGAGGACACGGCCGTGGATGGTCTCCACGTCTTCTGACTCGTCGGCCTCCGTCACCCGAAGTTCGGGATGTTCGGAGGCGAAGAGCGCGACTGCCGCTTCGACGGCCCGGCCAAACGCATCCCCGGTCGGGTCGGCGTCGACGAGAGCATCCAGAGTGGACAGGAACTCGACTCCCTCACCGACGGGTTCGCCGGTGTCCTCGTCGAAGGCGACGTCGAGGAGAAGGTCTGGGTCGACGCCGTGGATGTCGGCGGCTTCACGGACGGCTTCGTCGACGGCGTCTCGCCACTCCTGGGCCGCCTCCGCGACCTCAGTTTCGCGCTCGGTGACGGGCATAAGGGGGTTCCCTTCCTGGGCGTGGTGAAGCGCCGCTCGTTGAGCGGTCGATGATGAAGGTTGCGGGTTCAGCCGCGGTAGGAGGTGGCCCGCTGCGGGCCGGAGTAGTTGGTGGCCCGTTGGGGACCCGCAGTGTGTGTGGCGCGCTGCGGGCCCGAGGTGTGGGAGGCGTCAGGCGGGACTGGGCCGATGCTCATCGCCAGCGGTGTGTCCAAGGTGGTGATCAGGCCCAGCGAGGCGACCTTGACGGCGGTGATGGCGAACGGCACGTCGGTTGTGGCTTGAAGGCCGAGGGTCGCGTACTTCGCCCCGGTCACAGCAAACGGCGTGTCCGTGGTCGACTGGAGGCCGAGGGTGACGACTTGGTTGAGGCTGTTGGTGAACCCGGCCGGCTCGTCGGCGACAGCGGTGCCGGTGAGGGCAGTCTGGTCGGCGCCGCCGCCGGTGAGGTCGGTGACCGCGGTGCCGACGCTGGCCTGGTTGAACGACCACAGGGCGGCTGGGGTGAGGCTGTTCCAGGCGGTCAGGTTCGTCTGCAGTCCAGCGGCGTCGATGGCCGCGTTGGACAGCTTCGACGCATACAGGGCTTGGACGGCGATGTCGGCGTGGAGGAGTTGGCCCGAGTCGAACAAGCCGGTCACCCAGGCGTCGATGGTGCTGCCGGCCGAGGCGTCGATGGTGCCGAGGTCGGTGTGGGTCCATCCGCTGCCGCTGCGCCACAGGTGCTCGGTGACGGTGGCACCGTTGCCGCTCGCCTTGCCGTACCCGACGATCACGTACTCGTTGAGGAAGGTCGAGTAGTCGAAGTTCGAGCCCACAGAGCCGTTGACGGCGAAGAAGACGTGCCCGTTGTCGAAGGGGTTGCAGCCCATCTTCCGGGTGCCGGTCTCGGTGCCGGACAGGAGGCCGCCGCGGTGGTTGGACTTGAACCGGACGTAGACGAGGTAGGTGACGGCTCCGCGGGCGATGAGGGCGGTGGTGCCAGCCGAGAAGGTGATCTGGTCGTCGACGCCGTCGAACGCCCGGGCCATCAGCTTCCTCGGGCGAAGCCGGATGCGTGGATGCGGGCTTCGATGGTGGTGCCGTCGGGGACGACGACGAAGTCCCACATGAACATGGGGATGATGCCCGAGTCGGTTCCGCCGGTGGTGTCGGAGTCGTAACCCATCACCAACCTGGACCAGCCGTCACCTGCTGCGACTGACGTCCAGGACTGGTCGGCGATGTCGAGGTCGGTGCGGTTGTTGGTGTCGTCGGTGGCGAACGCGGCAAGGTCGGAGTCGGTCAACACCTTGCGGGCATAGTTGGCGTTGGTGACCTCGTTCGTGGTGCCGGACACGATGTCGGCGAACGTGTCCTTGTCTTTGAGGACCGCGTCCGATTCGAGGCCGGATGTGGCCAACACCATGATGACGAGTGCCGAGTTGGTGGGGTCGTTGTTGTCGACCCGCCAGTAAAACTCTGCCCACCGGCCCAACGAGATATTGAACGCCTGGTCAGTAATGGCCGCCTCCTACGTGGTCACGTTGCGGCTGAGGGTGGCGCGGCCTTCGGCAACCCGCTCCGACGTCGTCCCATCGGTGATGATCAGGTCGTAGCGGCCGGTGGTCCACTCGTAGGCCGTCGTCGTGGCCTTGGCGATCGTTGCCGTGGCCCTCGCGGTGCCGGTGTTGATGGCGACTGTGGCGGTGGCGAGGAGGGTGGCGCCGGAGTCCTGCTCGGCGCGGATCTGCATGGTGCCCGTGAAGCCGGCCAGGTCGGTGCGGTTCACGCCGGCCTCGTCGAGGAGGGCGACGACGTAGGTGAACGTCTGGCCGCGTTCAACAACGATGTCTTGACGGGTGGCGGTCATGGTCAGCGCCAGGACCAACGGCCGCGGTCACGGACGATCTGTTCGGCCATGAACAGGCGCAGTTCGTCGGCTGTTAACCTGCGCCCAGCGGGGAGGACGAGGCCCATCTCTTTGGCGACCTTGCGAAGGTTCGCCAACGTCGTAGCCTCACTCAGCGCCGCAATGATCTGATCGGCGGTTTCGAGGTCGATGAGTTGCGATGCCAGCCGCTGATAGTCAAAGAAGGCTGCCGGTGCTGGCCGCTGCGCCGCCAACGCGCCAGGGGCACCGCGACCGAACCGCAGCGGAATCTGCTGAGAGAGGTACATCTGCCGGTTCGGCTTGCCCTTGAATGTGGGCGGGATGTCGATGCCCAGTTCGGTGGCCAGTTCCAGTAGCTTCGGCGCCGTCAGATCGGTGTGGGCATCGAGGAACTCGATGACCTCAACCTGATCGCCACCGTTCCGCAGTGCGGCCGCCACGGATGGGATGTCGACCTTCGGCGCCTTCGCCCGCGCCATCTTCGCCACCGCCGGCGGCCCCGTAGCCTTGGCCGAGGGGTCGCCCGCACCCAGACGTGCCGACACCGCCGCAAGCCTGTCGCGGTGGCGCTCACGAAGGGCATCCCACGCCGCGGTGACATCTGGCTCCCGCAGCCTCGCGGCGAAGTCCCGGAGGTAGTGCGGATCCTGGTCATCCTTGCCGTCGTACCGGTCCGCCTTGCGCGCCTCAGCGTCAAGCCAGTCGGCCACCTCGCGGGGCGACTGACGGCTCAACCTGGTGTCGGCTTCGAGCAGGTAGTTCTTCCCGCTCCCGTTGGCGTCCCATGGCCGTCGACCACTGAAGGCTCTGTCGCTTCCGAGCCCGAGCCCGGCGGTTGCGAGCTGGTTCCCGTGAACGAAGTTGACGTCGAGTGCGGGGTAGGTCTTGTCAGCCGACTTCCTGTCGACGTATTCGCGGCCCTGGGCGGTCAACTGCCACCGATTGCCGTCGCGGCGCACGTAGCCGGCGCTCTCCAGCGCCTGGAGCGCTTCGAACCGAGTGCCAAGCCCGGTACCGATGTCCCCCGCAGCGACCGCCAGCAGAGCCTCCTCGCGGGCGGTATGCCGAGCGCGGGCGGTGGGGCCTCGATACCCGGAGGCAAGCTCGTAAGTCGCGCGCGGTACTGCCTTCTTCTCTGGTGCCGCCTTCCCTCGAGTGGAGGCAGATCCCGGCGAACGTAGGTCGTCGAGCGTCGACTTGATGGCGTCGGCGATCCGCCGGTCCTTGTCCACCGTGACGCCCGCGTCCCTCGCGACCCGCTGCTGCTCGACGCCCTTGACGGTTTCGTAGCCACTGTCGGGACGGGTCTGGAACAGCAGCCGCTGGAGCAGGTTGTCAACCGCCTCCGGCTTCAGTTCGCCCGAGGCGACTCGGTCGCGGTAGGCGATGACGACGTCAACCGGCGACTTGCCGCCGAGCGCCGTCTTGCGGCGGGCTGAGGGGATCTTCCGAAGGTCCGCCGCAAGCGAGCCGAGTCGGTCCGCCGTCACGGATACCCTCCCGGCCGCCCCTGGTGCTGCCATCTTCCGTACAGAGGGAGAGGCGGGGGACGAAGGAATCGGACGAGGAGACGGGTCACGCAGCGCAATCATGTGCATCGGCTCGGTACCGAACGTCACTGCCGCTTCTCGCTGCGCCGGAGTGAGCCACTTCTGGTCTTCCTGCGGCTGAATCGCGCCATCGCGACCAAGGCGCACCAGCGCGGCGTCGACCTCCTCGCGGCTCACGTCGCTGCCGATGCGACCGCGGATGCCTGTCAGCATTACGTAGTCGCCGTTGGTGTTCTCGCGACCGTTACGCGCAGGACCGAACGGTCCGGGGTCGTTGGCCGCGATCGCCTCCCGGTATGCCGCCCGGATCCGGTTCTCTACCTCAACCTCGCGGACGGCAGGATCAGACGAGAGTGCGGCGGGAGATGCGGGGGCCGGAAGCGGCTTGGGCGACGGGTCATTGATAGCCAGCAGCCACCGATCCTGGCCGCCGTAGTGCACGCTGGCGGCACGGTCCCGGACGGTCAGGTGCCGCTGCGCCGGATAGCCGTCGAGGCGTCCCTCACGGTTGCGGCTGAACGCGGTGAGCGCCTCGTCGACCTCGGCCTTGCTCGCTTCGGTGCCGATCCGGTCGCGGATGTCGCGCAGCCACACCTGACCGTGCGGACTGCCGCCGATGTGATCGGCGCCGGGGCCCGTGTTGGCCAGTTCGAGGTATGCCGCTCGGATGCGGTTCTCCAACTGGACAGCCCGGGTCGCCTTGTCGGTGGAGAGCGGCTCATCCCAGCGGCGAGCGGGGAGCGGCGCCGACTCGCGGTCCATGTCCCGGAAATCGATCTCGGCCGCAGTGGGATCGACGCCGAGGTTTCGTAGCGCACGGTCGACAGCCTCCGGTGTGACGCCGTGCTCGCGCACGACAGCGGCCCGGGCAGAGCTCGTCGTGGCCGTGTATCCACCGTTCATGGCCGACATCTGGTCCCGGGCCATAAGGCGGATCTGGTTCTCCAGCACGGTGTCCCGCAGGACGACCGCATCTTCGGCGTCGCCTTCTGCTCGCCGCTTCGCCTGCTCTGCCTGTGGCGAGCCGACACCCTGTGCACGGAGTTCGCGACGGAGCTGGTCGGCCGACTTGTCACGTGGGCTGGCGATGTCCCACTCGGGGGCGTACTTACGGAGGGCTGACTCGTCCATGGAGTCGAGACCGTCGGCCGAGGGGCCGGAGGACTGAGCGGCGAGATGCGCGCGGCCTGCGTCGGTGAGGACGTAACGGTCGCCCTCGCGCTTCATCAGACCCTGGCGGCGAAGCAAGTCCAAGCGAGCGTTGTGCTGGCGCGCGCGCCCGGTCTGTGGCGCAAGAACGCCCACGCCGCCACCAACGCTCGCAGCTTTCCGAAGCAGATCTAGTTCGCTGGCGCGCTCGCGAGCCTCCGCGCCAGCCAGGAAGGCCTCCTCCTCTGGCGTCCGAAGGGACAACGGATCTTCGCCATACTCGTGGATACCGGCCCCGCGCAGCTTGACGAGAATGTCCGCCCGATCGTTCTCGTCGACGGAAGCGGGCACATCGAGACCGTGCTCGCGAGCCAGGTTCGCCAGACCGCTCGTCACATAGTCGTCAAGATCATCGTTGGGTGGCAGTCCCTTGGCTCCGGTGGAGTCGAGACCGTCGGGGTTGGGGACCCTCGGGGTGGCGGCCCCCTCACGACGCGCCGACTCATCTGCTGCTCCGGCGTTGCCGAAAGAGATCACCGACTGGACGATGTGTGCCCGCTTGTCGTCGGCGCTCATCCGGGGCGGGAGTTGGATCCCGAGTTCCTTGGCAACCTGGTTGAGGTCGCCTGGGTGGACGTCGGCGACGTGCCTCTCTGCCTCGGCGCGGGTCGGCGCTTCGTCGATGCTCTGCGCGGTGGCGAGTAGCGGATGGTCGGATGGCAGCCCGAGATCGCGAGCGACCGCCCGCTCGTCGACTGTCATCTGCGACATGTGCGACTGCGCCTTCGGTGCCGGTGCTGCTTTTCGCGGTACTCCCTTACGGACAGCCCCGGGGCGATCGGCGGGACCGTCGACGATGTTCTGCCGCAGCTTCGCCTTCGTCCCGGTGGCGGAGACACCGAGGCTCTTCGCCACGGAACGCATCTCGATGGCCGACATCTTCGGATGCCCGTCGAGGTAGTCTCCGCGCTGCTTCGCCGACTGCAAGGCACCGAGAGCGGCGGCGTGCTCCGACACCGACGGGCCAGCCGGGGGTGCCTTGCGTGGTGCCCGCTTCGCCTTCGGTTTCGGTGCGGGCAGGTGGCGCGGCTTCAGCCGGCCCGAGCCGGGACTCGCATCCGGGATCGGGTTGTCCCCGCCCCGGCTGGCCCACCGGCCGGAGAGGATGCCCGACAGGCCCAGGTCGTGGCCGCGCAGCTGGCGGGGGTTGTACCGCTCCGCCACCCGGAAGATCCCCACTGCGCCGCCGGCGGCGATCCGAGCCCAGGCCGCATCGGTCGCGGAGTGAACCTCAGCCGCCTCCGGCGCCGCCCACGCCTCGGACGTGCGGGAGGCGTTCATCAGCAACGCCGCATCCGCCAAACGACGCTGCAAAGACACGTCGGCGTGGCCAGTCTCCCGAAGACCGAGCTTGTGCTGCAGCTGCCGAACCGCGGCCTCCGTGTCGCGACCGAACTGTCCATCCTGGTCGTTGACGACACTGAACCCGAACGCGGTCAGCAGCTTCTGCAGGGCAGACACCTGGGCGCCGGAGTCGTTCTGCGACAGGCTGGTTGCCCTAGTGATCGGCTCGACTTCGCCGGTGACTTTGCCCTTCTTGCCGCCGCCGCCAGAACCCTTGCCCTGACGGTTCAGTGCCCACGAAAAGTCAGCCTTCGACCCGGACGAGGCCGGCGAGGTGCCGCTGTTCTTCGCCACGAACTGGCCGCCGGTCGACGACCCCTTCATGCCCCGCTGGTGCTTCGCCTCGTCGTAGAGCTCCAGAACCCGTTCGGCTTCATATGCCTCCAGCAGACGCGCATACCGGTCCGACAGACCGAGGCGGGTACTGAAGACCGACACGTCAGACCTTCTTCAGGGAGGTCTTCTTGGCGGGCGTCGGGTCGATGCGGTCGCCGACGACGGCCTCCACCCGGATCGGCGCGGCATTGGCGACCGGGGCGACGGCCGCGAACGGGATCGCGCGGCGCGGGAACACCGCCGAGCACTTCCCGTCAACGATCAAGGTCTGCGCGCCTTCGCTCGTCACGACCAACACACCGTCGGCCACGTCGTAGACCTCGGAGATCGAGTCGACCTTCATCGACATCAGCCGGGCGGCCTCGTCCTTCGTCATTCGACTCCTTTTAGTCTCGGTCGAGGGCCGGGAGCCCCCCCTAGAACAGCCGCCCCGGGAGCGGAGGTTGGCCGGTTGAATCCAGCGCCACGTAGAGCGCCCGATCCTCATAACGGGTTCGAGCATTTTTGGAGTGGTTGCAGAACAGGTGGCTGCAAGCAACGTTGGCGAACACGTGACCAGGAGTTCCGGGCTCGTTGAGCGGAATGACGTGGTCGAGGCTGGCACACCAGGGATCCGGCCACTGCAGAGTCTGATCTACCGGGCGCCGACAGATATGGCACACCCAACGGTCGCGTTCGTAGACGTCGAACCGTGAGAAATTCTCGACGGCCGCCCCGGCATGACGTGAGCGGCGCGCCATGCCATTCGCGCGGTTCTGGCACGTCTTGTTGCAGAACCTCGCCTCGCGCTTCATCTCGACCGGCAACGGTGCGTCGCACCGCTCGCAGCGACGATCACGGAAGTGCGGCCAACTTCCAGGGAACCGGTCCTCGCGCCCCCAACATCGCGTCGAGCAGAACCGTTTGCCCTTCTTGGGCTTGTCGAATTCCGCGCCACAATGGCCGCAATGGCGGAACTCAGTGAGAGCGCGTCGGCCGAAGCGACGGCGCCTGGCCACATTGTGCGCTTCGTGCCGGCATGCAGCGGACGGGCAATGCTTCCGCGCCCGGTTGGTTCCGTGTAGAAACGGCCTGCCGCAGACATCGCATGCCCTCGGCCGGTCGGGCTCGCCCGGGTGCGTCCGGTTCCGCATGTAGCACCGGTTGCAGCAGGTAAGTTGCGTGAGACGGTGCGGCGTGAATTGCGCATGGCAAACCACGCACACCTTAGGCTGGTGCACGTTCGACTCCCACTTAGTCGGACCACGCCCCGGGACGGTTGCATCCGTCGCCGGGGTCCTTCAACTCAGCCCGGGCCAATCCTTTCGCCGCGGGGCAACTGGCCGTGAGCCACCCTATTCAGGTCAGACCCGGCCGCGTAGTGAAAGTGTTCGATGAACCATCGACTGGCAAAGACGCGGGCCTTGACCGGCCCCACATGAGGCGTAAGTAGCGCGACCAGCGTGGTCCACGGTTTGGGTGACTCGGCCCACCGCGGCAGCCCCTCGGTCAACCAGTAGTGATGCAGTTCGTCATGGCCCGGCGTGACGTCGTGCCCGGCCGCTTCGGTGACACCGTCGTACTGGTGCTGTTCGTCAAGCGGATCGTCGTGGTTGGTGGCGTTGTCGACGATCAGGTACACCATGTCCCGCAGGGTTTGCGCCACGTCGGCGGCTTCGTCGTCGTCGAGGTCTGCCTCGTGGTCACCGAACCGAACTGACATCCCACCTTCGTGGGGTTCGGCGGCGAAGGCTGGCCGGACGTACGTTTCGCCGCCGTCGATCGCGTCAGCCCAGCGATTCGCTGACTCCGCCGACGGTGCCGAGTGGACGGCGGTGTCCTCGCCGGACTCTGACTCGACGGTGATGCCGCGTTCGCGGGCCACAATGCGGGCCGCGTCGCCGAAGTCGACCGAGTCCAACTCTCGCCCGTACTCGTCGTCGACCGCATCCGGCGGAAGGACGGCGAGGGGGCTGGTCGGGATCCAGCCGTGGCGGTAACGCTGGCCGGGGCGGTAGGCCTCGGCGATCCGGAAGATGTCGACGGCGCGGAGGCGCACAATCGCCTCCGCTCAGCTATCGGGCTGGAGTCTCGCTCGGACCGGTGGGCTCAGCCCGCTCGGCACGGCGCCGAGCCCGGTGGTCGGCGTAGGCGCTGAGCGGCAGAGGTTCGCGGGTGTCGGCGGCGATCAGGTCGTCCCACCGTGCGTTGCCCTCGGGCGTGCTCAGATCGATCCACTCGTCCCGGTCGGCCGGGAGCGGGTCTACTGCCATGTTTGGATGCTAGCCCTGCGACGCGAACAGGTCCACGGTGCCGGCGCGGTGCGCGGCCATGGCATCCAGCCGGTCCCACGCGAACTGCCACCAGCGGCGACGGCCGAGCCTCATGAACTGAGTGCGTACCTCGTCGAGTCGCTCGCGCAGCCAGACGACGTCTGCCCTGGTCAGCGGGTTGTCTTTCCACGACCGGAGCGAACTGAACGCCAACCAGGTGACCAGGTCTGGCGCGGCGAGTTTGCGCTGGGCGGGCGCGATCGCGCCGTTGGCTTTGCTGGCGCGGTCAACCTCGTTCGGCCGGTTGCGGCCATCGGCGTAGCGCCACGCCGTTTCGCTCTGGACCGGCGTCACGCCGTCCGGCCCGAGGACGAGGGTGCCGCCATCGCGTTCGTCAACGCCCATCAGCAGGTCCAGGACGCCAGCGCGCAGACCAGCCCTGGAGGAAAGCATCTTGTCGCGCTGCGCGGCGATGTCCTCGCCCTGCATCTTCGCGGTTGCCTTGACCGCGGGCCCGTAGTTGTAGGCGTCCTTGCCGAAGGTGGGCGAGTCAAGTTCGCGGAGCAGTTCGTACGCCCGCGGATCGTTGAGGATCTGCTCCTCGCGTTCGGTCCAGGTCGACCCGTCGACGAGGTCGGACACAGTCCGGTCCTGGGTGACCCGCAACTTCCGCGGTCCCCGGATGCCGAGTGACCGGGCGAGGGTGGAGCCGAGTTGGTCGGCGTCTGCATCGCGTTCAGGATCGCCGCCGAGGTAGGTGGTGACAACACCCTCGCTGCCGTTGCCGAAGTCGGCCAGGTCGACGCGGGTGGTGTCACGGCTGCTGTACCGGTAGGGCCCGGCTCGGCGGGCGCCGGAGTCCACGGCGTCCACCAGGTGCTGCTTGTCGGCGAGGTCACCGTTCCATTTGGCGATGAGGTCGGCGGTGGCGACCGGGATCCAGCCGTGCGTGTAGCGCTGGCCGGGATGGGGACGACCTTCGATGACGCGCGCGGCGAGGCGGAAGACCTGGAGAGCGGTGAGGCGCACCTGCTTCACCGCCACCGGCTAGTCGGCCGAGCCGCGTGCAGCCAGCCGGACGAGCATGCGATCCAGTGCCTTCGCCACGGAACGGTCATAGAGGTCGCTGCCGGACGCAATCTCGTCGCGCAGTTGCCGGATCCGGGCCGCATCGAGATGCCCAAGTGCCGAGTCAAGGTTGGCGTCGACTGCATCGTTGCTCGACCCGCGCATACCGACCACAAGATCACGCACGTCGTCAGCGGTGTTCGGCCGATTCCTGACCCGCTGAGCCGGGGCCGCCTTCGCCGCCGCCTTCTTTGCCGGCCGCAGCGGTCCGGCGGGCGCCTTGAGCCCATCAATTGCGGCAGTGTGGTCCATGCCGCCGGCCCGGCGCGTCCAGTAGGTTTCCTGGTCGGCGTCGCTCAGCCGGTCAACCCGGGCCCGCTCGCCTGCACCCAGGGTGCCGACCTCCCGGTCGCGGAACTTGGCCACCTTCTGCCGGGCCGCCAGGCCGGGCGCCGCCTTCTTCGCGGCTGGAGCTGCCCCGCTCTTACTGATCCGGTCGTGGAGTTCGGTGCGCAGCACACGGTCGGGTTTGCCGCGGCTCTCCACGCCGTGCGTCTTCGCCAGACTCGTCAACTGGCGGCGGTTGAGCCCGTCCAGTGCTTTCGAGTCGCCGCCCTTGATCGCACCAGCCACCTGCGACGCCAGCGACGCGAAGCGGCCGGAGGCGATCGTGCCTCCAAGCCCAACGTCCTTGCCCCGGGTCGGCTTGTACGACTCGGCGATACGGAACAGGTCAGCAGCGCGCAGGTTCATGCCAGCCTCAACCTTGACTCGGCGGCCGGGAGACCGAGCTGGTCCACGGCGGCCTGAATGTCGGTGGCCACGTCGTCCGGGTTCGACTGCGACGTGATCTTCAAGCCGGTCGGATAGCTCGTGCCCATGAAGTCCTCCCAGGCTTTGCGCATCATCAGCTCGGCCGCCTCCTTCGGAAGAACCTCCATCTGCATGAACTTCTCCACCCCGGTCGCGAGGTTCAACATCACCTGGGCGGCGTACTGGGAGTCCTCGGCGGCGATCTCCGGGCCGCGCACGGTCACGGCCAGCGATGCCGGGATCTCCGACTCTTCGCTGGTCTTCGGATCGGTGACTTTCACTGTGGCCGGCAACCGCTTCGCCTTCACAGCCTGGTCGACGGCGAACCGGACCAGTTCGGTCTGCTGCTCCAGCCACACCCGCTGCACCGCCCCAACCCGGCGGCGGGTGGGTTCGGCCATCGACTGTGACGTGGCCCGGTTGGCGTCCTCCGGGTCGGCCAGCCACACCCGGGACAGGCCCGTGCCGGCGGCGACCTGCGTCAGTACGGCACCGTTGGTGGACAAGTCTTCCTGGGCGCCGGAGACGACGCTGAGCGGCTTCCATTCGACGGACTCGTTGTGGACCTCAATGCTGCCCGACGGTGGAAGGTGGGTGCCGCCGCGGGCACGGACGTAGGCGTCAACGTCGGCGCTCGCGCCCTTCAACGTCACGTCAAACGCGGCGTACCGGGCCAGGGCCGTCCGGTCGATGAGGTTGGACAAGACGAGGTCGTAGTTGTCCAGCCAGTCCAGGATGGAATGGATGAACGGCAGGCCGCGGGTGTCTGTGTCCAACGCCCTCCAGGGCGCCCAGAAGATGCCGTTGCCCTCACGTAGGCCGGACTCGTCGTCGATGCGGACGATGGTCAAGACCTCGTCCTCGCCGTCGGTCTTGGCGTTCGGCGGCAACAGAAGCTTGTCCGGCCACAGCGGATTGCCGGAGATGTGGCTGAGTCCCTTGATGGCCGCTGGTTCGATGGGGCAGAACCGGACCACGCCGGAACCTTCGCCGACCATCAGCTCGTAGACCTTCTCGCCGAGCAGCAGCTGGGAGCGAAGGGACACCTCTTGGATCTGGCCGAGGCGGTTCTTCGGGTCGTTCCAGAACTCGTCGACAATGGCCTTGACTTCGGGGTCCGTACACATCGGACTCACACCGCTGTCCCCGACCGCGAACGCGACGATGGTGTCGACCACGGCGGTGCACATGGGGTTCATGCGGTAGGCGGTGACCGCGTAGTCGCGGGCCTTCTCCCGCGTCCACGGCGGAACATCGCGGCGGAAGGTGCCACCCGACTGCCGGTAGCCGCGGTCGCCGTCGATCGGGTCCGGCGAGTACATGCCCAGACCACCGCCGGACAGAACAACCTGCTGCGGTGTGGCTTCGAGGACGCGGCGAGGAGCGAACAGGGGGCGCATGAGTTACCCCCTCTGGCTTGCTGGTCGGCCACGCCTACGCCGCAGATCGTTGGCCATTTGAGTGAGCCGCTCGATTTCGCTGGCCGCTTCTTCGCCGGTGACCTTGAGGTAGTCGGGGTCCTTCAGCTGTGCCAGGTCATAGCGCTCGGGATCACGCTGGTACGGCGGTGGTCCCTCGCGACGCAGCTTCTCAACATGCTGCTCCACGTCGCGGATGCGCTGTGCGTGCTCGGCGTCCCGCGCTGCCGCTGCAGTGACCGGAATCCATCCATGCCGATACCTCTGGCCCGGGTGGGGGCGACCTTCGGTGGCTCGCCCGGCCGGCCCGGACGGTGGGTGGGCGTACCAGGCCGCGGGCTGGCGAACAAATCGGCTCGCAATTGACGCGGCCGCCGACTTGCTCATCAGTCGCCCTCGATATCGGTAACGGCGAGCTGGGCGAGTTCGTTCTGGAAGTCGCGCGCTTCCTCGCCGGTCAGATCGATTGCGATGACGTTGCCGGTGTTTCCGTCGGGGAAGGCGATCCGCACGGTGCCATCGGGGGTGTAGCCGACGACGATGCCCCCGCCCCCCGGATCGCCCAGCGCGCTGACCTTCCAGTCGGAGAGCCCATTGACTGGATCGGGTGGACGATGTCCGTGATCGTTGCTGTCCCGCAACATCGCCCACGCCACATCTTCGGCGAGTTGATTCGCCTCGTCCTGCGACGACAGGTGTTGCACGACGTGGGAGTGATCAGATTGCTGGACAGACGGAACGGTGAGCAGGACGGTGCCGTCGTCGAAGAGTTCAGCGTTCAACCCCGGTATGAGCTCGCGGGTGTCGTAGTGCGAGACCTCGTCGTGGTCGACCCACTCGTTGTCCTCGCCGTCCATCGTTGTTGCAGGGCCGAACAGGTCGTCGAGGACTGCTCCGGCAACCGGGATCCAGCCGTGCGTGAAGCGCTGGCCGGGATGGGGACGACCTTCGATGACGCGCGCGGCGAGGCGGAACAGGTCCACCGCTCCAAGCCCTGCCCGGCTGAAGCGGCCCACGAACTACGCGGCCTTCTTGAGCGGTACCACGTTGTCCTGCGCCGTCGGCACAGCGGTCACCTGGATCCACACCGCCAGCACGACGGCGAACACTCCCCCGAGCAGTCCACCCCAACGCCAGTCGAGCAGGAACGCCACCATGGTGCAGATGGCACCAAGCCCGGCCAACCCGAGGAGGTTGGGCAGCAGATTCGCCGTCCACGCCGGAATCTTGATCTGCAGCGTCTTGCCAGCCATCGGACCTCCTAAATGTTGAGTCGACCCGTAGGGCGGAAGAAGCCTTGACCGGACTGATCCGGCTGGGAAGAGGCCGTGGCTGGGGCGGGGACGACGACCTCGTGGAGGATCCAGGTCCCCATGCACAGGGCGATCGCAGCGTCGATGTGCCGCTTGGACTTGCCTTTCGAGAGGGTGAAGCCGCGGTCCTGCTCCCGCTTCACGGCCGAACGGATGTGCGCAGATAGTTCCGGGTCGCCGTCGTGCACGTACTTCTGGTTGACGATCAACTCGAACGCTAGGCCGCACGCCGGCGTCATTCGCTGCGGGCTCTGGTCGAACTGAATGCTGAGAATGCCTTCGTCCTCGAGCATCCGGCCGGGCAGTTCGAAGAACCGCGGGTCGTAGACAACGCCCCGGAACGCCTTGCCCTTCGCCTCGGCCTTGACGTGGTTGAACACATCCAGGTGGTCGATGGGCCCGTTGGTCGGCTGCCAGATCTTCGACGTGACTGCGAAGCGCCCGTCGGGGAGTTGCTCGATTCGCTCGACCGCTACCGAGTCATGCTTGAGGGCCATGTCGATCGAGACCACGAACGGGTTGTCCGGGTTCGACGTCCACGTGCCTTCGCACTCGGTCCAGGCCGACGGGTGGTCCTTCAGCCAGGACTCTTCCGCCACGTCGACCCATCGGTTGGCGTAGTAGCGGATCCACTCGTGCGGCGGGAATGACGGCTTGCCCCAGTCGTCGACCCGGTCCGCGACATTCCACAGGACACCGGCCGCACCGGAGGCCGCGAGGACGGCCTTCTCCCGGTGCTTGGAGATCTTGTAGTCGAGCCCGTCCGGAGCCTGCCGCCAGTCGTACAGGAACCGCGGGGACACCGACGGGTCGCGCAAGGTCTTCTCGCCCAACTTGCACATGTCGCCGAGCAGCGAATGGTCCCGGTCGAAGCCGGCCGTCGACAGGGAGATGATCCGGCCACAGCCGCGCTTTGTTCGCCGCTTGCGGGTCGACTTCCCCACCACCGTCGCCACACGCGCCTTCGGCCCGCCGACCTCGCCCCACTCGTGGAGCTCGTCGCGGACGAACAGCGTCGGCAGACCACCCTCGTTCGTGCCGGCCACCGCGGCGATGCGGTACATCCGCCCGGGCCGGCCGTCCGAGAATTTGATCTCGGTGTCGTAGACCTCGAAGAAGCCGCACAGCGGCGACTCCTGCACCATCTGATCCCGACCACCGCACATGACCGCGACCGCCGAGAACAGCAGGTTGGCCTGTTCGAAGCTCGCCGCCGCAACCGGGATGTTCGGGCTCGGCGGGGCGATCTGCGGCGGGCCAGCAAACTCGAGCAGCGTCACCGCGGCGATGAACTGGGTCTTTCCCCCGCCGGTCGCTTCACCGCGGAGGGCCTCGTCGTAGCGCCACTGGTCGCAGTTGGGGCAGTACTCGTACCAGCGGTACAGGAAGCGCTGCTGGTCAACGCGCAGCTTGATCGGCTGGCCATACCAGTCGCCCTCGCCGCAGATGCAGTTGTCCTCAATCCACCGGACCGCCGTCGCGCCCTCGCTCGGCCACAGGTTCCCGGCAACCGGCCGCCATCCGCAGGCCGTGCAGCTGTCACCCTTCTTCGATGACGCGCGGGTCGACGACCGCCGCGATCGGGGGGCGACTGCGGCTGTCATCGCCGCCGCCCGAGTATTGGGCGTTCATGTCCGCCAGAGACTTCTGCTGCGCGATCACCGCGATGCCCAACGCTGACCGGTTTAGCGCGCCCATACCCATCTGCTTCTCGCACGCCTGCACCACCGCCAGAGCCTTGTAGGCCGTCGCATACAGCGGGTTCTCCACTGGCTGGCCCTGCGACCCGCGAACACTGGGCGTCAGGTCCGCCTCGGCCGACAGGCGCAGGTAGCGGTCCATCTCCCGGACCCAGCGGGTCAGGACCGCCCGGTCCACAGGAGTCAGGACCGCGGCGACCGAGTCGCTCCAGTAGGCGTCCCAGGCGAGCATGGCCTCGTCGCACATGTTCGCCGGAGGGTCGAACCTTGAACCTGCTACCGCGACCAGGTCCACGCGCCGGCCGTTGCGCTGGTCGACTGTCGACCCGGCGGGCTTCTTGGTACGGGGCACGGCGCTTCACCCGACCAGAAGCAGTTGGACGATGCCGCCCGCGCCACGGCGCGTATTGCAGACTCGATGTGCAAGGCGCGTGTTCTCCGGTGCGTCAGTTCCGCCCGCAGACACAGGGATGAGGTGATCTACCGTGACGGCCATCGGATGACGTGGAGGTCGGCGCGCATCGATACCCCGGCGACAGAGGTGGCATCGCCATCCATCGCGGTCAGCGATCTCTCTCACCGAGAGACTGCCGCCTGGAACCGCTGCGCCACGCCTTCGGACATTCTTGATACGCGTGTGTAGGCGTAGCCGGTCAGCCTTACAGGGAGGACACAAGCTAGTCGTACGCACGCTGAGCACCGGACTCGCGCATCGGCAAGGCCGACACTTCGAGATGCCGGGACGGCAACCCTTTGCCACTCCAAATCATGGAGCCGCAGCCACCTGCGCAGGGCACGTTCTTCTTTGTCATGAGCTTCTCCCAGAAAGCCGAAGGCCCCGAGCTGGGACTCGGGTGGCCCTCAAAACCCGCGCTAGCTAGGCGCAGGCGTCTACATTGGACAGTCACAAAGCGTGAGGAACAAAACGGGCGCGCTTGGTACCACGCGGCCAAGAGAGC
>Ga0184637_10001158_pt1 | contig 18407 bp, 21 predicted proteins | sample PLM3_127_b2_FD_133143 | JGI IMG/M metagenome (GOLD analysis project Ga0184637, IMG submission 133143) | Groundwater sediment microbial communities from an aquifer in East River, Colorado, USA - PLM3_127_b2 | ecosystem: Environmental > Terrestrial > Soil > Riparian zone | place: USA: East River...
CCCAGCGACGGAGGCGCATGGCGGTAGGTGATCGGCGTCTCGGACAACCGGATGGGGTTGGCCACGCCGGGCACCTTGCCGGCCACCGGATGCGACAGTTCGACGCGCATGCCGCGCGCAAGGATCTGCGGATCGCCAAACACCGCGTCCAGCGCGTTGATCGGACCGCAGGGCACGCCCACCGCTTCGAGTCGCTGCACCCACTCGGCGGTGGTGCGCCGCACGGTCAGCGCGTTCAGCAGCGGGATGAGTTCCGAGCGGTTCTCCACCCGCGCTCGGTTGGAGGCAAAGCGCGGGTCGTCGGCCAGGCCGGCATCGCCGGCCTCGGCGCACAGGCGCGAGAACTGCGCGTCATTGCCCACTGCGATGATCATGTGGCCGTCGCGCGTGGGGAAGTCCTGGTACGGCACGATGTTCGGGTGCGAGTTGCCCAGTGGCTGCGGCGGCTCGCCGCTCACCAGGTAGTTCATCGCCTGGTTGGCGAGGCATGCGACCTGGACGTCGAGCAGCGCCATGTCGATGTGCTGCCCCACGCCCGTGCGCTCGCGGTGAGCCAACGCCGCAAGGATGCCGACCGTGCCGTACAGGCCGGTCAGGATGTCGGTGAGGGCCACGCCCACCTTCTGCGGTCCTGCTCCAGGCTCGCCGGCCTTGCGCCCGGTGATGCTCATGAGCCCGCCCATGGCCTGGATCAGAAAGTCGTAGCCCGGCCGCGCCGCGTAGGGCCCGGTGTGGCCGAAGCCGGTGATGGAGCAGTAGATGAGCCGCGGATTGATGACGCGCAGGGACTCGTAGTCGAGCCCATACGACTGCAGCCCGCCCGCCTTGAAGTTTTCGATCACGACGTCGGCCTGCGACGCCAGCCGGCGCAGCAGCACCTGACCCTCCGGCTTCGTGAAGTCGACCGTCATCGATTGCTTGTTGCGGTTGGCACACAGGAAGTAGGCCGCTTCGGCGGTTTCCCTGCCTTGCTCGTCTCGCATGAAAGGCGGACCCCAGCCGCGCGTGTCGTCGCCGACACCGGGACGCTCGATCTTGATGACCTCGGCGCCGAGATCGGCCAGGATCTGGCCGGCCCAGGGACCGGCGAGGATCCGCGACAGGTCGAGGACGAGAAGGTTCGACAGCGCTGCACTCATGCTGGAACGTGCGCCAACGCGGGACGATCTTCCCGCTGGTTCATCCGGCGGACAGCCAGGATCCAGTGGCGGAACGCGGCCATCTGCTCGGTGACGATGGCGCGCGTCGGCTCGTCGGCGCAACTGCCGTCGGCTGCGAACTTGGTGTGTGCGGCGCCGATGAAGACCTCGGGCTTGTGCATCACCAGCGGACCGAGGTACGTGAGTGTCTTGCGCAGGTCGTACTGCATGCGCACGCCGCCCAGCATGCCCATCGAGGCCGACAGGATGGCCACCGGCTTGCCCGCGAACGGCTGGTCCGCACCGCGTGACACGTAGTCGAGCACGTTCTTCAGCACGCCGGGAATCGAGAAGTTGTATTCGGGCGAGGCGATCAGCACGCCGTCCGCTCGCGCGATCGCTTCGCGCAGTTGCACGACGGAAGGCGGGAAGCCTTCCGCGAACTCGTCGCCGTTGAACAGCGGGATCGCGTCGATCTCGGCGTCCACGCAGTGCATGCCTTCAGGCATGCAGGCCGCGGCCAACCTCATCGCGCTGCGGTTGTAGGAGGCCCTGCGCAGGCTGCCGCAGATGCCCAGGATGCTCAGTCGTTCCATCAGTCTTCCTTCCGTTGCTGGGCGGCAGGATGCCCAACCGCGGCGCGCTCGTGAAATGACTTGGTTCTATGCGCCGGATAAATGGCGTGCATCAAGGGCCCGAAGAGGGAAAGCCTGTAGCCGTTCCCGGGGACAGATTGCGCGCAGGCGCGGCGCCATGATCGCCTCGGAACTGATCGCACGAACTTTGAACATCGAGCTAGAAGGAGACATCGCATGAACCGAGTGAATCGCGTTCGACGTTCTTCCGCTTTGACCGTCCGCCATGGCATGTGGATCGCGCTGGCGGCGCTCACCTGCCTGAGTTCGGCAGCCCTGAGCGGTTGCAGCGGCGGCGACGCGCAGGCGCAGGAGCGCAAAGGCGCCCAGGCCACCGCTTGGGGCGCCGCCTATCCGAACATGCCCGACATCGTGCCGCCGAACGTGCGAACGGACGCGTACACCCCGCTCACCGCCGCGCAGATGGGTCCGCCGATCGATGCCGCGAAGGGCTATCGCATCGACGACCTGGGCGGCGGCGTCTACATGGTGGGCGACGGCATCTACAACACCATGTTCGTGGTCTCGGATGTCGGCGTGATCCTCGCCGATGCGCCGCCGACGATGGGCGCGAAGACGCTTCGCGCCATCCAGGACGTGGCCCCCGGTGCGACCATCATCGCGCTGGTCTACAGCCACGCGCATATCGATCACATCGGCTATGCGGGCGAGGTCGCCAAGACCAACCCGGGCATGCAGATCGTGGCACATGAAGAGACGCGCAAGACGCTGGCCGTGGCCAACGATCCGAACAGGCCGGTGCCGACACAGACCTTCAACACACAGGATGTCGACTTCCCGCTGGTGGTGGGCAACCAGACGCTGCAGTTGCGCTATCCAGGCCCCAATCACGACAGCGGCAACATCGGCATCTACCACCCGGGGCAGAAAGTGCTGATGCTCGTGGACGTGGTCTACCCCGGGTGGATGATGTGGCGCCGCCTTGGTCTGGCCACGAACATTCCCGGCTACTTCGCTCTTGTCCAGAGCATGAACGCGCGCTGGGACTTCGAGAAGCTGATCTCGGGACACTTCTGGCCTGGCACCAAGGCCGATGTGACCGCGCAGCTCGAGTTCATGACAGACATTCACAACGCGGTCACCGAAGCGATCGGCACCGTCGTGTACGGGGAAGGTGTGAATGCGACGGACGCAAAGAACCCCTGGGCCGCGACGCGCGACTGGACCGACCGTTTGACCAATCACTGCGTCAACAAGGTCAGCCCGAAGTGGGCCAGTCGCCTCGCCGCCTACGACGTATGGATCTACGAGCAGTGCGAGGCGTTGGAGCAGAGCATTCGCATCGACGGCCCCAGCCTGCGATAGCGGCCTGAGCGGCGCTGCCCAGCCAGCGCCGTGATTGCGCAGCTACTGCAGCAGACGGCGCAGCAATGCGCCCCGGTCGAACACATCGAGCCGCAGAAACGCGCGCTTGCGGTAGGTGACCGCGCTCTCGGGAGTGATGCCCAGGTCGCGGGCGATCTCCTTCATCGCCATGCCGTAGACGATGCGCGCGCACACCTGGCATTCGCGTTCGCTGAGGCGCGCACCCGCCGCCTTGAAGGCGGATTCCAGGCCGGCGACCGAGGACAGCAGCTGCGAGACAGAGGTCCGCTGGGACAGCGTCTCGGCGTGCTTGGCCACAATCGAGACCAGCAGGTCCGACATGGAGTCGATCGCCGCGCGGTCGTCGGCGGAGAAGAAGCCGGCCGCGTTGCCGCGGAACATGGACAGGCCGTAGAGCCGGCCGCCGCGCTCACCGACGATCAGCGCGCGCCCGGCCAGACCCTGGTCGAGGATCAGCTCGCGGCGAAAGCGCTGATCGCTGATCTGCTCGGCGGCCAGGCACGACACGACAGCCTTGTAGCCGCAAAGCCTGCTCTTCAGATCCGTGTAGGTGCTGTCGCGGCGCCAGAACTCACGCCGGTAACGAGCCGAGTTGTGGCGCGCCATCTCGGTACCGTCCGCGCTCGCGAAGCCCAGCACGTCCAGGTCGTCCTTGCCGAAACGAAACAGCACGCAGTGCTCCGCACCGACGGTCGAGCCGAGCTGGCTCAGTAGCGTGGGCGCCAGCGCGGTTTGCCCGATGGCATCGAGCGCCGGCGGGAGAGAAAGTGTTGCGACCATGTGCAGGAGTTCAGCGACGCAGTTGTGTGGCGAGCGCCGACGGCCGGGAAGAGGGAAAGCCTGTAGCCGTTCCCGGGGACAGATTCCGTGCGCGCGTCGCGCCATGATGGCACACACGCTCAACAGCGGAAACAGGAGACTGACATGGAATCGACACGGGTATCGATGAGCCGCCGGCGCCTGCTGACGGCCAGTGCAGCCTGTGCGGCGAGCGCAGCGCTGCCGGCACTCGCGCAGGTCAATGCCGGCAGCAGCGTTCTTCGAATCGTGGTGCCCTTCGCGGCCGGCGGAGGTTCGGACGTGATTGCACGGCTCGTCGCCGACGGCCTGCGCGAAGCGCTGCACGAAACGGTGATCGTGGAAAACCGGGCCGGCGCCGGCGGCAACATCGGTGCGGCGTCGGTGGCCAAGGCCGAACCCGACGGCCGCACACTGCTGTTCACGCCTCAAAGCCCGATCACGATCGCGCACCTGCTGGAGCAAAAGCCCGGCTTCGAGGCCGACAAGGATTTCGCACCGGTGGCCATCGTCGCCAAGACACCGCTGCTGCTGCTGGTGAATGCGTCGGTGCCGGCGAACTCGATGGCCGAACTCGTCGCCCTTTCCAAGGCCAAACCCAACACCCTGTTCTACGGCTCGCCCAGCCACGAGTTCGCCTTCACCACCGAGCTGCTGGCGCGCGAAACCGGCCTGTTGGTGACCGGCGTTCCCTACCGGGGCAGTGCACCTGCGCTCACCGACCTGCTTGGTGGGCAAATCCAGGTGTTGCTGTCTTCGGCCGCCGCCGCGAAGTCATACCTGAGGGACGGTCGGGTGAAGGCCGTCGCGTTGATCGGCTCTTCTCGTTCGCCGGAATTCCCTGGCGTGCCCACGACGGAGGAACTTGGCCTGCGCAACTTCAAGGTGTTCGGTTGGTTCGGCTTGTTCGCGCCGGCCAAGACGCCCGAGCGCACGTTGGACCGCCTCTCCGCCGTCGCCGTGGGGCTGGCCAAGGATGCCGCTTATCGGGCTCGGCTCGCCGAGGCCGGCTACGAGCCACTCGCGATGGACCGCGCCGCCGCGCAGGTGGCGGTGGACGAGCACCGTGCCATCTGGAAGACCGTGGCGCCGCGCGTCAGCGCCAAGCTGACGAGCTGATCACGTTGCAATACCAAGGAGTTCTCATGCCCAACCCGCCGCTGGCTTGCCTGCCGCAGCGCATGCACCACCACGCCTTCATCGTGCGTGACCACGAAGCCAACCGCCAGTTCTTCGAGGATCTATTGGGGATCCCTTTGACGAGCACCTGGTGCGAGGAGGTGTTCAATCGCGACCTCGGCGAGATGCTGAACCTGTGCCACACCTACTACAGCTTCGCCGACGGCAGTGCCCTGTCGTTCTTCCAATTCGCGAACCCCGGCGCATACGAGAAGTTCCGGCCCCCCGTGTTGCCGAACATGCGCTACGACCACCTCGCGGTGAAGGTTGACCGCGAAACCTATGAAGAGGTCGAGCGGCGCCTGAAGGCGGCCAACTACCCCTTCAACGAGACGCACCACGGCTACTGCATGTCTCTCTACGTCAACTCGCCCGACGAGATGACGATTGAGTTCGCCTGCGACTCGCCCAACACCGAAGAGATCTTCGCCGAGCGCACCGAGGCCGACCCGCATCGCGAGCTGCGCGAATGGCTGGCTGGCAACCGCACGCCGAACAACCGCTGGAAGACGCAGAAGCTTCGTTGAGCTTTCAGGAGCCGCATCGTCATGGATCTGGGTCTGACCGGCCGCAAGGCCATCGTCTGCGCGTCGTCCCAAGGATTGGGCCTGGCGTGCGCGCAGTCGCTGGCACGCGAAGGCGTTCACGTGGTCCTCAACGGCCGGCATGCCGGCAAGCTGCGCGATGCCGCGGTAGAGCTGTCTCGGCAGACCGGACAGCCGGTGGTGCCGGTGTGCGCGGACATCAACACCGCGGCGGGCCGACAGCTGCTGATCGACGCCTGCCCCGAGCCCGACATCCTCGTCAACAACAACGTGGGCCCGCCACCCGGGAGCCTGGAAGACTGGACACCGCAAGTGTGGGCCGCTGCGGTGGAGGCCAACATGATGGCGCCTATCTTCATGATCCAGGCCGTGCTGCCTGGCATGCGAAAGCGCCGCTTCGGCCGCATCGTCAGCATCACCTCGGCCATGGTGAAGAGCCCCCGTCCGCACATGGCCCTGTCGACCACGGCACGCACCGGCCTGACGGCGTTCGCCAAGGCGGTGTCGCTCGAGGCCGCGCGCGACAACGTCACGCTCAACCAGCTGCTGCCTGAGCGCATCGATTCGCCGCGGCAGGAGTTCATGGTGGCCAAGCTGATGTCCTCGTCGGGCCTCAGCCGCGACGAAGCGCGGGCACGCGTTGCCGACAGCGTCGCGGCCAAGCGCTTCGGCACGCTGCGCGAATTCGGCGACGCGTGTGCCTTCCTGTGTAGCGAGCAGGCCTCTTTCATCTCGGGCCAGAACCTGCAGGTCGACGGCGGCTCCAGCCCTGGCCTGCTCTGACCCGCTCTCCTGCCAAAGGAACCATCGATTGAAATACGTCAGCTTCCAAACCGGCTCGCAGACTTCGTACGGCGTGGTGCAGGGCGAACGCGTGCTCGATCTCGGGCCGCTGCTCGGCGAACGCGCGCCCGACCTCAAAAGTCTGATCGCAGCGGAACTGCTCGGCACAGCAGCAGACATGGCAGCCCGCCACAGCGCAGACTTGCCGCTGGCCGAACTCGAGCTGCTGCCCGTCATCCCCAACCCCGGCAAGATCGTCTGCGTCGGTCTCAACTATCGTGATCACGTCACGGAGACGAATCGGGTGGTGACCGAGAGTCCTACCTTGTTCCTGCGCGTGCCATCGTCGCAAGTCGGGCATGCGCAGGACATCGTCGTGCCCCCCGAATCGAATCGACTGGACTACGAAGGTGAAATCGCGGTGATCATCGGCCAGGGAGGCCGGCGCATCCCGGAAGCCGAAGCCTGGAACCACATCGCCGGATACGCCTGCTACAACGACGGCAGCGTGCGCGACTGGCAGAACGCCACACCGCAGTGGACGGCGGGCAAAAACTTCTGGCGGACCGGCGGCTTCGGCCCCTGGATGGTGACGAGCGATGAGATTGCGCCGGGCCAGACCATGACGCTGGTGACGCGGCTCAACGGTGCCGAGATGCAACGCGCCACGACGGACATGATGATCCACAGCATCCCGCGCCAGATCGCGTACATCTCGACCTTCATGCCGCTGGAGCCCGGCGACGTGATCGTCACCGGAACACCGGGCGGGGTCGGCGCGCGCCGCACGCCGCCTGTCTTCATGCAGCCGGGCGACGTGGTCGAAGTGGAGGTCGATGCGATCGGCGTGCTGCGCAACGGCATTGCCGCCGAAGCGCGCCAGTCCGCGATCGAAGCTCGATGAGCAGACGCTACGCCTATCGCGTGACGCTGACCCTGGTCGCCGAAAGCGGTGACGCCATCGAGTCGTCGAGCGAGGTGGCGTTCACCCACCACAACCACGACGATCTCGCGCGCATCGTGATGCTCGTGCGGGAGTCCTCGGGGCTCGATGCAGACTCGTCGGCAGCCATGGCCGTCGGACTGAAGCTGCTGAGTCAAACCATGCTCGAGCAGAAGGCCAATCCGCTGTTCGATGGCCTGCGGGCACCGATGCGCGAATTCATCACGACGCTGAAAGCGCGCCGCCGCTAGTGCGTCGGTGTCGACTACGCCGCCGCCGGCGTGTAGCGGCCTTGCAGCGCCGGCGTGCGCCGGCCCCGATCGATCAGCACGCACTCGGGCGGGAACTCCAGAGTGAACTCGCACCCTGCGATCAACCGGTCCAGAAAGCCCTCGAGGTGCTGCATCGAGCCGGCCAAGCGATGGTCGTGCAGCACGATCGCCGTCCAGTCCTGTCGCTCCATGATGGCTTCGGCGCGCTCCACCCAGGAGCCTGCCGGCGGCACCCAGTCCTGCGGCACGCAGTTCCAGGTCACGGCGGTGAACCCGTTCGCTTCGAGGTACGCCACCGCGTCTTCGCTGAGCATGTGCTCGCCCAACTGGCCCTTGTCGCCGTTCGGCCGGAACAGCTTGTCGGTGGCCACGCCTTCCAGCAGCGCCTGTGCCTGACCGATCTCCGCCTCGGCAACGTCGCGCCCGGGCCGGCGCCCGAGGGGTACTCCGTGGGTGAGCGTGTGATTGCCGATGCGATGGCCCTCGGCCCGCACCCGGGCCGCGAGTTCACGCAACGACGGATCGCGCAGGTTCTGCGCGACCAGGAAGAAGGTCGCGCTGAGCGAGCGCTGCGCCAGCACTCGCAGCAACTGCGGAGTGCCTTGCGGATGCGGGCCGTTGTCGAAGGTGAGGGTGATGCGCTTCATGGGCCGGATGCTACGCACCGCAAGGCGCGCCGTGAAATGCCTCGTATCTATGAGGCCGATCGAAAGGCGGCATGCCTTCGCTAGCGCTCTGGCATCGTCGAAGCGAAGCGGTCGCGCACGAGTTGAGCAAACGTCTGCGCCGCCAGCGTGCGGAACTTGTGACGCGACCACAGGAGCGCGGAAGTACGAACGGGCACCGGGTCGACCAGGGGCAGCACGCAAAGGTGCGGCGCCTTCTCGACACTGCTCTCCGGCATGATCGCCGCGAGACCCGACGTTCCGGCCAGGCCCCGCATCAGCTCGACGGTGTTGGTTTCGCAGGCGACCTTCGGCGTGACGCCGGCCTCGGCCAAGTACTGCTCGATCAACTCCCGCGTGGAGTACTCGCGCTTGAGCAGGACCAGACGCTTCGATACCTGAGGGCGATCGAAAAAGTACCTCAGCCCAATTGGCCCAGAAGGGTTGCGCACCGAACATCCCTCCACTTTTTCGAGGCATGCGCGTCTTCGATCAGCCGCATCGAAGATTCCCATTTCCCAGGCATCGCGTGCCGCCTTAACCTACGCGGCGTCTGCGGTCGGTCCGCGAGCCTCGTCGGGTCGGCTCGGGGCGGCGGACCGGGGCAACCCACACACACATCGGAGAACAACGACCATGAAGATCGTCCAAGCCATTTCGTTCGCGGGTCTGCTGCTGGTCGAATACCACTTCTGAGATTGCAGCCGCCATGACTTCCTTCATCGACCTGCAGATCGACAACGGCGTGGCCGTGGTCACGATGAACTCGCCGCAGACCCGCAACGCGCTCTCGTCTGACGAGCAGTACGGCGCAATCGAAGACGTCTGCCGGCGCCTGTCGGGCGACCGCGGCGTGCGCGCGGCCGTCTGGACCGGGGCCGGCAAGGCGTTCTGCGCCGGCGGCGACATCAAGGCGATGCTGGCGCGTGTGCGCGACCCCGCGCTCGAGCCGGTGGATGACCGCTACCACTACAAGGAAGGGATCCACCGCATTCCGGCGTCGCTGTACTACCTCGAGGTGCCGGTGATCGCTGCGGTCAACGGGCCGGCGATTGGCGCCGGCCTGGACCTCGCCTGCATGTGCGACATCCGCATCGCGGGGCGAAGTGCGCGCTTTGCGGAGAGCTTCGTCAAGCTCGGCATCATTCCGGGCGACGGCGGGGCCTTCCTGCTGCAGCGCCTGGTGGGCATTTCGAGGGCGGCCGAGCTGACCTTCACCGGCGACACCATCGATGCCGATGCCGCGCTCGCCTGCGGCCTGGTGTCCGAGGTGGTGTCCGACGACCAGCTGATGGAACGCTCGCTGGCGATGGCCGCGCGCATCGCCGCAAATCCGCCGCACGCGCTTCGCATGGCCAAGAGGCTGCTGCGCGAAAGCCAGCTCGCGCGGCTCGAGACGGTGCTCGAGCTGTCGGCCTCGTTCCAGGCGCTGGCGCACGCCACCGGCGACCATGCGCAGCGTGTGGAACAGGCGGTCGCTAAGCTCTCGTCACGCTGATTCCGGACCCGCGAATGAAGACCGAGTACGTGAAGATTCCGATGCGCAACGGCGGCACCATGGGCGCCTACGTCGCCATCCCCGACCGCACGCCCGCCGGCAGCGTGATCGCCATCATGGAGATCTGGGGCGTCAACGACACCATGCACCACCACGCGCACCAGTACGCCGAGGCCGGCTTCGTCTGCCTGGTGCCCGATCTGTTCTGGCGCCAGGAGCCGGGGGTCGAGCTGTCGGACGCCAAGCCCGACGACGTCGAACATGCCTTCGATCTGTACTACGGCTTCGACTACGACCTCGGCGTCGAGGACATGGAAGACGTGCAGGCCTATCTGAAGAGCCGGACCGAGTCCAACGGCAAGGTCGGCGCGGTCGGTTACTGCCTTGGCGGCAAGCTGTGTTACCTGATGTGCTGCCGCACCGACATCGACTGCGCGGTCGCCTACTACGGCACCTACATCGAACACAACATCCGCGAGGTCGGCAACCTGCACCGCCCGTTCGTGCTGCACATGGCGATGAAAGACCGCTGGGTGCAGGCCGAGGTCAACGCGCTGCTCGAGCGCAAGTTGAGCCCCAACCCGCTGGTGACCATCCACAAGTACCCCGAGGCGGACCACGCCTTCGCGCGCATCGGCGGCAAGCCCTACCGCAAGGACGACGCCGACCGCGCCGAGCGGCTGTCGATCGCGTTCTTCGACGAACACCTGAACGCTGCCTAGACGCAGCCCGAACGAGCAATACCATGAACAGACTCCTGACCCTGTGCAGCACCTTGCTGCTGGCCCTTTGCAGCGTGGCGCAGGCGCAGCCGGCTGTTGGCGCTGCCGGCTACCCGTCGCGCCCGATCAAGATCGTGGTGCCGTTTCCGCCCGGCGGCGGCTACGACTTCATGGCGCGCAACCTCGGCCAGAAGCTGGGCGAGAGCCTGGGCCAGCCGGTGGTGGTCGAGAACCGGGCCGGCGCCAACGGCAACCTCGGCTCCGACGCTGTCGCCAAGGCGCCGGCCGACGGCTACACGCTGCTGCTCGGCGGCATCGGCCCGCAGGCGCTCAGCGTCGCGCTCTATCCCAAGCTGCTGTACAACCCGGAGCGCGACTTCCAGCCGATCGCACTGGTGGCTTCGCAGCCCAACCTGCTGATCGTCAACCCGGCGCTGCCGGTGAAGACGGTGGCCGAGCTGGTGGCCTATGCGAAGGCGAATCCCGGCAAGCTTGCCTTCGGCTCCACCGGCAACGGCAGCGGCCAGCATTTCGGCCTCGAGCAGTTGCGCCAGGAGACCGGCATCGACGTGATCCACGTGCCGTACAAGGGGGCCGCGCCGCTGCACATGGCGCTGCTGTCGGGCGAGGTGTCGGCCGGCTTCAACATCGTGCAGCTGCCGATGCAGCAGGTGCGCAAGGGCGAACTGCGCGCGCTCGGCACCGCCAGCCGGAAGCGCTCAGTGCTCGCGCCGGACGTGTCAACGATGGCCGAGCTCGGCTACCCGATCGACTTCGACACCTGGTACGCGCTCTATGCGCCGGCCGGCACGCCGCGCGAGATCGTGGCGAAGCTCAACACCGAGATCAACCGCATCCTCGCGCAGCCCGAGCTGAAGGAGCGCGCCAACGGCTTGGGCATCGAACTACAGGGCAGCACGCCGGACCAGCTGGCGGCGCACATGCACGGCGAGATCGCGCGCTGGGTGCGCCTGGCCAAGGCCGCCAACATCAAGGTCGATTGACATGTACATGCTGTCGTCCGGTCGGCAGCCGGAGTAAGCGATGAAGCTCGACATCTTCAACCACATCCTGCCCGACGGCATCTACGATGAACTGCGCCGCATCGCGCCGAGCAACATGGCGGTCGAGGCCTTTAAGGGGCTGCCCGAGCTGTGGGACCTGGACCGCCACCTGGCGCTGATGGACGAGTTCGGCGACTACCAGCAGATCCTGTCGCTGTCGAACCCGCCGATCGAGATGCTGGGCGGCCCCGAGGTGACGCCCAAGTTCGCCGAGGTGTGCAACAACGGCCTGGCCGCGCTGTGCAAGCGCCACCCCGAGCGCTTTCCGAGCTTCATCGCGTCGCTGCCGATGAACAACCCCGACGCGGCCGTCAAAGAAGCGGTGCGCTGCGTGAAGGAGCTCGGCGCCTGCGGCGTGCAGGTGTTCTCCAACGTACTCGGCGAGCCGCTCAGCGCACCGCGTTTCTACGGCCTGTTCGAGCAGATGACGGCGCTCGACCTGCCGATCTGGATCCACCCGATGCGCGGCCCCAACCACGCCGACTATGCGACCGAGAAGGCCTCCGAGAACGAGATCTGGTTCACCTTCGGCTGGCCCTACGAGACCAGCGCGGCGGTGACGCGGCTGATCTTCTCGGGCATCTTCGACAAGCTGCCGGCGCTCAAGGTCATCACCCACCACGGCGGCGGCATGATCCCGTTCTACGCCGAAAAGATCGCGTTGGGCTTCAGCCAGATCTTCGACGGAGCGCCCGACCGCAACCCCGCCGCCGAGAAGGCCGGGCTGAAGAAGCAGCCGATCGACTACTACCGCATGTTGTACGCCGACACCGCGCTCAACGGTTCGGCCGCAGCGGCGCGCTGCAGCCATGCGTTCTTCGGCACCGAGCACATGCTGTTCGCCACCGATGCGCCGTTCGACTCGCGCGGCGGGCGCCAGCTGGTGGGCAGCTGCATCGCCGCGGTCGAGGCGATCGACATTCCGCCCGCCGAACGCGAGCGCATCTTCAGCGGCAACGCGCGCGTGCTGCTGAACCTGTCCTGAACGATCTTGCCGGAGCCCGCACCATGAGCCAGCCCAAGGTCACCAACCTGTCGCACGTCCGCCTGCGTTCGCCCGACCTCGACGTCGCCGAGCAGTTCATACCGGCACTACTGGGGCATAGGTCGCCACTTCTGGACAGCCAGATCTTCGACTACTGGTCCGACCCGTGGGCCGCGCGCACGAACACTGGACCGACGGCGACTGCTCAACGCGCGCCACGAGTTCACCTCGGTGCCGATCGACATCGGCTTCAATTCGCAGTGGGGAACGAGCCGCCGCGCGAGTTCGTGGCTGGTGAGCGCGGAAAAAGTCTGCACAAGCCGCGATCCCGTTCGCACTGAGCTTGTCGAAGTGCCGCACCAGGCGGGGGCTTTGCCGGATGGCGCAGGATGAGGAATCTGGGAACATGAGTGCCGATGAAGTCACGCCCGGCGATCAAGTTCCGCCAACTCCAATACTTTCTCGCCGTCGCCGAATCGCTGCATTTCTCCAAGGCGGCTGAGAGTCTGTTCGTCACGCAGCCGACGCTGTCGCACCAACTCGCCGAGCTCGAGACCCAGATCGGCACGCCGCTGTTCGACCGCTCGGGCAAGGCGGTGCGCCTGACCCAGGCGGGCGAGGTGTTCCGCGCCTACGCCAAGCGCAGCATGGACGAGATCGACGCCGGCTGCAGCGCGCTGGCCGAGCTCGAAGGGCTGCAGCGAGGGGTGCTTCGCATCGGCGTGACCCAGTCTTTCGTGCGGCGCCTGATGCCTCCGATTTTCGGCGAGTTCCTGCGTCGCTATCCGTCGATCCACCTCAACGTCGACGAGATGACGGCACCGCAGATCGAACGCCGGCTGGCCGACGGCGTGCTCGACATGGGCATCGCCTTTGCGCCGACGGTGCTCGAAGACACCGAGCTCGAACCCATACTCGAAGAGCGGCTGCTGCTAGTGATCGGGCGCAACCACCCGCTGGCGGCGCGCCGGCGTGTGCGCATGGCCGAACTGGCGGGCGTTCCGCTGGTGCTGCTGAGCCGCGAGTATTCGACCCGCCAACTCATCGACGCCTACTTCGCGAAGGTCGACAGCGCGCCGACGGTGGTCTGCGAAACCAACACCATCGACCTGATGATCGGCCTGGCCAAGAGTGCGGGGCTGGCAGCGATCCTCCCCGAGAGCGCGGTCGAGAAGACGGCTCAGATCCGCGCGCTGTCGATCGTCGAACCCGTGCCGGTGCGGATCTCGGCGCTGCTCTGGTCGCGCCACAAGTACCGCACGCTCGCGGCGCAGACCTTCGCCCAGATCGTGCGCGACAGGTTCGTCGCGCAGCTGCCGGCGCGCTAGGCACGCAGTCGCCCGCTCTACGATGGCCGAACCGCCAAAGGCCGGGGGCTTCGGCGCACTTCAGAACGAGGCGGACCTCGGTACGTTAACGATTCCGCCGGGGTATTTGCTATGGCATGCATGAAAGCCCACTGGCACCGGCGACCTTGCGGTTGTTGATGTAGTGACCGACCTCGTCGGTAGTCGAAAAAACTTCGTGCGCGCCTATCGTCGTCTCCCCGCGATTCAGTGAGCAGCTTGAAAGGACATCCCACTGACCGCCGCTGGGTTGTGGACATTGATAGGCGTTCCAGCGTCGAAGGCAACAACTTGCTTGAACGCATTGCCATATGCGATCTCGTGATTGTCCACCTCGACATAGCCGATGTGAGGCGTACACAGAGCATTGGGCAGAGCAAGCAAAGGGTCGCAAGCGCCTACGACGGGCTCATTCTCAAGAACGTCGACTGCAGCCATGCCCGGCCGGCCGGCCTTGAGTGCCGCGGCCAACACACCGGGTGCAATCAGTTCCGCGCGACTCGTATTGACGAGCAGCGCAGTCGGTTTCATGCAGGAAAGATCTTGCGCCGTCACACTGCCACGCGTCTCCTCATTGAGCCGCACGTGCAGCGAAAGAACATCTGACTGAGCAAAAAACTCCGCGCGGCTCGGCGCGATGGCATGCCCATCCTTCATGGCCTGCCCAAAGCCGCGTTCTCGTTCCCATACCAGCACCTTCATCTCGAAAGCCTTCGCATAGTTGGCGATCACCTTGCCGATCCGCCCGTAGCCCATGATGCCCAGGGTCCGGCCCCGTAAACCTGTGCCGATCGTGGATTGCCAGCGCCCCTGTTTCAGCGCTTGCGCTTCGAAAGGTATGTGGCGCATTGCCGCGATGATGAGTCCCCAGGTCAATTCCGCTGCCGCATAGGACGGCCGGGACGTGAGCGCGGAACAGACGACAACACCGTGTCTTGTGCAGGCCTCGAGGTCGATATGGGGCACATGTCCGTTCTGACTGATGAGCGTCAAGTTCGGCAGACGCTCGAGCAGCGCATCGCCGATCGGCGTGCGCTCGCGCAACAAGACCAGTGCTTCAGCGTCCTGAACGCGCTCGGCCAGCACGTCGAGATCGGCCACATGCTCGTTGAGGACCGTGACCTGATGACCCCGCAGTGTTTTGAAACAGTCGAGGTGGCGGACGACATCCGCGTAGTCATCGAGAATTGCAATCTTCATGGTGAATCCACTGGAAGGTGTAGGTCAGGCGATCAGGCGTTGGTCGGCAGGTCCGCAACCGCCAGACCTTCGTCGATGAGCTTGCATTTGCGGGCTTCGGCGGCCGCTTTTTTCTCCGCCAGCAACAACACTTCCGCGGCCCTGTCCTGGGGTATGAAGCAAACGCCGGTGTCGTCGGCCAGCACGATGTCGCCCGGCGAAACCCGTACGTTGCCGATTTCCACATCGCCGTTGATCTCGACAGTTTCAATGCGCCACTTGCCCGTGATCGGCGAAATCTCGGTAGCCCAGACGGGATAGCCGACACTTCGCGAGTGGGAGACGTCGCGGATGGCACCGCTGACAATCGCGCCCGCTTCGCCTTGGCGCTTGCCCGTTTGCGCCGAAATTCCACCCATGTTGGAAATGCCGGCGACGCCGTCGATAACGATCACGTCGCCCGGCATGGCCAGGTTGTGCGCCTCGAACTCCGCCATCTTGTTGACACGAGTCCGAGCGGCCTCGTACGCATGTTCGCGCTGCATGATGTTGCGCACCGTGAGTGCGGGCCCGACGATGCACGACCCAGCGATGGTGGGTACGAATTGCGAAGCCGGGAGAGCTCCAACGATGCCCAGCTCGTCCATGATGTCCGAGACGATGCTGCTGGCGTCACCGAGGGACTTCAATCTGTCGATCAAGCCTTCGGGGGGACGCGGCACCTGCATCACTCGAATACGTTCGCGGGCAATCTTTCCAGTCAGTTTCTTGTCGCTCACAGCCAACTCCTTTGGACTTCTCTAATGAATCGGGGACCACGGGAGCGGAGCCATGATTCGGCTTTCCTGCTTGACATAGAAAGGCTTCGCCTTGGCGACGTAGTCCTTCCATCCCGGCACCATCTGCAATTCAGCGCGCCGACTACTGCGCTCTTCGACGATCATGTTGGCTCCATCACTTCTCGAGTCCTTGCTTGATCAGCCAGTCACGCACCAGCCGGGCCACGTCGTCGCTGTTGCGGTCCATCATCACCATGTGACTGTTGCCGCGAACTCCCATCGCGGGAAGATCAATCGTGTCGGTGGTGCCCCCGGTTTTCTTGATGGCGTTCGTGTATGTCTCGGCAGTGTTGCGATACCGTTGCCACAGAGCGCTGTCGTTGATGTAGTCGCCCCACACGGTCAGATGCGGTATATGTTTGACCCGGGCGGGATCGAACTTCGCGGGATCGAGGGCGGAGGTCGGTTCCACAAGCACGACCGCCATGACCTTGTCGGGAGCGCGCTGTGCCGCCGTGTACACGAACTGGCCGGCCTGGCTGTGCCCGATGATCACGCATGGACAGACACGCTGCACCAGGGCGTCGTATGCGCCCTGGATCCAGGCATCGCTGGTGGTCCAGCGGGCGACGAACTGCTTGGTGAACTGGTCGATCGCCGCGACCGGGAACTGCATGCCGGCATATGCATTCTGTTTGCCGATGTCGGCCGAATATCCACCGGCGGGCCCGAAGCGGAAGATGTCCCATGCTTGATCGATCGTCCGGTGCTCGGGTTCGACGGGATTGATCTCCGGATAGCGAGCCCACGATGCGCGGCCTCTCTCCACCGCGTCGGATACGAAGGTGTCGTAACCCGCGCGCATGAAGTACTCATGCCAGCCGGCCCGGCCGTCGGGGGTCGTCTCCCAAGTGACGCCACTGAGCCCGCCGCCATGCCAGAGCAGCACGGGTACCTTCGCAGCGGGCGACGCCAAGGCGAAATGCTGGACGTACAACTGGCCGAACTGATAGTCGCCGTTGGGATCGGACTTGCGGATCGGCGCCTGCGGATTGGTGCGGATCTCCTTGACCGGCAAGCCCGACAGCGTCTTGCGTTCGCCGCCGACGTGGTAGCCGCGCGCGCTCTTGAGCGCGATTACGCCGTCCGTCGGCCGCGCCGTGCTTGCGCAACCGGCGAGCATCGCAACCGACAACGTCAGCATCCATATTTCGGACTTCATTTGGCTCCTCCGGCATTCAGCAGCAACACGGCCTAATTCGGTTGCGCCCCAGACTTCCTGATCAACTCGGCCCAGCGCGGTATTTCGCTTTGCATGAACTTCGTCAGGTCCTCGGGCGAGCTGCCCACCACTTCGATGCCTGTGGCCGCGGTCATCTTCTCGCGCACCTCGGGCGTCTTGAGGATCTTGACGATCTCCGCGTTCAATCGATCGACGATCGCCTTCGGCGTGCCCTTGGGCGCATACACGGCTTGCCATGCCGCCATCTCGAAGCCCTTGACGCCGGCTTCTTCCATCGTCGGCGTGTCCGGCGCGGCCGCGGAGCGCTTCGGCGTCGTCACGGCGAGCAACCTGAGCTTGCCCGCCTTCACCAGTGCCATGCCCGCGGTCAACTGATCGAACAGAAACGCCACCTGGCCGCTCGCGACGTCCTGCAACGCCTGCGGTTGCCCCTTGTACGCCACGTGAGTGAGCGGCACGCCGATCAGGTCGGCAAAGAGTTCCCCCGCCAGGTGGGTGGAGGAGCCGGAGCCGGGGGACGCGAAGGTGCGCTGGGCCGGGTCTTTCTTGAGCAGCGCGATCAACTCCTGCACCGAGTGCACAGGCAGTTGCGCGTTCACGTACAGCGCGTTGGGGATCAAGCCGACCAGCGTGATCGGTTCGAAGTCCTTGAGCGGGTCGTACCCAAGGTCCTTGTAGAGCCCCGCATTGATCGCATGCGTGCTGATCGTGCCGCCCAAAAGCGTGTAGCCGTCGGGGCTCGCCTTCGCAACCAGACGAGCGGCGATCGCGCCCGCCGCGCCCGGCTTGTTGTCCACGATCACCGGCTGGCCGAGCACAGGTGCGAGACTGTTGCCGATGGTGCGGCCGACGAGGTCGGTCGTTCCGCCCGGCGTGAACGGCACGACGTAGGTGATCGGCTTCGCGGGCCAGGCCTGCGCGATCGCTGCGAGCGGCGCGCACGCGAGCATGGCAGCGGTAAGTACGGCGAGTAAATTGCGTTGTTTCATTGAGTGCTCCAACGTGACGCGATAACGATGCTGCTTCACGAAATCAACGCGCCGACTATCGCTCGCAGAGGGCGATGACGCGGGCCGGGCTGCCGCTGCCGCGCACGAGCGGCAGCGCACCGACCACCAGCGTGCAGCTGTCGGGCTTTGCCGAGGCGAGCGCGCCCAGGTTGGTGGCGTTCTCGATGAACTTCCAGCCGCGCTGCAAGCCGCGCACGTGCGACTGGAACGAGTTGGTGAACTGTTGATCGATGCCGGCCTCGCCCTCGCCGCTGTCGATGCCGATGTTGTCGATC
>Ga0184637_10001159_pt1 | contig 18400 bp, 17 predicted proteins | sample PLM3_127_b2_FD_133143 | JGI IMG/M metagenome (GOLD analysis project Ga0184637, IMG submission 133143) | Groundwater sediment microbial communities from an aquifer in East River, Colorado, USA - PLM3_127_b2 | ecosystem: Environmental > Terrestrial > Soil > Riparian zone | place: USA: East River...
CACATGTGCGAGGTGGAGGTCTGCCGCGCCCTGGTCGAGCGCGCCGAGCGCGTCATCGTCGCCGCCGACCACAGCAAGTTCTCGGCCAAGGGCCTGATCACCGCCTGCGCGCTGGCGGAGATCGACCTGGTGGTTACCGACGCCACGCCGCCCGCCGATTTGGCGGCGACATTCGAAGGAGCGGATGTGGAGTTGCTGATCGCCTAGGCGCTTCGGCTAGATCACCGGCCGCGTCGCCTTCCCACGATACCACCCGCCCACCGCCGTCTCATACGCCATGCCGGCCCGGAACGCGTCGGCGTCGCAATAGGTGCGCCCGACGATCTGGATGCCGGTCGGCACGCCGTTCGCAGCACGGCCGGAGGGTATGGAGAGCACCGGGCAGCGGCTCATGGTGTTGAAGGGCGTGGTCATGCACCAAGCGATGATCGGCCAGACCTCCAACTTCTTGCCGTTGATCTTCACCTCGTGCAGCGTCGGGTCGAAATCGGCCCGCACCGCGGGCAGCGCCGTGGTCGGGCAGATCAGCACGTCGTACTTTTCCAGGATCGGCCCCAGCGTCGCATACATCTTCGTCGCCATGTCCATCGAGCGCAGGAAATCGACCGAGGTGGACTTGGCGCCGTGCTTGGCGAAATCGACCGCATAGGGCGTCATCAGCTTGCGGTGCTTCCTGGCGTAGTTCGCCATCTGCCCGCCGAACAGATGGTTGAGATGGTCGACGCCGGCCTTCAGCGCATCGATGGTCCACCCCAGATCCACTTCCTCGACCGTGGCGCCCAGCGAACGGAAGACGTCGAGCGCCGCCCTGGTGTTGGCGACGACATCCTTGTCGACGTTGAAGAAGCCGAGATCTATGGAATAGGCAATGCGCCAACCCTTGATCGGCTTGTACTCCATCGGCAGGCGCAGCTTGGGCCGCAGGCTGGCGATATCGGTCGGGCTCGGCCCGCACATCACGTTTTGCAGCAGGATGGCGTCAGCGACGCTGCGGGCGAGCGGTCCGGTGTGGCAATAGGGGTCGAGGTTGAACGGCGGATCGTCCGGATTGCGGCCATAGGGCGGCTTGTAGCCGACCACGCCCGAGCAGGAGGACGGGATGCGGATCGAGCCACCAATATCGGAGCCGGTGGCGATTGAAGAGGTGCCGGAAGCCAGGCTAGCGGCCGAACCGCCGGAAGATCCGCCCGGCGTGAACTTCCTGTTCCAGGGGTTTCGCGTGACGCCCCACAGCCGCGTATGGGTGACCGAGGAGCAGGAAAATTCCGGCGTCGCCGTGCGCGCATGGGCGATGCCGCCGGCCTTCAGGATGCGCGCGTTGATGGGCGAGGTCGTCTCGGCCACGAAATCCTTGTAGATGAGCGAGCCGAACGAGGTCGGTTTGCCCTTGATGAAGCTCTCGTCCTTGATCGCGACCGGCAGGCCTTCGAGCGCACCGAGCCTGGCGCCACTCTTGGCATATTTCGCCTCCGCCTTGCGCGCCGCAGTCATCGCCTCGTCGAAATAGGTATAGGTGAAGGCGTTCACCTTTTTTCTCGTCGCTTCGGCACGCCCGATGACCGCTTTCATCAATTCGACCGGCGATAGCTTGCGCGCCTTGAACAGGGTCAGCGCTTCGGACGCAGACAAATAACAGAGCTCAAGATCGCTCATGCGCGGAGATCCTCGCTATGGAGCAGGAAAAAGGCCCCGGCAGCGAACCTGCCGGGGCCTGGTGGTGCGAACTACTTCTGCAGCTCGGTCCAAATCTTGGTGTAGATGTCGTTCACTTCCGTCGGGCAGGCCTGCGAGAACTCACCCTTGTCGGCGAACTCGGCCGGAATGACGATCTCCGGCGCGCTCGTCATTTCCGGCGACATGAAGGCTTCGGAGCCCTTGATGCCGTTGGCGTAGCGCGCGAACTCCGAGATCAGCGCCGCATTTTCCGGATCCATGATAAAGTTCTGGAACAGCTTGGCGTTCTCGACGTTCTTCGCGTCCTTCAGCACCGCCACGTTGTCCATCCACAGGGGATAGCCTTCCTTCGGATAGCCGTAGACGATCGTCGGGTTCTTGAGCCGCGCGCGCAGGGTCGACCCGTTCCAGTTCACGCCGACGACGATGTCGTCCTTCTCGTATTTCTCCTGGTTGCCGTAATCCATGGACATCCAGTATTGCTTGGCGTTCACCAGCGTATCGCGCACCTTCTTCAGTATTTCCTTATCGTCGGTGCAGTATTCTCCGCCGGCATAGCGGATCGCCAATCCCATGACGTCCGACATTTCCGGCACGACATTGATCTTGCCCTTCAGCTCATCCGGCGGATCAAGGAAGATCGCGGAGGTGTTGGGATCTGCCTTGGAATACTTGGTATTGAGCAGGATCCCCGTGGAACCCCACTGCCATGGCACGGTATAGCGGCGACCCGGATCGAACGGCACGTCCACCCAGCGCGGATCGACGTTCTTGAAATTCTCCATCTGGTCCGGCCGCGTCTCGAGCAGCAGGCCTTCCTCGATCCACACCGGTATGACAATGTGCGTGGGAACCACGATGTCGAAGCCGTGACCGCCGGCGCGCACCTTGGCCAATGCCGTGTCGTTCGAATCGTAGTCGGTGATCGTCACCTTGACGTCGTATTTCTCTTCGAACTTCTTGATCAGATCCGGGCTGGTGTAGTCGCCCCAGTTGAAGATCTGCAGCTCGCCATCGGCGAGGGCGGAACCGGCGGACATCGCCAGGGCAAGCCCGGCAGCCGCGCAAAGCATTCTGGATCTCATGGACATGTCTCCCTTGTTGGAACTCACGGTGGTCATTTCTTCCGATTGAGGAAGAAGAAGAGCGTCACGAGCATGACGGAAAGCAGAAAGAAGATTGCGGAAACGGCATTGACCTCCGGCGACATGCTGCGCCGAAGCTGTCCCAGCATGTAGGTCGGCAGCGTTTCCATGCCCGCCGACTTGATGTGGTCGGTGATCACCACGTCGTCCAGCGAGATCACGAAGGCCAACATGAAGCCGGCCATGATGCCCGGCCACAAGAGCGGCAATGTGATTCGGCGGAACGCCTGCAAAGGCGACGCATACAGGTCGGCCGCGGCCGTCTCCAGCGTCGCATCCATCGATTCGAGCCGGGCACGAATCGGAAGATAGGCGAACGGAACGCAAAAGGCGGCATGCGCCGCCACCAGATAGGCGGCGCCGGTGTAATCGGTCGCCACCTTGATCCAGGCGAAGAAGATCAGCAACGCGACCGCGGTGACAATCTCCGGCACCATCAGCGGTACGTTGATGACGGCATAGACCGCGGTGATGCCCAAGAAAGGCCTCCCCCGCGTCGTCGCAACTGCCGCCAACGTCGCCGCCATGGTGGCGATCGTGGCCGCCGCTCCGGCGAGCCACAAGGACCGGAAGGCTGCGTCCTTGATGTCGCGGTTGCTCCAGGCCGCCTCATACCATTTCAACGAGAAGCCGCCCCAGACCGCCAGCGATTCCCGCTCGTTGAACGAGAAGACGATAAGCAGCGCGATCGGCAGATAGAGCATGACGAACATGGCCAGGGCTATGCTGCCGAAGCCGGGCATGCGGTTGACGACGAATGGCTTGGTGCGTGTCGCCATGGCGCCCTCAGTGCGACCGGCCGGACATGCGCGCTGCATTGCGCACATAGATCAGGAGGGCGGCCATCACGATCGCCATCAAGGTGATCGACAAGGCCGCGCCCAGCGGCCAGTTGCGCCCCTGCCCGAATTGCAGGGAGATCAGATTGCTGATCATCATCTTCTTGCCGCCGCCGAGCAACGCCGGCGTCACGTAGGCGCCGAGGGCGGGGATGAAGACCAGGATCGACCCGGCAATGATGCCGGGCTTGACCAGCGGAACGATGATCCGCCGCAGCACCGCGAGCCGGCCCGCATAGAGATCGTATCCGGCCTCGACCATGCGGAAATCGAGTTTCTCCATGCTGGCATAGATCGGCAGCACCATCAGCGGCAGATAGACATAGACCATGCCGAAGGCAATGGCGAAATCCGTGTTGAGCATCTGGATCGGCTCATCGATCAAGCCCAGCCAGAGCAGGATGTTGTTGATCGTCCCGTCCCGGCGAATCAGCTCCTGGATCGCAAAAGTTCGGATCAGCAGATTGGTCCAGAACGGGATCGTCACCAGAAACAGCCAGATGTCGCGCTGGCGTTCCGGCCGCGTGGTGATGAAGTAGGCCGTCGGCAAGCCGAAGAACAATGTCAGAATGGTGGTCAACCCCGCCAGCCGAACGCTACGCCAGAAGATCACCATGTGCGCGTCGGCAAAGCTCAGCGTGTCGTCGAAAATGTCACGCTCCAGCAGCACGCTGGCCCACGCGTCCGTCGAGAACGTCGCGGTGACGCCGCCATAGCCGCCTTTGCCCAGGAACGAATAGACCGCCATGATGAAAAGCGGCCCGACGGCGGCAAGCATGATGATCGTGAGCGCCGGCGCGATGAGGCTCCAACGGTTGCGAACGTCCTTGCGCTCGGCGGCTTCGGCGAATTCGCGCGCGCTCGGCATCGCCTAGTCCCTCAGGACCTGGGCGACGTTATCGCCGATGACCACACCTGACTTGTCACCCTGGGCACAGCCGATCGGTCTGGTACGGCTGTTCTGCTGCCGTACGATGAACTCGCTGTCGTCACCGAGTCGGAGGTGGATATGCGTGTCGGTGCCGAAATACACCACGTTCTCGATCGTTCCGTCGAGCGTCGACCGGGCACCATTGACGGCCACCTGCGCATGTTCCGGCCGCACCACAACCGTCACCTTTCCCTTCGGCACAAATCCTCGGGGCAACGTCGCCGTGATCGCGGCTCCGCCGCAGGACAGCTGCACGCTCGCCTGATCACCGGTTACGCCGATGACCTCGCCGTCCAGGAAGTTCGTCTCGCCGATGAAATTGGCGACGAATCGCTCGGCCGGATGATCATAGATCTCGTGCGGCGTACCAACCTGCAGAATGTGCCCCTTGGACATGACCGCGATGCGGTCGGACATGGTTAGCGCTTCCTCCTGGTCGTGCGTGACGAAGATGAAGGTGATGCCGGTCTCGTGCTGCAACCGTTTCAGCTCGATCTGCATGTCCTTGCGCAGCTTGTAGTCGAGCGCGGACAAGGGCTCGTCCAACAGCAGGACTTTCGGCTGCGGCGCCAGTGCGCGCGCCAGCGCGACGCGCTGCTGCTGGCCGCCGGAGATCTGGCTGGTCTTGCGGTTGCGCAGCTCTTCCATGCGCACCAGCCGCAGCATCTCAGCAACGCGCGCATCGACCTCGGCCTTCGGCCGGCCGAGCATCTCCAGCCCGAAGCCGATATTCTGGCCCACGGTCATGTGCGGGAACAGCGAATAGTTCTGGAAGACGGTGTTGACCGGCCGCTTGAAGGGGGGCAGCGGCGCGATGTTCTGGCCGTAAAGGAGGATCTCGCCTTCGGTCGGAAAGTCAAATCCGGCGGTCAGCCGCAGCAGCGTGGTCTTGCCGCACCCCGAAGGTCCGAGCAGCGTGAAGAATTCGTTCTCCCCGATCGTCACCGACACGCGGTCGAGCGCCCGAACGCCGTCTTGTCCAACGCCGAATACCTTCGTGACGTTCCTGGCCTCAATGGCCGCAGCCGAGACCATCATGTCCCCCGCAAGAATTTATTCTGTTTTGTCATTTTGACGTAAAGCCCGCCGGTAATGTGCAGGGCCGTTCCCCCGGCGTCAATGCCGCGCCGCAATATCGGGCGAATCTGGCACCATTCTTTTCAGCCTGGATCGAGCACGGCGCCAGAGCGGTCTGGCTCGTCGATCTCGGAGATTTCCAGAACCATTTTCTCACGCAGAGCGCGGGCGAAATCGGCCCGCGTGTTGGCTGCGATGGCGAAGGCGGCGAAACCACCGATAATGGTTCGCTCATAGATCTCGACCAGCCAGGGCCTGCCTTCCGGGCCCAGCCTGCCATCCTGCAGGATCGCCAGGGCGTTGATGGTGATGCCGGAAGCGACCGCGGCGTCGCGGGCCATTGGGGCTGGAACATGGCTGCGGTTGTCGGGATTGTCGCCGGAGACGTCGATGATCCGCCGCGTGGGGCGGCACGGGCAGGCTTCGAACAGTCTGACCGCATGGTCAATCGCGTCGCCGATGGCGTTATAGCTTTGCGAGGAGCGCGGCGCCGACAGAACGGCGTTGCCGAAGGCCGCCGCTTCGGCCGCGTCGCCGACCAGCATCCAATCGACCATGGTCTGCGCCCCGCCAGGTGCACCCCATTCGACATAGGCGATGGCGATGGCGCCGTGCCGGCCTGATTTGATGGTGGCCAGAACCTCCGGCGCCGCCACCGCCTGGGCGATGCCTTCCTTCTGGAGCTGGAACTCGTCGAAATCGATGCTGCCGGAGGCGTCAACGATCAAGACCAGCGCCACGTCCGCGCGCGGCGGATCGGATTGCGCCAGCGCGGCGGTGCTCCAAAGCAACCCAACGATGGCAAGCAAGAGACGGAGAGGTTGCATCGCGTCACCTCCAGGCGGCCCCCTCAATCAATTGGGAGCCGCGCGTCGATCACTCTGTCAGTCTTGCGGGAAAGCCTTCCGCTCGCAAGTCGGTCTTCAGCGCATCTTCCAGGAGTTTGACGATGGCGGTGGATTGCGCAGCGCCGCCATAGGCCGACCGGCCGCGGATGAAGGTCTGGGCCGTCAACCCCGCCAGATCGAGCGGCACGCCGAACTCGCGGCCGAACGTCATGGCAAAGCCGAGGTCCTTGCAGGCCAGGTCCATGGTGAAATCGATGGCATAGCTGCCATTGAGGATGAGCTGGCTTTCGGTCTCATGCACGAAGCTGTTGCCGGAACTGGCCTTGATCGCGTGAAAGGCCTGCGCCAGATCGAGGCCGCCGCGCTTGGCCAGCATCAGCGCCTCTCCCGCGGCGAGCAGATGGATGAAAGCCAGCATGTTGGTGATGACCTTGATCACCGCCGCGGAGCCCAATGGGCCCATGTGAAAGATCTCGCCGCCCATTGCCGCGAGCGCCGGGCGGTGCGCCTTGAACAGGGCCTCGTCGCCGCCGGCCAGGATGGTGATCTTGCCCGATGCGGCGCGATGCACGCCGCCGGTCACCGGCGATTCCAACGTGGCCACGCCGCGCGCGGCGGCGATCTCCGACAGGCGCAGAATCTCCTCGCGGCCCAGCGTGCTCATCTCGATCCAGGCGCCGCCGCGGCTGAGGCCAGCCAGGATTCCATCCGGCCCGGTCAACACCGCTTCGCTGATCGCTGGCGACGGTAGGCAGGTCAGCACCGCATCGCACCGTGATGCCAGTTCGCGCGGGCTACTCGCCCAGGCAGCCCCGGCCGCCAGCAGTGAAGCGGCGGCATCCTTGTTGCGATCATGCACGACCAGCGCAAATCCTTCGCGCAGTAGGCTACCCGCAAGCTGCGCGCCGAGATTGCCGAGTCCGATATAGCCGTAGCGCATGGACTAGTTCACCGGATGATTGGTCATTTCCAGATGCAGTCGGTCGCCCTCATACGGATGCGCCAGCGCCACCGCTTCGTCGAGCTCGACGCCCAGGCCCGGCTCCTTCGACGGAATCACATAACCCTCCTCCCACTGGATCGGCTTTTTCAGGATTTTGGTATGGAAGCCGCCCCAGGTCTGGATGCTCTCGAGAATGAGGAAATTCGGCAGCGACGCGGCGAACTGCACGTTTGCAGCACCTTCGATGGGCCCGCAATAGAGATGCGGCGCGATCTGCGCGTAGTGCGTCTCCGCCATGGCGGCGATCTTCTTGGCTTCCCAGATGCCGCCGACGCGACCCAGCGCCATTTGCAGGATGGAAGCGGCGCGCAATTCCAGCACGCGGGAGAATTCGTATTTGGTGCAGAGCCGCTCTCCGGTCGCCACCGGAATGGAGGTGCCGCGCGCCACCAGCGCCATCTCCTCCGGCATTTCCGGCGGCGTCGGCTCTTCCAGCCACAGCGGGTCATAGGGTTCGATCCGCTTGGCGAGGCGGATGGCGCCGGACGCGGTGAACTGACCATGGGTGCCGAACAGCAGATCGGCCTTGCTGCCCACCGCCTCGCGCAGCAGGCGGCAGAATTTCTCGGCGCGGTCCAATGCCTCGAGCGAGGGCTGGCGCGGATCGAAGGCGGTGTAGGGCGTCACCGGATCGAACTTCAGCGCGGTGAAGCCCTGCTTCACATATTCCGCCGCGCGCTTCGCCGATAGCTCGGCGTTGTGATAGATGCTCTCGTCCTCGTTGCCCTGCGGATAGATATAGGTATAGCTGCGCAGGCGCTCATGCACCCGGCCGCCGAGGAGCTCATAGACCGGCTTGTCCAGCGCCTTGCCCAGAATATCCCACAAGGCGATCTCGATGCCGGAGAGGACCGAGACCAGCGAGATGTCCGGGCGCTGCGAATAGCCGCTGCTATAGACCTTGCGCCACAGGCTCTCGATATGGAACGGGTCGGTGCCCTGCACGTAGCGGCCGAACACATCCTCCACCATGTGCTTCACCACCTTGGGCCCGAAGGTGTCGCAATAGATCTCGCCCACCCCCTCGATGCCGTTGTCGGCGATCAGCTTCACGAACAGGAAATAGCGCCCGCCGAAGCTGGGCGGCGGATTGCCGACGATAAAGGTCTTCAGGTCTTTGATCTTCATGGGATTGCCCGGAACGAATGAGGAAGGTTGGCGAGCCGGCCCCAAGATGCATGGTTTACCGCGGGGATGGCAAATGAGTTCCTGGGCCACGGCAAACTCATCGGTTTGGGAATTCGGGCCAGCCTGGGCTGGCGAAACCGTCCCGGCTTGCCTATATGTCGCCGACATCGGCGTGCCCGGGCCGGACCGGCCGGGGCCGCCCGGGATTCGCGATAGGGGAAGATCGAATGGCCGAATTATTGACCGCCGAAGCCCTGGCGGCGTTCCTGACGCTGGCGGCGCTCGAAATCGTGCTGGGCATCGACAATCTGATGTTCGTGCAGATCGTGGCCTCGCGCTGCCGCCCGGATCAGCAGGATGCGGCCCGGAAATGGGGCCTGACCCTGGCGCTGGTCACGCGCCTCGCCCTGCTGTTCTCGATCTCCTGGGTGGCCGGCCTGGTCACGCCGATCGCCAACTTCTGGGGCTATGAGCTGTCCTGGCGCGACATCATCCTCGGCGGCGGCGGATTGTTCCTGCTGGTCAAGGCGACCATGGAAATCCACCATTCGGTGGAGAGTGGACATGACGGCGCCGGCAAACGCGCCGCCTTGTCCTTCGTCTCGGCCATCGCGCAGATCGCTTTGCTCGACATCGTCTTCTCGCTGGATTCGGTCATCACCGCGGTTGGCATGGCGAATCATCTGAGCATCATGGTGGCTGCGGTCGTGGTGGCGATGATCGTGATGTTGGCGGCGGCGGCACCCGTCGGCCGCTTCGTGCATAATCATCCGACGGTGAAGATGCTGTGCCTGTCGTTCCTGCTGCTGATCGGCATGGCCCTCATCGCCGAAAGCCTGCATTTCCACATCCCGAAGGGTTACATCTATTTCGCCATCGCCTTCTCGGCCGGCGTCGAGGCGCTCAACCTGCTGGCCCGCCGCAAGTCGCAGCGCAAGGCCAGTGGCGAGCGCGTGGTCTAGGGCAGCAGCTTCGCGATCTCGGCGGCGACTTCGGGCGCCGCCGGCGAGGTGCGGGTCGGGAACCACGCGGCGAGCTTGCCGTCAGGGCCGACCAGGAACTTGTGGAAGTTCCAGCGCGGCGCCGCGGCCTCACCCGCGACCTGTGACGCCCATTTGTAGAATGGATGCGCACCTTCGCCGCTGACCTGTTCCTTCGCGGTCAGCGGAAAGTCGACGGCGTATTGCCGCTCGCAGAAGCGTTTGATCTCCGCCTCAGTTCCCGGCTCCTGCCCGCCGAAATCGTTGGATGGAACGCCGAGCACCACCAGCCCGCGATCGCGATAGCGTTGCCACAGCGCCTGCAGATCTTTGTATTGCGGCGTGTAACCGCACTCCGATGCGGTGTTTACCACCAGCACGGCCTTGCCCGCAAAATTGCGCATCGGCAATGGCACGCCGTCGATGGTCGTGAAACTGAAATCGTACGCGCTCACGGCACCCTCCGCTTCGGCGACCTTGGTAACAATCGTCAACATCAACACGATTGTGAGAGTTCCGAGAAAAGTCCGGGACAGCATAGGTCAGTTCTTCATCGTCGCGCCATCACCAAACTACGCGCCTTCACGCGTGCCGGATCAAGAGCGCATTTGTCGTTGGACGCCCCGCAGCGTCTGTGATGGAGTTTGCTCATTCCGACAAATGAGGGGAGCCATGGCCAATCTCGTGGTGTGCTGCGACGGTACCTGGAACACGGCCGATCAGAACGAAGGCGGCGTTCCGACCCCGACCAATGTGGTGCGGCTCTACAATCTGGTGGCCGAGCAGGACGGCGCCAATGCGGTCCAAAAGAAATATTACCACCCCGGCGTCGGCACCGATGGCGGGCTGGTCGACAAGGCGCTGGGCGGCGGCATCGGCCTCGGCCTCAACCGCAACATCCAGAGCGGTTATCGCTGGCTCTGCGCCAATTACGCGACCGGCGACCGCATCTTCCTGTTCGGCTTCAGCCGCGGCGCCTATACGGCGCGCAGCCTGGGCGGCTTCGTCACCCGCTTCGGCCTGGTGGATGCGACCGGCCTCGACGAGAAGGTGATGTGGGAACGGATCGAGGATCTGTTCACCAACGGCTATCGCGTGAAGGGCGCCAAGCGCGATCCTTGGGTCGCCAAGGGCTGGAAGTTCCGCCAAGGCGATGGCGGCGGCCCGGACATCCCCCTCCATTTCATCGGCGTGTGGGACACCGTCGGCGCGCTCGGCATTCCGGATCATCTGGGTTTCCTCAATCTCATCGACGATCCGCGCAAATATATGTTCCACGACACGCAGCTCAATCCGCTGGTGAAACATGCGCGCCATGCGCTGGCGCTGGACGAGATGCGGGAGAGTTTCGAGCCGACCTTGTGGACCAGCACGCAAGGCCGCGACGTGAAGCAGATCTGGTTCCCCGGCGCACACAGCGATGTCGGCGGCGGTTATCGCGAGATCGGGCTCTCCGACGGCAGTCTCGCCTGGATGGTCCAGGAGGCGGAGGACAAGTCCCTCGTCGTCATTGCGGACCTTAAGAAGCAGATCAAGCCGAATTGGCAGGACCTGCTGCACAACTCTTTAAGCGACGTCTTCAAGCTGTTGCCGAGCAAGCCGCGCGCAATTCCGGCGCTCGATACCGGAGATGCACAATCGTTGCATGCCTCGGTGACCGACCGGCGCAAGACGCCGCCGATCACCCAGATGCCTTATCGCGCGACAAAGCGCCTGAAGAAGGGTGAATCGCACACGGACCCGATCTTCGCGCTCAATCCCTGGAACCCGACTGGCCTGTTCCTCGAGGAGGGCGTCGACTACAAATTCGCCACCGAGGGAGCCTGGCTGGACCGCAACATTTCCAGCGGCCCCGAGGGCAGCGACGACGGCAAGTTCCAGCCGGGCGAAGTGGCGCAGATGCTGGGCAGCCTGATCGGCCGAGGCGAAAGCCTGTTCAAGCAAGTGACCAGCAGCAAGGCGGCGGATTTCTGGCTGACCAAGCGGCACGAGAACTTCCCGTGGTTCGCGTTGATCGGGGTCATCGCCAACGGCAAGCCGGAGGGCGACAAGCCGGCACAGCATGATGCGCTGTTGATCGGCAAGGGCATTGCGCGGCACAAGGTGGCGCGCTCGGGGTATCTGTACGCTTACGCCAACGACGCCTGGAACTTCTATGAAAACAATCGCGGCAGCGTCAGCCTCACGGTGACGCGGCTGACCTGACCTCAGTGGACGATGACCGGCACGCGTTCCGCCGGCGGCGTGTTGCGCGAGCGCTGGCAGCGCACGATGCCGTCGATCACCACCATGCCGATGCCGGGCAGATCGCCGGCGTGCACGGACGACAGCAAGTCGGCGCCGGATGTGTGCTGCGCCCTGTCCATGAACACGAAATCGGCCGCGCGACCGGCTTCGATCAAGCCGCAATCCAGGTCGCGCATCCGCGCCGTGTTGCCGGTAGCGAAGCAGAACACCTGCTCGGCGGGAATATCGCCGAAGCTCGAGAGCATGGCGATGACGCGCAGGATGCCGAGCGGCTGGACGCCCGAGCCGGCCGGCGAATCCGTGCCCAGGATCACACGGTCCATCTGGCCGAGCTGCCGGGCGATCTTCACCGCATGCAGCCCCGCCATCTCGTTGCCGTTATGGACGATTTCGATGGCGCGGCCGCATTGCTCGCACAGGCACTCGATCTGCTTCAGCGGCAGCGCGGTATGGCCGCCATTGATGTGGCCGATCACGTCGGCATCGGCTTCGAGCACCACATCCTTGTCAATATAGCCGGAGCCCGGCACCGACGGACCGCCGGTATGGATGGTGGATTGGATGCCGTATTTGCGCGCCCAGGCGACCATCTTCTTGGCTTCGTCGCCGGCCTTGACCGAGCCGAGGCCGACCTCGCCCAAGAGCTTCACGCCGGACTTCGCCAGTTCGGCGAAATCCTGCTCCTCCATGCCCTTTTCGATGATCGGCGCGCCGGCCAGCACCTTGACGCCGCCGGGCCGGAAGGCGTCGAAGCTGCGTTGCGCGGTGATGGCGAGCGCCTTCAGGCCCACGATATCCTTGGGCCGGCCGGGCAGATGCACTTCGCCCGCCGAAATCATGGTGGTGACGCCGCCATTCAAGAAGGAATCGATCCAGCCCAGCTGGCTTTGCCGCGGCGTCCAGTCGCCGAACACCGGATGGACGTGGCTGTCGATCAGGCCAGGCGCCAGCGCGCAGCCCTTGGCGTCGATGGTCACCTGCGCGCCGGACGTGTCGAGATCCTTTTCCTTGCCGAAGGCGACGATGCGGCCCTTGTCGGCGATCAGCGCATCGGCATCCAGGATCGGCTTTTTGAGATCGCCCGACAGCATCAGCCCGACATTGCGGATCACCATCTTGCCCGCCGGACCGCCGGTTGCACTTGGTTCGGCCATTAGGAGTCTCCTTTATTCGACGTAACCAGGCTCACAATGCCTTCCCCACCCGCTCGCTCTGCTCCTTCCCCCCTTGCGGGGGAAGGGTGGGAAGGGGGGTGATGCAGCACCAGGTTCCTCTGCGACGAATCATCGCTCTTATCGCCTCCGGCGATGCGCGCCCGCAAGGCGCGCCACCCCCCATCCAGCTCCAGCTAAGCTCACTTCGTTCGCTAAGCCTCCGCATCCTTCCCCCGCAAGGGGGGAAGGGGATTTCTTTTGGGCGAAGGAAGCGAGCATCACCTCAACCCGTCTTCGCCCTTGATCTCGTGCTTCTGCAAGCCGCCGACGCGGGGCAGCGGGCGGCCGGAATCGGTCACCACGATCGCCACCAATATCTCGTCGGCGCGCGGCGCGTCGGCCAGGCGAACTTCCATGCCGTCGAAATGGCTGCGCACGAAGGCGGCATCCTTATGGCCCAGCGGCACGTCGATCGGCGTGCCCATGGTGCCCAGCTTCTTAGCCGAAGGAATCAGCGCAGCACCCTTGACCAAGGCCTCGCGTACCGGCTTACCCATCTTGGGGTGCAGGATCGCCGCGGCATGCTCCAATTCACCGTTCTCGCCGACGATCGCCGCCTTGCCGTAGCTTTCCGCCTTGCCGCCCTCGATGCCCAGCGCCGCGACCGCGCGTTTCGCGAGCAACCCGCCCAGCTCCTCGCCGATATCCATCAGCGGCGTCAGATCCTCGACATATTTTCCGGCGAAGGGATTGGCGATGACGGCCACGGCCGCCGCCTTGCGCGTGATGGGACTGACGCCTTTGCCGCCTTCGCGATGGGTTTCCTCCACCGTCACCACCAACTTGCGGATGTCGCTTTTCATGCCCATCTCCTTACCCAGTGTCTCCCCTTACCCAAGCTTGCGCAGCGTCTCGCGCAACGCGGCGCGCTCCGCCGCGCTGATCGGCGCCAGCGTATCTTCGCTTACCTGATCGATGCGCCGCAGCGCCTGCGCCAGCAATGCCTCGCCTTCGGCGGTCAAGGCGATGATGCGCGAGCGGCGGTCCAGCGGATCTGGCCTGAATTGCAGCAAGCCGCGCCGCTGCAGGCGCGAGACCATGCCGGAAATGGTCGCCTTGTCCATGCCGATCAGCCGGCCCAACTCGGTCTGCGTGACCGCCTTCATGTCGCGCAGCTTGACCAACGCCGCGAATTGCACGGAGGTCAGGTCGAGATCGCCCATGACTGCGGCAAAGATCGCCATGTGCCGCTGATAGGCGCGGCGCAGCCAATAACCGACCTGCTCCTCCAGCCGGTACTCGGCTGCGGCGTCGGACGTCGGCTTCTGCAGGCGTGGCTTCACCGCTGCCCTTCCTTCATCGCCCCGAATTTCATCGCTGCCCGTCCTCGCCCTTGATCTCGCTGGCCTTCAATCCGCCGGCGCGATCATGCACGCGCGGACCGGTACCCATGGCCAGGATATAGATGATCTCGTCCGGCTTGGGCGCGTCGTGGATGCCGACCTCCATGGCGTCGAAATGGCTGCGCACATAAGCGGCATTGATGTGATGCAACGGCACGTCGATGCGGGCGCCAGCGGGGCCGACTTTCTTGGTCGAGGGCACGATGGCCTTGGTGCCGCCCAGAACTTCGCGCATCGAATAGCCGCCCGGCGCATGCCACAAAGCGCCATGCTCCAACTCGCCATCGAGGCCGACGATGGCCGCCTTGCCATAGCTCTGCACCGCCTTCGGCCCGCCCAGCGCCGCCGCGAGCTCATGCGCCATGCCGACGCCAAGCGATTCCAGCGGCTTCATAAAGGATTGGATTTCTTCGACATAGCGGCCGGCGAAGGGATTCTTGATCACCGTCAGGATGGCGCCGCGCAGCCGCGGCTCCTTCAAGGCCGGGCCGCCCTCATGCCAGATCTTGTCGACGATCAATTGCGACTTGCGCACCGAAATCTCGGTCATTCAATTCTCCTAGGCAGCCTTGACGGCCGCGACCCGTTCCGCGCCGCCGACTACCAGCATCTGGCCCCGCAATTGCAGATAGGCCGCGACGATCAAGCCTTTTTCCTTCAGCTCCGTGGCGCGGCGAGCGCCATGCTCCAAGGCCTGCCGGACCTTGGCCGCCGAAAGCGCACCGACATCGACCGTCACCGGCATTTCGCCCAGATCGCTGTCATCGCGCACCTGATTTGCCGGCAGCCTGCGAATCGTTGGATCGTCGACATCTACCGCATTGGCGATCATGGTCGCCGCCGCGTCGGCCGGAGCGGCATTGCGCGCCAGAACTGTCACGGCATCGGCAATGCCAAGCGACTGCGACCGGCCACGCCAGCCGGAGGTTGCCAGCCCACGCACCGGATCGGCGCCGGCGATCTCGATGGTCGCATCCAGATTCGGCAGGGCCAGATCGCCGACGATCCCGGCGCGCAGGCATTCGCCTGGCACCAGATGCAGCGCAATGTCACCGCCATTGTTGACGATCGCGCGGTGCAAGTCCGCAACCTCAACCATCGCCGCCAGCACATGCTCCGCCACGGCCCCGGCGACGGCGGCCATCGGCGTGATGAAGACGGCACGGTAAGGCCATACCGCCTCGACCATGCGTTTCGCGATAGGACCGTTGGCGATTGGTTTGGCAACCTCGGAGACGCTTCCCCCCTCACCCTGTCCCTCTCCCTCGAGGGGAGAGGGAACGCTGTTGCGAGGTCCGCACGCAAAGCCCCTCTCCCCCAGTCGGCCAATGCCGACATGCGTCGGCGCGGGGAGAGGGGTTGGGGTGAGGGGGGAAGCGAAGACTCCAAGAGGTGTCCTCAGCAACGCCAACTCCGCCACCAGCTCCGGCAGGATGTTCGGGAACATGGCCGCCGCCCGGGCATAGGCGCGCTCGATCTCTCGCACCGCGCCATCGGCCGAGATGACCAGATCGATCGGTCCGTGATTGAGATGCAGGCGGTTGCCGGGCAGCAGGGCGATCTGCGCGCTCATGACGCGGCACTCCCACGCGGCGGCGACATGGGCCACGGATTCTCCGCATGCGGCGCGACCGCCTTCTTGCGCTGGTCGGCCAGCACCTGCTCCACCGGCACGACGTGGCTCATATGGCCGCCCATCAGCTGGTAATCCTCCAGCCGCATGGTGAACTCGATGGGGAAGACCAAGGCCGGCGTCGGCACATAGCCGGTGGAATTGTCCGGCATGCGCGCCACGTCGACCATCACGGTGATGCCGCCGCCCGGCCAGACATAGGCCGGAGCACCACCGCAGGTGACGCGAGTCAGGCGGTTCTTCACCGACAGGGTGAGGCGCACCGGGTTCTCGGTCACGCCCGCGCGCAAGCTTCCGCCCGCGCCGCCCATGAACAGGACCGTGCTCAAGGCTGGCTCGCAATTCTCGGCGATGCGCGCGACCAGGCGATCGATTTCCGCCGGCGGATCGGCCAGGCGCGGCTTCAGCTCTTCGTCCAGCACGTACCAGCCGTGATGCTCGCCGGTGGTGGAGACCATGAACAGGCGCAGTCCCGGCCAGGCGAACTTCGGATCGAAGCGCTCCACGATTTCCAGTGGATCCTTCAAGTCCGTGCCGCCCCAGCCGAGCCCCGGCTTCGCCACCTGGAAATAGCGGCCGGGTGTCGATTTGCGGCCGCGGATCTTGATGCCGCTGGGCCGCGCATCCAACATGCGCCCGGCCTGATGCTCGGTGAAGATGCCGGTGATGTGCTCGTCCACCACCACGACTTCGTCGGCGAGGCCGAACCATTGCTTGGCGAAGATGCCGGTGACGGCGGAGCCGCAGCCCACCCGCATCCGTTCTTCCGCGTGGCCGTCGACGATCGGCGCCTTGTCGGCCTGGACGACGATATTGGAGCCGCCTTCGATCGACATCTCGACGGCTTCCTTGTTGCACAGGCGCATCAGCGCGTCGCAGGTGACGTTGCCCTCCGTCTTGCTGCCGCCGGTCAGATGGCGGACGCCGCCGAGGGAAAGCATCTGCGAACCGTATTCGTGCGTCGTCACGTGGCCGATCTGCTCGCCCTTGACCCGCACCGCAGCTCGTTCCGGCCCGACGAAGCGGTCGGTGTCGATCTTCACCTTGACGCCGCAATAGCTGAAGATGCCCTCCGTCACCACGGTGACGCAATCGACGCCCTCCACCTGCGACGAGACGATGAAGGGGGCGGGCTTGTAGTCGGGATAGGTCGTGGTCGCGCCGATGCCGGTGACGAAGGCGCCGGGCTGGCGGATGATCTCGCCATCCCAATCGCGCGCCCCTTCCAGGAAGCGCACGGCGCCGCGGCCGGATTCGGCGGAGCGGTCCAGCAGCACCAGCGGATCGGTGCGCACCAGCTTGCCGTCGACATTACCGTAGCGGTCGCAGGCGCCGAGCTTGCCCGGGCGGATGCGGCACAAGACCGGACAGGCGTCGCAGCGGATGATGCCGTCGCTCTCGTTCGAGGTCGCGATTTCGCTCATCGGACAGCGCCCTCCTTCACCCGGATCGCCGCGCGCAGGCGATGCGGCAGCACCGGCACCTTGGTCACCCGCACGCCGGCCGCGCGATAGATGCCGCCGAAGATCGCCGGCGCGGTCGAGATCAAAGCCGGCTCGCCGACGCCCTTGGCGCCATGCGGACCGTGCATCGTCGGCGATTCGACGATCAGGCAAATCATCTCCGGCATGTCGCCGAAGGTCGGGATCAGATAATCGTGCAGATTCTCGGTGCGGCCGGGGATGTATTCCTCCATCAGCGCCAGGCCGATGCCCTGCGCGGTGCCGCCCTGGATCTGGCCTTCGACCTGCTGCGGATTGATCGCCTTGCCCACGTCGTGCGCGGCGGCGATCTTCAGCACCTTGACCGCGCCCAGATCGAGATCGACCTCGACCAGCGCTACTTGCGTCGCGAAGCCATAGCAGGAATAAGGCACGCCCTGCCCGTTGGCATCGAGCGGCGTGGTCGGCGGATCGAACTTGCCATAGCCCACCAGCACGTCGCCGTGATTGTCGGCGGGCAGGCCGCGCAACATGTCGCGGCTCTGGAGCGCCGAGAGCTTCTCTTTCAGGGCCAGCGCCGCCAGTTCGCAGGCTTTGCCGGAAACGAAGGTCTGGCGCGATGCCGAGGTCTTGCCGGCATCGAGGGTGCGCGCCGTGTCGCCCATGACCAGCGCGATCTCATCCGGGCGGACGCCCAGCGCTTCGGCGGCGATTTGTACCAGAATCGTGTTCGATCCTTGGCCGATATCGACCGCGCCGCAATAGAGCGTGATGCTGCCATCGGCGGAGATGCCGACCTTCATCTCCGCCGGATTGCTGAGCGAGGTGTTGCCGATGCCGTACCAGGAGCAGGCGATGCCGACGCCGCGCTTCACGCGTTTCGATTGCGCGTTGAA
>Ga0184637_10001160_pt1 | contig 18396 bp, 14 predicted proteins | sample PLM3_127_b2_FD_133143 | JGI IMG/M metagenome (GOLD analysis project Ga0184637, IMG submission 133143) | Groundwater sediment microbial communities from an aquifer in East River, Colorado, USA - PLM3_127_b2 | ecosystem: Environmental > Terrestrial > Soil > Riparian zone | place: USA: East River...
CGAGGCGGCCCAGCTGGTGGGGACGTCGCGCGGGAAGCTCTATCAGGCCATCCGCGCCGGCCACCTCCAGGGTGCCCCAAGTGAAAAGCCCGGCCAGGTGCTGCGGGTGACCCGCGAGGCCTTACGCACGGCGGGATTCCCCGTGCCGGTGCCGGTGGCGCCGGATCCAGTACGCGACACCAGCCCGGACACGCCACTGGAGCCAGACACGCCTGTGCCCACGGCCGAGGAGTCCGTGACGCTGGCACCCCAGAGCACGGCGCCCGAGCGCGCCCTGATCGCTTACCTGGAACGCGCCCTGGAACAGGCCCAGGCGCGGGAGCTGCGGCTCCTGGACCTGCTCGCGGACCTGACGCGGCAGCGCCGCGCTCCCCCGGCGCCGCCCGCTCCCGGAGCGCCGCTCCCGGCTGTCGTCCCTGCAGCGCCCGCCCGCCCACCGGCCCGGCCACCGCTCAGTGGCCTGCGCCAGCAGATCGTCGCGGTGGTGCGCCAGCATCCCGAGGGCATTGCCCCCCGCGCCGTCCGGACCCTGCTGGCCGTGGACCACGACGTGCGGTCGACCATGAAGGGCCTGGTGCGCAGCGGTATCCTGACACGGCGCGAGGCGGGCCGGTACGTCGTGGCCGCTGCGGGGGCAGGGCCGTAGGGGGGGCACCGCGTCGCCTGGAGCACGGCAGCCAGCCCACGCCGTGCAGCTGGACGCGGCGGAGCTGCGGGAGCTGGGGCAGCGCTTACGCGAGCGGCTCGCTGCGGACGCCTGAAACGGCGAGCCAGGGGCATACGGCAGAGCGCCTGGGAAAAAACTCTACGGGTAGATCTTTGGTGCCGGCGTCCACGTCAGCCGCTCCACCGGCCGCGGGCTGCAGCCAGCGCGCCTGCCCACTGGCCAGGCAAACGGCTCAGGAGCTGCTGGCGGCAGCGGTTCGCAGCGCCGGGGCCGCCGTTGTCCCCAGGCGCTGGGGGGAAAGCCCGCCGCGGGGCAGCCGCAGTGGCGCGCGCTGGCCCGCCTGGCGGCGCTGCGGGGCAAGCGGGTGGCGGGGTTGCCGCCCGGCGGCGTACGGGGGTTGCAAGGACGTGAGCGAAGCCTGGGCGGCGGGGATCCTAACGGTGGGCGCCTGGACGACGGCAAGGCGGAGCGCGGCGCGGCTTGGGCTGGTGCTGGACAGGCGTCGCAGGATGGGGTAGGGTCGCACCTTAGGGGTGCCCTGGGGGGACGGCCTCGGGAAGGGCGACGTGGGAAGGCTGGAGGGGAGCATGCGAGGTATTGCGCGCCGTCGTGGCCCACGTGGGCCGGAGGTCGCAGATTGAATTGCCTATCGCTGTCTCGACCGAGGACCTCATGCGATTGACCCCTCAGTGGCCCGCTGATACTGTCCCGCTTGGCTAGAAGGGGCGTTTGATTTTCCTATCCCCCGAGCAACACACGTCGCCAAATTCACTATCCGTCAAGCACCCGCTAACAAGCATTCTTAGGAGGTGAGTCGTGACCATTCAGGACGAGGAAAGCAGCCGCGTGCCGATCGCGGCACCGCATGACCCGGCGATCTCGTCACCGCCGCCGATTAAATTCACACACATCGTCGTGGCCGTGCATGGGATCGGACAGCAGATTCGTTACTCCACGGTTCGCTCCGTCGCAACGCGACTGGCAGCCTCCCGCACATTGCGCATGGGCAGCAAGTACCCGCCGGTGGCGCCGCAGCCGTTGGGTTATTTCCACAGTGAGGTCAAGGGCCTGACGTCGGTGGTTCTCGTCGACGATCCCACGGATCTGGGGCCAGCGCTGTCCGGAGTCGGTTTTGCCGAAGTGTTCTGGGCCGATATCCCCGACAAAGTGCTGAAGGAAGGCAGCACGCTCGAGGAAACCAAGGCATGGGCCCGCACCGTGGTGGCGCGCGCGCAGGCAATCTGGGCGCGCAGACGCGACGCGGACGCAATCCCTCCGGACTTCAGCCTTGCAGGCGAGGTTCTCGACGAGATCATCGAGACGGTTTACGTGCTGGAGAACTTGCTGTTTCTGGCCGATAAGGCCGGACTGTTCAAATTCGACCTTCGGGAAGTGCTCGAAGCTTACCTTGGCGACGTGCAGATCGTCGCTGAGTTTGCCAACTATCGCAGGGATATCGTGCTGCGATTTCACCAGGCGATGCAGCACATCTACGAAGAACAGCGCAGCATCGGGAACGACAACGTGCGGCTCCACATCGTCGCGCACAGCGAAGGGACCGTCGTGAGCTTTCTCGGCCTGCTGCAAGCGATGTCAGGAATGTGCGTGAAGCAATCGGGTCCGCCCGAAGCGCCTGAAATAGAACTGGAGACGACCGGTTCCATACCGAACTGGCTCAAGCACGTGCACGGATACATGACCATAGGTTCTCCGATCGACAAGCACCTTCTGCTGTGGCCGCGCATGTGGAGCAAGCTCACCCCGAGTCTCGCGGACAAGGATCTGACGCCGGGTCAGATCAAGTGGCGCAACTACTATGACTATGGAGACCCCATCGGCTTCGAGCTGAATACCGCGCGGGAGCGCCTGAAGACGTGGAAATCGAACGCTTTCGAATTCGGCGACGAGCATGACTACGGCTTTGCGCGTTACGTGCTGCCGGGCAAAGCTCATAACGATTACTGGAGCGATTCGGACGTATTCGAGCATTTCGTGAGAGACGTCGGGATTGCGAAGTCGGCTGACGCCGAGCCGCCACAGCCTCCAAAAACCAAGCCTTTCATTTATGTGCTCAGTCCGGCGCTGCCTTACATTCTGAGCTTTTGCCTGCTCGTTGCGGGCGTGTACCTTCTCGACAAGGCGGTGCTCAACTTCACCTATCCGTTCGGAGACCCGCTCGTCAGGCATTTGCTTATCTCCGAGATCGGAGTCGAGCCGACGGCCGCGATGGATCGCAAACAGGTGTTTCTCAACACGCTCGGAATCGCGGCATTAATCGCTGGGGCGACGCTGCTGGCGCGATTTCCGCGGCTTGCGGGAGGTAGGCGCTGGCTGGGCGCCGGCTTCCTGGGTTTTGCCGCTGGCTGCGCAATCTACGCCGTGGCAGTTTCGGAGGCGTCGCAGAAGGAGATTGGCGGGATCTTTCAAAGCTGGGGGACTTACGGGTCGACGATAGGCATGTGTTTGCTGGCGCTCGTCGTTGGCGGGATCGGGCTTCTCGTGACATGGCGCAGCAAAAACCCCGACGAAGATCGCCGGCAACGATGGGTACTGAGAGGCACGCGCCCGCTCATCTTGTGCGGCGCATTTGCTGTGGCGCTGATCGTTGCATCGCAGCTATTCCAGGCGCGCTTTGGTCTGCAGGCCGAACTCACGCCTGAGCAGCGCGCGAAGCTCACAACGGAGGAGCAACTGAGGATCGTCGAGAGCTCCGGCTTCGACGACGCCGAGCTCGTGCAGCTATTCAAGGCGAACAAGCTCGACAATCTGCAGAAGGTAAAGCCGTTGCTGACGGCGCGGCCGCCGGTGTGGCCGGTATTGCTGGCGGGCGCACTCTTTCTCTATTTATGGTGGTTGGCGACCCTCGTTTTCGATTTGGCTTTCGTGTGGCAGCGCTATGTTCGCGGCTCCGTCGTAAACGATCGCCTGAGAGGATGGGCGGCTGGTGAGTCACATGACAAAACCTGATCGGCGAGCAAAGACTTCGGAGCGAGATAGGTCACACAACGCGGGGACCTCACACGGGTAATCTCGTAGGAAAAGCCGCGCTGATCACGGGCGCTGGCGGAATGAAAGGGATCGGGCGCGCCACGACGCTGAAGCTCGCAGCGCAAGGCGCGGACATCGTGCTCTCCGACGTGCAGCGCGCTGCGAGCAATTTGCCGCCGCAAGAGGCGGCCGGCAACTGGCGCAGCATCGACAGCGTCGCCGAAGAAGTCGAGGCGCTGGGCCGCGCCGCTGCGGTGGCTGCGCCGCTGAGAAGCTGGTAGCGTTTTCCTGTAAGCGACGCGGATTTTGCCCCTCGTGCGGCGATGGATAGGAAGAATAAAAGCCCTTTTTGCGCCGCCACCCCGGCCGCACGCCTCCGCCGACGGCCACCCGCGCCCACGGCACTTCCCGCGCGCCCAGCGCGACGCGGCAGCCCGCCGGAGCGCCCCGGAGCACGGCGGAGCGCGGCGCCGCGCGGCCCCCCTGGGGCTGGACTCGCGCCGCAGGATGGGGGAGGGGAGGAGACCGCCAGGGGTGGAGCGGCTCGGGGAGCGCTGACCGAAAGTGAGCCTCTCACCGAAGATGGCGCTCATGGAATACCTCGCTTGCCTCCGGGCTGATGCAGAAGGCGGGAGAACACTCGAGGGTCGCCCCGAGACGCTGGTCACTGCCCTCGTTCGTCAGCAGTGTACGTTTTCCGACAGACTTCACGCTCCTGAATCCCTCCCGTAGGTCGACACCAACCGCGCCTGTCACCGAACCGTCGTCCGGGTCGTCCTTCTGTTGGTAGGCTTTCATAGAGCAGGAGTATCCCTCGCTGCGTCTCGGCAGCGTCTGTGGCCGCGTCTCGGAGCGTGCAAAGGTTGAGGCGATGGCGACGGCTTGGCAAGAGACAGACAAAGTCTCTTCGGCATTGGACAGTGACGACTCGCCAGACGCTGAAAAGACGGCGGAGCAGACGGGGGCGTAGTGGTAGGAGGGGCTGGCCCCTTGGATGCTTTGCCGAGCCAAGAAGTTCGTGAGAAGGAGGTACTACCGTGGCGAAGGCGCGAATACTCGATGACGATATCGTTGTCATCCGCAGCAAAGACAACCAATGACAAACGAAGCGCGCACTGCCTGTTGTGAGTCGGGCCGGAAGGTTGGTGCATTGAGGCACTATGCAGAAAACGATTTCGCGTTGAGGCGACGCCGCAACGAAGGCAAGAACGGACGGATCATCGCAATGGTTGGACTTGGCGCCGTGCTGCTTGCTCTCGTCCTAACGCCCGCATTCTCGCAGGATACCCCGCCCAAGCGCTGTGAGCTGGTTCCAGAGGCGTGGGCTCCGTCGCTGGATCAAGTCTGGGAGTACGTCGAAGAGAAATCAAAGTCCGAGACCACCACTTCACAAAGGGTGCTGACGCAGACCAGCGCGAATCTTGCCGATCTGCGCGACGCGCAGCTGTTCATTGCGTACGTTCGTCTCATGCAAACGCTGGATGTCAAAGAACAAGGCGAATTGTTCGAGGAGCAGAGGCGTTGGCTCAGCAAGCGTGGCGAATCGGCACGCGCCTCGGTGACCTCAAAGGGAGGGACGCTCGAGCCGCTGGAATACAGCGGCGCGTTCGAGAAGATCACGGAGCAGAGGTTGGCGGAACTGCGCCGACGTTTGCAACGACAAGGCACTGCAACTCAGGAGCGAAAGGAGAAAAGCAAGCCATGAACCTCACTCCACAACAAAAGAGCATCTGCCAACACATCGTGAATGTTTTCGAAACCGGCAGCATCGAAGGGGACTACGGCGCCATATCGATCTTCGCCGACGGTCCGCACGGAGAACGCCAGGTAACCTACGGGCGCTCGCAGACCACAGAGCTCGGCAACCTCGAGGAGCTCGTTCAGATGTACGTGGACAGCCACGGAATGTTCAGCGAGCCGCTGCGGCCTTTTGTGGCGAAGATCGGTGCGGAGCCGCTGGTCGACAACGACCAGTTCAAGAAATTGTTGAAGGACGCGGGAAAGAACGACCCAGTGATGCGGCAGGTCCAGGATGTGTTCTTCGACAAGCGCTATTTTCAGCCCGCCATGGAGTGGGCCGACGGCCATGGCTTCACTCTACCGTTATCGGCGTTGGTGATTTACGACTCCCAAGTCCACAGCGGCGGGATATTGGGCTTTCTCCGCAAGCGTTTCGCAGGGAAGGTTCCGAGCAACGGTGGTGCTGAGAAGGTGTGGATCAAGCAGTACGTCGATACCCGCCAGCAATGGCTGGCAACTCACTCGAACACGATCTTGCGCAAGACCATCTATCGAACCGAGTGCTTCACCAGGGAGATGGATAGAAACAACTGGGAGCTGTCCCAACTGCCAATCGACGCCCATGGGGTGAATGTGACGGGTTGACGACGTCAGGCGACGAGGTCCCATGCCTCACGGCGGATAGGAAATTCAAACGGCCCTTGTGCGCCGCCCCCCGCGCGGCGCGGCCGAGCGGCCCGGCAGCACGGCGGAGCGCGGCGCGACTTGGGCTGGTGCTGCACAGGCGTCGCAGGATGGGGTAGGGTCGCGCCTTAGGGGTGCCCTGGGGGGACGGCCTCGGGAAGGGCGGTTGGGAAGCGTTCCGTAGCAACCAGCGCTTGGAGGAGTGAAGGACAGCGCTTGCACTGACTTTCCCATGCCAAAACTTGTACAGTAGGTGGGGCAGCCTGTGCTCCTGTGTGACGCGGTGGCTATCTTGTAGCTATACGATTGGAGCAACGCCTGCACCGGGAGGCCGATCTGGTTGTAGACATCGACAAGGACTGCACCGGCGCGGCCTCACCACTTTTCGACTTCTTACGCGCATGCTAGGGCAAAGGAGAGGGATATGCCCGGTTCATCTATTAGCGTCGTCCCTATTGGAAACAAAGTCTGCAAACCCTTCCTGCTCGAAGTCATGGTCTTTAGTCCCGAGGCTGGCTATAAATTCAAAGTCATTGTCGAACGCTCGTGTACACCCGTAGCAGACCCGATCTGGAAGCTGGTTTTTGACCTCTACAAAGTGGCTGAAGACCAAGAGGTCCAGGTGGTGCACGTGTCCTTCACCACTGGGACCCCAGTCGAACAGCGGGCGGTCCAGCGCATGGCTTCCGAGGGCGTCACACGAGCCCAGGCCAATATCCTGATCGACGAAGTGCATCCCGCAGCCAAAACCATCGAAGGAGTCAACGCACCGACCCAGGCACAGAAACAGCGCCTCCATGACGCCGCGTCCAAGGTGGTTAACGTGGAGATTTAGTACACTACCCTTCCCTAGACTGCGGAATCCATACTGGAGCCGGCGCCCATGGGGTCGCCGACTCCCGGTAGACGTGTGGCGTCTCCAACCAGGAGCCTCTGACTCTGCTATGCAACCCTTGACCCTGCTCTGGATTGCCTTGCTGTTGCCGACGCTATGCCTCGCACAAGCTCCCCAGCCGGTCAGCGTGGAATTCGGGCCCGGGTCTGACTGGGACAAGGCTGACAGCCGCTCTTCTGACCCCAAGTACCAGGATGTGCACGAGCGCGCCAAGACAAGGCAGGCATACTCCCTACGGATCCGCTCTATCACGGTGGAAGGGCCGCAGCAACTCCAGCATCTCCCGCCGGCACTGCGCAGCCTGATTTTCCCACAGTGGCTCGGGCAGGTGCCGTTGCCCATCGCCGTTGGTGACATGCTCACACCCCAGAAGCTCTTCGATGCCATGGAAGCGCTAGAGAGGACCATTACCAAGGATGCGATCCAGGGCTACGGCCTACGCTCCAAGGGTGAAGTCGGGGTACTCTACATTGAGGTGGACTACGATACCACGGAGCCCCCAGCGGACGCCCAGCCTACAGACCACACCGTCGGTGTGATATTCCGCCCTTATTACATTCATTTCTCGCTCGTGCGCATCGGTGACAACGTACTGCCCATTCCCCGCTCCCCGCTCCCCACCTTATACGACAACGTTCCCAAGCCGCTCCTTGGACTCAAACCAACGTTCGGTATCTCGCACGACCGGGCGTTCGGCACCGCGCTCAGTGGGGCGTTCGAGACTGACCTCTTGCATCTGCCCGACCTGGAGCACCTCAGCAACGCGCCGCACAAGAACCATCACCTCGATGTCCATGGGCAAGGCATGAAGTCTCTGGAAGAGCTGTTCTACCGCGCCAACACAGGTCTGCGCTACAGCTATCGGCAAAGCGGCACGACCGTGCAGGAATTCTCCTTGCGCGCGGATTATGATGGGATACAAGCACCCCTTGGTGATGGCAAACACACGCGCCATGCCGGGGTCGGCAGCGTTGGCGTCAGGCTCAAACTGGTGCCCAACACCCGGCTGTCCCTCGACACCGGCTATCGGTGGACGGATGATACGACGGACTCCAAAGAGCCCGCCTTGCGTACACGCACTTCGGCCAACGAGCAGACAAATCGTGTCCTCTTCGACGCCATTCCTCGGCCGGTCTATGGCTTCCTGCGTGCCGCCATATGGGAAGAGAACGGCTGGCTAACTGGTGCAGGCGGTGTCTATCAGCGGCTGGCGGGACGGCTGGGCTACGCCAAGGAAATTCCACTGACTCTCAATCAAACCATTGGCCTCGAACTGCTGGCTGGCGGCGGCATAGTGTGGGGCAAGGTTCCCGCGCATGCCCGTTTTTTTGGTGGCAACACACCGGGACAGTTTCTCTACGACAGCCCATCCGCTGGGACGCTCCTGCACATGCCTGCCGGGCCACTCATTCGCAGCTTGGGCGAAGGAGAAGCCGGCTTCTCCCCGCGTGGCGGGGGCGTGCGCGGGGGTGACGCCTTCTGGCATGTGAACGTGAATCTGACTTTCCCCATCCGCCCGTGGTCGTACGCGTTGATTCCAAATGAACCCACCGATATCCCAGACGTTCAGGGCAACCCCCTGACTCTTAAGGAGCTGCTCAGTAAACAAATCAACGTAACCGGCCCGAACATGTTGGCGGCGACGCTGAAGGCAGAGGGCATGAGCGATGCAGAGGCCAATGCAAAAGCCTGGCGGCTCCTGGCCGAAGTCCGGCCAGCCACCCAGTTCATCATCAACAACGCGAACCTCTACGCGATTAAGCCGCTTCTGATGGTCGACGTGGCGGGCATGACTGGCAGCAGCAGTGCGAGCACAACGTGGCTGGCGGCTGGTGGCGGAGTACAGCTGACCATCGTGATCGCCAAGTTTGAAGCCGGCTACATGCACACCTTCTCTGGGCCAACGTTCGGCAACCGAGGTAACGTCTTCGTCCGCCTCGTGTTCGAGAATCTCTTTTGACTTTGTATTGTGGCCTGGACAGGACGTGCGCGTCACAAGATGAGCGGACCCTGGCTGGGCGGATAGAAATTCCAAACGGCATTTTACGCTGGCGCTCGGGAGCGTGCCCCCCAGCATCCCCCGCCGGCGGCCACGCCGTGCCGGCTCTTGCGGCGTGCCCCGCGCGGCGCGGCAGCCCCGCCGGCGTGCCCCAGCGCCAGGCGGAGCGCGGCACAGCACGGCCCCCCGGGGGCTGGACTCGCGCCGCAGGAGGGGGGAGGGGAGGAGACCGCCAGGGGTGGAGCGGCTCGGGGAAAGCTGGGGCTGCGACACGAGGTCGCAAGGTTGATTGTCTGGCAAGCTGTACGGACCAGACCTGTTGTTCCATCAACAGTATCCTACGAGGTACGGCAGCAAGGGAACGCGCTGTCACATGCCCTCGGACAACGTACCCACAGGTATTTGACTGGCACCAAAACCGTGAGGGAGCGGTGTCCCTGCCAGCATCAGGCGGGGTTGGGACCGGATGGATGGTATGGTGAACACACGTGAACTCTCGATACACGTCGTCATTCCCGACAAGCCAAAGATGCTGAGAGGCTTGGGCCAAAAGGCACTGTAGCGGGTACAGGGTTTCCCCAGTACCCTGTCATGGACATCCAACGCTACCGGCGGACAGAGAGCACCTCACCCGTCACTGTCAACCTTGTGGAACGTGGGAAGCCCGTATCGCTCCTTTCGCAAGAAAGGGAGGAAAGCTGTCAGGCCGACCAAGGGCGGTGCGGGTAGGGGGGTGGGAAAAAGCGCACGCCGTCCTGTAATGGGACGGAGACGGGTTGCAACATCACCCGACGCGCAAGCGGGCAGACTTCCCTGCGGTGTCTCGGCACGAGAACAACGGAGGAATCGGTACAGAAGGTGTTGCACATGTCGGTGGCCTTGTTCCACTGGTGCTCCCTTCCCCGTCAGGGAATCGACCAACGTTCAGTATCGTGCAGCCAGCATGTTTTGCTCGTGCTGACGGGTCCTTCACACGGCCTTTGAGATGCTTGAGCCGGATGAAGGGAAACTTTCACGTCCGGTTCTGAGAGCAGGGGGCGGGAGTAATCCCGCTTCCCTGACTCGGCGGAAGGGGCTGCGCGGTCCGGATACCCCACAGATGGAACAGGAATATCTCCTCGAATGGCGGCTCGTGCGCTCGGCCCTGTTCCAGCTCGATGGCATGGAAGTCCTGGTGGCGCTGCTGGCCTGCGCTTTGTCCAGGCTGCAGGGCCTATCAGCGCACACCAGGAGCAATGATTTCGGAGCGGGTCGCGGGGCGACAAACGGTGTCTCGCGCCAGTCCATCGACCTGCCCCGAATGCTGCTTCACGTCCCAATATGGCCGATCCCCTACCTGCGCCGGCTCGAGCACGACCGGGGCCGCCTTGAGGCAAGGATCGATAACGATGACGTCACTGGCTCCTACGCCGCGACGATCTCCCGCAAGGGTCTGCGATGCTCTTAAGCGGTTCACGGCTGTTGGAAGAGGGGACTGGTGCGCGTGGCTGCGACGGCACGCGATTTTGGGATCTGGTTCCTTTAGTCGATAGGTGATCTCGCACCGAGAAGCCGCCAAGCTCATCCAGCGAACCTGGCCAATCCCGCCTTGCTCACGCCTTAGCAACAACACATCCAGACGAAGCATATTTGGATCGAACGCCGCGTGCGGCACTTTGGGGGATACTTCGGGCGTCGCCGTGCGCGAGAGCAAGAGATGTGATGTTTCCCCATCCCTCAGCAGGAGAGGCGATCGATCAATCCAGTCCTGGGGCAAGTGCGAGGGGTGTCCGTCGATGACAATCTCACGGCTGATGGGTTGTGGCTGAGCGAGATCCAAAGGCGTCTCGGCGATCGAGAACGTTGAGTCGCCCAAAGGGGCCACAAGCGAAAGAAGAATTGCAGCCGGACCATCTTCCGGCAATAGGACTATGGGTTCGTGCAGCTCGCGCAGAGGTACGCCTGGCAACAGCGTTCCTTCATATGCGGTCTCGGGTTGCTCTCCAGGGAAGTTGATGAGGATCACATTGGCGCGCTCGTTGTACCCGGATCCAATTCCGTCGGTGCCGCGCTTCAGGAGCAGCATGCGATGTCGCTTGGAGTCGATCAAGGGTGGGTGTTGAAACAATCGATAACGGTCCTCACTCAGTACACGGTCCTGACTCAGTACGCTGGGGGCTGCTTTGAGAACTACTTCCCCGCAGGACGGCGGGGTAGAGACCTGCGTCCCGCTCCACCAGCCGTACAAGCCGTACAAGCTGAGACGTCCATCGGCCTTACATGCGACGCTGGGGGTCACGAAGGCAACAGCATCACGATGCTCCGAGTTGGTAAACGGGTCGATGGCGTACACCGTCGAACCGAAGAGGTCGCGACCACCCTGGCCGTCGTCTGAACCCTCTGCTTTCGTTTTCAGTGTGACCACCTGCTCCTTGCTGGACCAAATTCCGTTCGCGAGAAGCACTTCCGTGGTCGACGCGGCGCGACGGGTAACAAACGCAAGTTTGGTGCGACCCTCGATGTCGGTCACGAGTTGCGGAGCGGCGTAAACCCCATCGGGCGCGAGCGGAACGATTGCGGCTTTGCTTGGCGCGGGACCCTCACAATCGACACAGTTCGCCCGAATATGCGCCCGAGTCACGTCGAAGCGGACCAAATCGAGCCCCTGCCCCCCGCGTGGATCGTCAGCGTCCCTGGTTAACAGCCGTGCGACAGAGAATCGATTGGACCGAATTGGAAAGGGATCGAACTCGTAAAACGTCGAGTGACCCCAGCCCTGAAACGAGTCCGTGCCTCCAAGCCGAACGGCGAGCGTGATCTTCTTCGCTTCTACGCGGCAATAGTCGATTCGCGCGTCCTTTCTAAAGACATACCTGCAAATGCGGAACGCATGTTCCTGCAGGAGCTCGTCGCAGTCGTTTTGGAGATATCCATATGTCGCCAAGCCATGCCGATAACAGAGATCGTGAAAGGCGCAGGCCTGCCGAAAGCGGAACGCTATCGGCGCCTGGACCGCCCCGGGCCGGAACGCATAAGGCGCGAACCAAGGAAGACTGCAGTCGAGCCCGTGACCGCGCCCGCCGATAACAGCAGCGGTGTGGGGGCTGCTCGGATAACCCGCGGTCGTTACGGGGAGCTCGAAGTCAAGCGGTATCTCGACATGCGTCAGCACGTAATCCGCGATGCTATCGACGAGGTATATCAACCCGATACGACCAGGGCTATACGTGCTCGGCCAGAAGCAGGCGATCACCAGCAGGATGATCACGGCACCGATTTTGATCTTACGATGTGGCGGTAAGAACAATGTCCTAGAGATGACGTTTATTGCCTGCATGCCACGACGGCAACCTGCCGCACACAATCTGATGAAACGCTGTGCTCCGCTGACTGCTTTCGCGGATAGGCCATCACGAGATCGATTGCGTGGCACTCCAGACCTCCTCCGTTCAGTCGAACAGCTTCTTCAGAGCTGACATGTCGTCTCTGAACACGTTCACGTCCATGTCCGTGGCCGTGCCGGGCACCCGATAGAAGCACTTCTTCGAGGGAGAACAGTTGATCTCGCTCGAAAATTGCCAGAAAGTATAATCATTCCAGACTCGCTTACTTGTAAGACCTAGTTCCGATTTGAACCGTGCGATCCAGAGAGGCCCCTTGGCGAAAACTGAGTCCTTGTCGTACTTCCGGGAGATCGTCTCGTACACACTGAAGTTGACATACACCGCCGGATATTTTCCGCTCTTGGAGTGTACATACTCCATGAATTTTCCCGCGTCCGACAGAGACATGTATTGCGACGGGTCGTCCGCTTCGATGTCGATCGCGAGGAACTTGGCGCCAGTTTTGTCCGCGAGTTGCAGCAGCAAATCAGCCTGAGCGATTGGGTCGCCGGGTCGCCCGAGATGATAGGCGCCCCAAAGCAGGCCTCGCTTCTTGGCATCATTTGCGCGGTCGACGAATTTCGGATCCGGCGTGAGCCCTTCCGACGCCTTGTGGATGACGGCTTTGAGCCGCTTATCCGTTACGGCCTTGTCCCAGTCGACGCCGTTTCCGGCATACGGGTCGATGACGATCAGCACATTCGGATCGTCCCACGGTCGGTTCCAAGCAGTCTGTGCGAATGCCGAGCTGCTTAACAAGAAACCGGTAGTCAATACGCCGATGAGTGGTAGGAAGATATTCGCGTAATAGATCACGGTGACTCCCCCTCGACTTTGGCCATTTTGAGGACATAGGCCGGCGGCAGAGATGACAAGCATGTATCCTTACGGGTTGCACAAGCCAGGAAGGAGGACCAACGGATGTCATCTCTACCTGAGGCGATTCGCTCAATTTATAGCAGTTTGTAGGAGCGTAAAAACCTGATGATAATGAGAATCTCCCCACGCATGTCAGAGGCGATTTCACCACAGTAGGAGGTTCTCATTGATGCCGATTCTCTCATACCTACACCAACTCTTCAACGCCGACACCTGCCACGCCTATATCCATACGCTTCAGTGGAAAGATCGCCCACTCCAATGTCCCCGTTGCCGCAGCCACGAGTCGATCCTTGGGGCAAGTACCACTACCGACCAGGGTGTAAACGCTCCTGGTGCAACGGCTGCATGCGCACCTTCAACGATCTCACCAACACCCTGTTGCACCAGAGCAAGCGGTCGCTGCCGCACTGGATTCTGGCGACTTTTCTGTTGTGTCTCTCCTGTTCGTCGCGTCGTATCGCCAGGGAGCTGGGCGTCCATATCCGTACCGGCTATCGCTGGTGCTGGTGGCTGCGCAATGCCGCTCTTGTCCTATGAGATGCATCGTCAATTGGAAGGCACCGTTGAAGCGGATGACCTCTATCATACGGCAGGGAACAAAGGGCAATCCAAGCAAGGTGGGAAAAAGTCGTTGGGACGCCGAGCGCGTGGTCGCCGCAAGAAACGTGAGCCCGGCCGGGGGCATTACGATAAAGATCGGCCCGCGATTATTGCATGGGTGAGCCGGCAGGGTGCCGTCGTGGTCCACGCGGTCAAGGATTTTTTACCGTCAGCACGGTGCAGAAGGCGGCGGACCTGGCGGTCCACGCGGGCAGTCGGCTCTATACGGACTCGGCCAGCAGCTATCGGGCGGAGTGCCTGTTTTCCTTGCTCAAACCCTACCTGCGGGTGTTTCGTGGTATCAGCAAATACAACCTGCCGGGATACGTGGGCTTCTTTCAATTCCTACGGAACTTTCGTCACCAGAATGCGTTCGAACAGGCCGAGATGATCTTGCAGGCGGCCTGAGCTCGACTTTATCCAATTACGCGGCATAGCAAACCGCGTCAATGAAGCGTTCGAACAATTCGCGCGGAATTTGTATCATATCGGTCTCCTGGTGGGACATGGAAAAATGGAGATGATCCCACAACTGCCGCCGTACCCACGCCATCGCATCCGAAAAGGTGGGGCGCGTTTTGCGATACCACGCCGTGCTTCGCACACAGGTCGCTCCCTGCTCGATCAGCAGCTGGGTCGTCAGCGTGATGATCGAGTAGAGACGCAACAGCGCCGGGGTCGTACGGGCCATGGCGCGATCATTCCATTGGCGCTGCGTTGCCATCCCCAGATGTGCCCGCGCTTCTTCACACGTCACTTCCATGGTCCAGCGACGGACACACCAGGGCAGCATCTGCGCAGGCGTATGCTCCAGAGTGGTCGACAACAAGGCTTGCGGTGTGCAGCGCTCGTGCGGGTCTCGGATCAGGACCCAGCGGATGGCGACCGGGGGTTTCCCCGTGTGATACCACACGGCGGTGTCCGTGGCGACCTCCACCTCCCGTGGCCCTTCGCCATACCACTGCGCCACGAGCAACGGGGTCCAGTGCGTCCTCTCATCCGCCAACACCGCCTCCAACGTCGGCCGACGCTTGCCTGTCAGCCGGGGCCGCCCTGTGGTACCCGGTGCCCGCTGGGGCGGAGGATCATAGAGGGCCGCGTCAAGACGCAGCCGCGTGATCACACTGGCGCCAGGCAAGGTCTTGACGTTGTCAAGCAGCTCCAGCACCGCAAAACTGCTGTCTGCCACACAGACGATCTCCCGTCCCGGCAACCAGCGCACTATGAGCCGTATCATCTGCCACGCCCGTGCCGTCAAGGGCTGATGGCGGCGGCCCCGTTGCGCATAGAAGCGCTCGGAGGGACACAGGACCGTCAGCAAGGGCAGCGCCCAGACGCGGTCAGCCCAGGAGAGGGGAGCCAGCACCATACACGCGAGCCAGCGCAGGCCACTCACTTTGACAACATGCGCGTGGGAGGACCGCACGGGATCGCGGGAGATGCCTTTGGCGGTGATCTGATCGCCGCGTCGACGCTCAATGGTGTCATCAAGGCCAAAGACGACGACACCCGACGGGATGCACACGGCCACGAAGAACCTGAGCAGCAGCCGACTGGCGGTGGTCGGCGACCAGACGGCGCGATGCAGGACACGATGAGACGTCTGAAAGTCAGACGCTGCACTGCGCCCCATCATCTGGAGAATCGCCGTCACCGTGCGCGTCCCCGGAGCGAGGACAGCGCCGGTCATCAGGACTTGCACATGCTGCCAAACGGGGCGCGAAAAGACCGGTGCAAAGACCCCAATGGCACTGGGAAAGGCCATCGGCAAGGAGAGCATCGCCATCCTTTCGGGTGAAGAGAACATGGAGATTCATCGCCGATTAATTCTGACTCAAATTGCGATAAATGGACAAAGTCGAGCTGAGAAGCTGTTTGAAAAACTCTCACGCCAGTCGTTTCAGTAATAGGTGAATCATACTGATCTGAATCATCGCTTCACTGTGGGCGGTCAGCACTTCATAATCACATTGATGCCGCCGATAGTTCAGCAACCACGCGAAGGTCCGCTCCACCACCCAACGATGGGGGACGACCCGAAATCCTTTGCCTGTATGCTCTACCACCTCCAAGGCGATCTTGTGGGTACGCTTGAAGCACCACACCCAGGCGCGCAGCCACTCCGCTCGGTACCCGCCATCCACCCAGGCGGATAGGAAACTTAAACGGCCTTGTGGCGCCGCTCCCGCGGGCGCGGCAGCGCCTCCGGAGCGCCCCGGCGCCAGGCGGAGCGCGGCGCTGCGCAGCCTGGACCGGCCGCTCAGGCTAGGGGAGGGAGGGCTGCCAAGTGTACCATGGGGGGAAGGCCGCGGGACAGGCGCAAGCTGGGGAAAATTGTAACGACTGATAGAGCGGTGGACATCCCACGAGCGGAAGACTCACATCTTCTTCTGCCACGGCATCGATTGATAATGTGTTTTCAGGCCGTCCATAGCGCGGACTTGATAGTCGCGGTAGGCCGGGTCGGTCGACAAGCCGTCGTGACAGAGGCTGAAGCCCGATGAGTATTTATTGTAGGCGCCGAGAATTTTGCTCATGGGATCGCCGGTGTCGTTGCATGTCAGTCGACGAGCTTCCATGTAGTTGTCGTAATACTCCGTGTATCCATAGGAGAGACTGGTGGAAATCGAGCAGTGACCTAGGCTCGCGAAGTACCTGGGGTTGAGAAGGTCGTTCGGCGTGAATCCCGAGCGAGCGACCTGCGTAATGCCCCAGTCGTCGAGTGCGTTGTATGAACCGCCGCTCAAAACAACGAAGAACCAATCTTTATGGCGAAGATAGTGCTGCCAGAGGCTCTCTTGCCAGGCGAGTGCTTTGAGCGCGCGAAGAACAACCGTTCTTTCGTCGCCTGAAAGTGCATTCCCCCTGTCGCCAAGCAGCTGATTGCCGACTTTATCGATGAGTTGGTCGACCGAGCGATAATATGCGGATTGAGTTTGCGGGTTCCGCCATTGTTGGGCCGTGAGCGCGAAGCCGGGTTCGATTTTTCCCCAGCATTCTGTCGTCACGTCGGCGTACGTGCGTCCACGGCCTCCGGAAACAACGGCATTTATCGTCCATTGGTCGAAGACGTCCTGCACTCGCGCTTTCGTGCCGATGTTTTCTTTTTCGAGATCGCTCGACGAAGGCGGAGGCCCTTGAGTCGTTGGCGGAGGAGTGTCCAGGGCGGGCGGAGGTGTTTGGCCATTGGAAGGCGGCTCGCCGGCTGCGTTCCGGTTCGGGTTTTCCTGCCCGGGTACGCTCGACATTTTCGAGCACGCGATTATCGCGGCGAAAATTATACAGATGGCAAACACTGTCTGGGATCGCGAAGCTCTTCGCATATTGAAATCTCCGTTCAACAATGTTAGCTCGTATGGCGCACGCGGATGAAGAAAGCTCGAGACTCCTGGATATGTGTCGCAAGGTTTCGTCCACGCCACCGATAATCTCACGCACCTCGCCAGTCGCTCTGGCGTCTTGCTCCCAGGTCGCCGCTGTCTCGCCAGCCGTCTCCGCCAACGCCTGCATCACCTGCGGTAAAGCACCGGGCGAACAGCCCACCTGCGTTTCAAGATGCAAACGAGCAAAGAACACGCTCATCGTGTCCACACCCACGCCGCGCTTGAGGCCGAAGGTATCGAGCGTGGCGAGCACCAGGCGCGTCAACCACTGGCGGCCCTCGGCTGTTTCCCACAACCAGGACTCCGGAGGGATGTCCCGGCGCTCCATAGCCTGTGTGAGACGATGCACGCTACTCTTGGACAGCCCCGTCTGCTGGGCCATGCGGCGCACGCCCTGCCTACCGTGGTCACAAAGACACTTGCAAATCCGTAGGCTTTTCTCCCAAAATCCCCTGTCGGTCGGCTCTCTGAAGGATGACTGAACTCTTGCCGGAATTCAGCTCCCCAGCGTACCTGACCGACACCAAACTGTCCCGCCTTAAGCGGATACCCCCGCCCCCTTTGTGAGCGACGAGAACAGAGGTTGCATGAGCTTCGCTGCACGGAGCGCACAGCCCCAAGAGTTACCTAGCGGGGACTACGCTTCTTGTCGCCGTGCGGCTTTGCACAAGGTGCGTGAGCACCTTGTTTCGGTTTACCAAGGTGTTTGCGCTCTCGGTTTGAAAGGTATTGCGAGAGAACGCCACGATGCTATGGGCCATTGGTCTTGCCAAGGTTGCTTCCGAGATGACAGGCCGTGAGTCAATACTGAGGCCGAATTTAGTAATGCCTACCCTGAAGAATGTTCCCGGCGAATCCACCCAGAGCACCAGCCTACCTTTCCCGTCTGCACTCACATCTAAGCGCTCGAATCTCGATCCCGCGGGGGAAGAGGTGTTAAAGCCGTTGCCCTGTGTCGATTTCCAGGTTTTTCCGCCGTCTGTGCTTAACGCGATGTCATAGGTGAGGGTACAGGCATCCACCTTATAATTCTTAATAATCCACACGTATTTCCCGTTTGCTGACATGGCGATGCCGCGGACACACTCAAAGGATTTTTTCTGCCAGCCGTGCGCGGAGGCCGTTAACAGGGAGAGCATTTCCACCGGTGCATTGTCGGCGTTTGTCTCTCCAGTCGGTCTGGCGATGGCAATCGC
>Ga0184637_10001161_pt1 | contig 18386 bp, 12 predicted proteins | sample PLM3_127_b2_FD_133143 | JGI IMG/M metagenome (GOLD analysis project Ga0184637, IMG submission 133143) | Groundwater sediment microbial communities from an aquifer in East River, Colorado, USA - PLM3_127_b2 | ecosystem: Environmental > Terrestrial > Soil > Riparian zone | place: USA: East River...
ATGTTGGGACTCCTGCTGGGGAGTGGGGTTGCGAGCGCGGCGTCGCTGGTCGATGTCCATGCGATCCTCCGCCAGGCCGGTAGCGCCGCCGATGGAATTCAGATGGAGGAACGCAAGTTCAGCGCGCTGACCGAGATCGCCGTAGTCCAGAGCCGGGCCCAAGACGCGGCGGGTGCCCTCGCCACCGCGCAGCAGGCCCTCGGGACACCGGTCGCCGGGAAGGCCGAGGTGGCCGCGCTCTCCGACCTCTCGGCTCTGATGGCTGTCCAGGTTGAGGCTGGAGATCGGACCGGCGCCGCGCAGACGCTGGGGCAGATTCTTCGGTTGGCGGTTCTGAGCGACAAACGCGAAACAGTGCTGATCACTGTGGCCACGGCGCAGGCCAAGGGGGGCGACGTGAAGGCGGCATTGAAGACCGCCGGCACTCTCCCTGTCGCTCTGGCGCGCATCGGCGCCATCCAGGCCGAGGCCGGGGATCCATTGGCCGCGCGCGCAATCTTACAGCAGGCGCTCACGGTGGCTGCCGGGACGCCGGAGCGGCCCGCGAGCGCAACGGACCTGGCCTTCATCGCGGCGGCTCAGTTCAAGGCGGGCGATCAGTCCGGTGCCGCCCGCACTTTCGCCGAGGCAGTTCGACTTGCCGCCGGCGGCCCAGAGCCCGCAAGCTCTCCGTTGATCCTGGTCACTCGCGTTCGTAGCGTGGTAGAGATCGCGACGGCACAAATCTGGGTGGGCGACCGGAAAGGCGCGGTCAGCACGCTCGCTGTCGCCCTCCGCCTCGCGCGAGCGATTCCGGTTGACGCCCCCAAAGCGGGTCATCTCACCGACATCGCCCGCGCCCTCGTCGAAGCGGGAGACAGCGCCGGCGCCAGGCGCGCCTTGAGAGAGGCCCGGGTCACGGCCGACAAGATCAGCGACCGCAAGGAGAAGTCCGCCTTCCTGTTGGACATCGCCGAGGTTCAAGCCGAGACCGGCGACGTCAAGGGAGGAGTTCAGACACTCGATGATCTTTGGGGCTCGATCTTGAAGGCAACGACTCAGGAGCTGATCGCGCAGGGCGAAGCTCAGATCGCCAGGATCCCCGAGGAGCGAGCCCGGGCCGAGGCCAAGGCGACCTTGAGCGAACTGGTCGCGAAGCTCAAGACGACCACCCACCATACGAGCGGCCTCCGGTTGGCGTTCAGTGGCAGCTCCTACCAGTTGTCAAAGCTCGCCGCGATTCAGGCGAAGGCTGGAGACCGGACGGAAGCTGCCGGCACCTTCCAGCAGGCGGTCCAAGCGGTGTGGATTCCTTTTCTGGGGGCCGATCGCTTCTCTCTCCGGACAGTCGCGGTGCTTCAAGCGGAGACCGGCGACTGGGAAGGGGCTGTCGCCTGGGCAGGCAACCTGTTAGACCCCGAGATGAAAGCGTACAGTCTGTTGGGTGCGGCCAAAGGCATGTTGAAGCGGCTCGGCATCACGATCTGCGACTTTCCCAGTACGTCCATCGGGTGTTGAGGGGAGGGAGATGGCAATGAAGCGCGCGTGGATTTCGATCTTGCTTCTCGGGATGGCGGAGCTGGCCTGGGCCCAGGCGAAGCCGGGAGCCTCTCTTGAGATCTGCCTGGCTCGGGCGTCCGATTACTCTCCGGTGTATCCTACGAGCGTCTTCCCCGCGGGGGTGACGAAGGAGGTCGCCGCAGTCGTCCGCCTGGGCCAAGGCGAGTCCTACCCGACCATGACGGCGACCTGGATCGCCGCGGACGTTCCCGGCACGCGCCCGAATTTCGTGATCAATAAGGTTGACATGGATCTCAAGGGCAAGGATCGGGCCGCGGTGCGCGTGAATCACCCTGAGCGACTTCTCCCAGGAAAATATCGGCTCGAGGTCACAGCCAGTGGTCGGCTCTGGAAGTCCGCCGAGTTCAGCGTTGCGCCGGTCACCTCGCCAGAGGTGAAGCAACCCAAAGATCTCCTCCCCATGAGCCCGGGGACGGTCTGGCGCTATACCTTCACTCAAGAGTTCGGACGGAACATCCGACCGAGGCTGCCCGCTGGCATGAAGCTTGACGCCGACGGGAAGCTCCGGGCGGCCATGACCAAGACGATCACGAAGCCCGACGGCGTTGGGATCCATGTCGAAAACCGCCGCAACAACGAGCTGGTGGAAGAGGAATGGTGGCGGCTGACCGACCTGGGACTCGCCATCGCCAAGATCAGGAGCGGAGGCGACGAGAGTGTCTTCAACCCGCCCCACCCCATCTGGCCGTGGCCCCTCAAGACGCCCCAGGAGTGGTCGTTCGAGCCGGAGGACAAGTCCTACAAGCAGCGGTGGCGGATGTGGGGGTCGGTTCCGGTAAAAGGGCCGGCTGGGCAGGCGCCCGGCTACGTCGTCCTCATGGAGCAGTCCTCACCACAGCTCGACTTGTCGGCAGAACGGCACTACTTGCCGGGCATCGGTATGGTCCGTGAGGTCATCACCCAGGCGAGGAACGGCGTGATGCTGACCCGCTGGGAGAACGTGCTGACGGCCAAGCCTTGACGGCTTGACCGAAAGCAGGAGGCGCAAGATTCGTTTGTTTCAGTTCCCGGTCTGTCGAGTGAAGGCCCTGTCCACGATGGCCGTGGCCCTCGTTTTCATCCTGGCAAGTGGGTGTGCCCGCGAATTCACGATTTCCCCGAATCCCGCTGCTGATGGTGCTCAGCGGCGCGAGCAGCAGTTGACTGTAGCTCGTCAGCGACTGGCCGAGGTGGAGCGCTCGCCCTCGGCACTCCGGGAGGAGTTGAGGGCCAAGCTTGGCCAGGCCCGTGCCGCGGTCCAGGCGGCGCTCAAAGAAGGCCCCCAGGACGCGGAGGCCCTCGCGCTCCTCGCTCGCATCGATTCCATGCTGGCTCAGCTCGGACCGCGAGCGCGCCCCGAGCATCCTACGGAGGCTGAGGCGGAAGCGACGCTCGACCGCCTGGAGGGGCTTGTTAAAGGGGGTGGCTCGCGGGGGGAGGTCGAGGCAGTGCACAACACTCTTCGCAGGCTCGCCCGGCGGCTCAAGGCAGAGAAGGGGGGCATTGGTGTCCTCTACGAGAAACGGGCGGAGTATCTGTGGACCGTTTATGCGGACGGCCTCGGCACGGTCCGGGATGTGTGCCCCGGGTGCCCTGTGCTGGATGTGGCAACCCTGGCCGAAGGGTTGCGCCACCCCCGCCTGCTCGGCGCAGGCGATTATTCGCTCGATGATCTTGAGGAGATGCAGGTACAAGGTTACGCGCCCCTGCTCACCGGGGATTTCAACCGCGATGGCACGATGGACGTGGCGCTCATTGGTCGGGCCGAGGAGAAAGGGAAAGGACGCCTCTTTGTGCTCATCGCCTCCGTGCGGGAGGGTGGCTACCGCCGTCTGTTCCTCCAACCTCTTCTGGAGTGGAATAAGGCGGCTTTGGCGGCAAAGGAGAGAAGGCTCATCCTGAGCCACATCTTTGGCCCGAGTGACGACTTCTGGTGGTTGATCTGGAACGGCAAGACCTTTGACTCTCGCTATGCCGGCGATGACATGGGGCCGAAATAGGGACCAGACGAAGAGAATGGAATGATGGGTGATACCGAGATGGATATGGCGCCTCTGTGCATGAAGGTTAGAGCAGTACTGTGATGAGCGAAATCGAAATCTGCGAGTAAACGGCGGTGATCGAGATGGATACACAAAGGTCGAAAGGGCTCGGGTGATGCCAGGGCGGAAGTGGTACGCGGTGTCGGCCATCGTCTTGGTCGGAGGCCTCGTGGTCGCGGGGCTCGTCCTCTTCTCGCGCCTGCAGGGGCTCGGCGACGAGCTTCAACAGGTGATGGTGCCGGGGGAAGTGGAGCTGAGTCTGGATCGATCCGGGACCTATACCATTTTCCACGAGTACGAGAGCATGGTCGAGGGGCGGTACTACTCCTCTCCCGAAACGATCACCGGGCTCGCAGTCCGGATGACGTCGGGCGCCAGCGGCGCCCCTGTGGAACTTCGCGCTCCGCCCGCGAGGGCCACGTACTCGTTTGGCGGTCGCTCCGGGGTCGCAATCTTCTCCTTCGAGATCGATAGGCCCGGCTCCTACCGCATCTCTGCTGGATACCCGGATGCGCGGGCGGAGCCGCGGATCGTGCTCACAATCGGTCGCGGCTTCGTGAGCGGGCTTGTGAAGACGATCCTGGGAACCATCGGGATCGCCTTCGGCACACTGGCGATTTCGGGTACCATCGCAGTGGTCACGTTCGTAAAGCGGCGGCAGGCGCGCCGCCAAGCGGCAGGGACTCCCTGAACCCCACGCCGAGCGAAGGAGGAGATCTCATGGCTAGTGAAACCGGGTCATCTAAGCGACCGGGGACCTCGCGCGGGTTTAGGGCGGCGCTCTGTATCGGGGCGCTGGCCGCCCTGGTCGTCCTGGGGATTGGCGGTGGCGGGGGCAGTTCAGTCGCAGAGGCGGTCGATCCGCCGGCCCTTGAGCAGTACAGGCCGAAGGCCGCCGGGGCGGTGATCAAGGCGGCGAGCCTCAGCGCAAGCGACCGTGATAGCTTCGATCCGAAGCGCGTCGGCACGGAATTCCGTGAAGGCGTCACCCATGTTGTGGTGTGGTACCGCTGGGAGGGGGCCAAGTCAGGGCATCGGGTGGACATTCACTGGTCCCTGGAAGGATCGAGAGTCCTGGAGCAGGGGGAGGCGATCAAGAAGGCCGCGGGGACCGAGGCTTGGGTCCTCAAGACGACCGGGGGTCCGCTCCCGGCCGGAAACTACCGGGTGGAGCTTCTCGAGAACGGCAAGGCGGTGACGACAATCCCATTCCGCATCGGTGGCACCGGCGCGGCCGTGGCGATGCTCGACCAGTACAAGCCGAAGGCTGCGGGCGCCGTCATCAAAGCGGTGAGCTTAAGCGCAAGCAACACCGATGACTTCGACTCCAAGCGCGTCGGCACGGAGTTCCCGGCAGGCGTACCTCGGGTCGTCGTGTACTACCTCTGGGAGGGCGCAAAGCCGGGGCTCCGGCTGGACGGCCGTTGGTTCCAAGGCGACTCGTTGGTCGCGGAGAAGCAGCTTACGCTCACCACCGAGACGGGCTTCGGGGACTTCTCGATCGGCCCGCTGCCGGTGGGAAACTACCGGGTGGATCTCTTGGAGAACGGGAAGGTTGTCACGACGATCCCATTTCGGATCAGATAGCAAACCAGGGGACGCCTCCCTGGTGTATGTCCTCTGCGCGAGTCGGGAGCGAATATCCTCAACTGTTATCGCCAGATTGAGGCTAACCTGGACCAGATTGCCCGGAGCCTGCCGTAGCGATTGGAGCCCTGGGCTTGATGCGGAGGCGAGATGATGAGGGTTCTAAGGGAATTCCCGTGGTCGCCTGTTTTCCTGTTTCCTCTGCTGGTCTTCGCCATCTCGGCTCACAGCCAGCCGGCGGCGCCGGCGCTCCCGGAAGCGCTGGAAATGTGCCTCGCGGTCGCGGCCGATTATTCCCCGGTCTACCCGATTCGCGTGTATCCCTCGAACACGCGCGAACTCGTGGCGGTCTATCGCGTGACCCCGGGCGCGTATCAGAAGTTGACAGGACAATTCATCGCCGTGGACGTGCCGGGTGCAGAGGGTTGGAAGCCGAAACCGGTGACCACGAGACTCACAAAGCAGACTGATCGGGGCTCGTTCACGCTTCGAGGAGGAAAATTGGCTCCGGGGAAATACCGGCTCGCCGTGGACGCCGACGGAAGGCCGTGGAAATCCGTGGATTTCACTGTGGCGGTCGCGGACCCGGAGGTGAAAGTGAGCGGGCCGGGGGAGTTTATGGGTTTTTCAAAAGGCAGAGCCTGGATTTACGACGCCACGGTGGAGGGGCCCGACGTCGCCAAAGAAGGACCGCCCCGGTTCGCGCGCGGGCCGGACGGCAAGTGGCGCGGCAGCGTCACCATGACGGTCACCGACATTCGCGTCGTCGAGGTCAGGGTCGAGGCCCGCATGGGTGACCAGGTCCAGGCGGCGATCTTCCAGGTCAGCCAGAGGGGCCTGCTTCTGCTCAGCCGTGGATCGAAGACGCTTGACCCACCTGAGGTTCATATCCCCTGGCCCCTCAAGGCCCCGCACAACTGGAGCTATGCCGCTAAGGATCGCTCGGAATCGAGGAATTACAAGATCTGGGGACCCGTGCCCATCAAAGGGCCGGCGAGCGAGACGCCGGGGTACGTGGTCATGAGCCGGCAGACCCTCCCGGACCAGACTGTCGTGACCTCGGAACAGCACTTTGTGCCGGGCATCGGTCACATCCGCGAGGTCAGCATCACCGCGGTTCGTGACCGCATGGTGCAGCGCAACGAGATGGTGCTGAGAGAGGTGCGGTAATGGCAGCGACCTGCTTCTGGCGGGTCGCCGCCGCAGTCGTCCGGTTAGGAGCTTCTGGAGAACGGGAAGGCAGTGACGACGATCCCGTTTACAATTGGGGGCAAGACCGGCGGGAGATGACAGGCCGCGAGGCCTTCTCCTGGGAGAGGGAATTATGTGACGAACACTGATTGCGTGAGCTTCCTCCTACTCGCGGGGGTGACCACCCCACGGGGGTCCGGGCAGCTGCTCACCAATGCCGCAAGGTCTCCGGCTCGGAGACAATGGACCGCACGTGGGCTCGCAATAGGCCCCTACCCAGGCGCAGTCGCCCCGCATCTCCTGGCGGGCTCGAACATACCCCGCGTCAAACGCGTTCTTGATTGCCCCGTCGGTCGCAAGGAATAGGGGGCCACCATACACAACCAAGTAAAGCACCGCGCTTATAGCCGAAACAACCATGACCCCAAACATCTCACTGGCGGTCTGGTGCAGCCCACTGTCCATGATCGCGAGGACCTCTCCCGACCGCAGATCAACGCGCCACCATGCCAGGCGCTCCACCCCTCCGAACCGTACCATTCGCCCTGGCGCTATCAGGACCGCGCCCTCGCCGAGCGATCTCTGCATGCGAGCCTTGACGTCCTCTGACACCCGCAGCACGGTCACCTCGTCGCGACGCGTCAGGGCGTCGACGTCGATCCTGTCCGCCATCGCCTGCTCGATGATGGCCAGGGTGCTGCTTGTTGTGGCGACGCCATTCGCTGAAGGCATGAGGGTCGAGATGATGACGTGCTCCAGAGCGGCGTCGAGGATGCCCCGGAGCACGTTCGCCGAAATGATCTGTGCGCTTGCCAGATCCCTCCCCACGACCCGCACATCGTTCCTCCGCAGATCGAGTGCCACGCCGACCAGGGTCTTTCCATCGCCGGCCAGCCGGGGTTCATAACTCGCGATTGCGAGCCTCGGCGACGCTTCGTACAGCCAGACGTCGGCCCTGGCTCGTCCCTGCCGCGCAAGCTGGAACCCCCGGTGCGAATACAGATGAAACGCCATGGCCGCCTGCGCGACCACCTGGGGCAGCAGAGGCTCCATCGTGGGGGCGAGCCGTCTGGCCTCTCGCTCGACCATCTGCCGGTCACCGCGCTCCGCCGCCGCCACAACGGGTAGATTCTGACGCAGCACCGCGAGGTGACCCGACACTCGATGCAGCGCGTACCGCGCATCGAGCGTTCCTGATACGAACGAGAGTCCGTAGAGACTCCCGAGGTACAACGGCACGCCTTTGGCCTCGGGCAGCGGGGCCAGCGGGGACGTGCGCTCGCGGGCGGCCTCACGAGCCGCAGGGCCCACCCGATCGAAGAGCGCCCGGCGGACCGTCTCGGGCTTCCCTCCTGGCGTCAGGAAGTCTACCTCGAGCCAGAGGGCGACGACTTCGCTCGATGCCTGCGGGGCCGCGCCACGGAGCGCCCCGGACACGCGCCCGCCGAGAGCTTGACCGCTCGCTCCCGTCCCGGAGCTTGCGATCACTTGCCCCTTGATGGAATCGGTGTCAACGTGGAGAACGGGAGCGGCCGACCACCCCACCCCCGCCGGTTCCCCCTTGAACCGCAGGGCCACGGCGGCCCCATGCAGGTCGGCCGCGGGGCGCCGGTGCCGCAGCACCTCCCGCCGGGAGAGCCCGGCCGAACGGCGCTCTTCGAGCACGACGCGGATCGTCACCTGATGGTAGTCCGACGGGGGAATCGACGGGTGGACCTGGCCTCCCGCGCCGAAGATAGCGCCCGCTCGTGCTTCCTTGAAGCTGGGATCCAGCGCGACCCACTTACTGTCCCGTTTGTACTCGACCCACACGTGCCCGGACGCTTCCTGGGCCAGCTGGTCGGGTGTGACCGGCGGCGAGGAAGCCAGGCGGATCCGTCGCCGCTCCAGGGCGCCAATGACGGTGTCCAGGGACTTGCCCCAGCGCTCAGCAATGACGCCGCCCAGCTCTTTCGCCGCTTCGGTCGCACCAGGCACGGCGGTCAGGTCGCCCACTGGTCCACCGTCGGTGGCTTTCGAAGGCTGGAACATTGCGGAGACCAACGCGGCGGCTCGATCAGGGCTCAATCGACCGCGCACGTACCGGACGTCAACGCCGTGGTGCCGGAGCAGGGCACCCAGGAGGAGGGCCTTGTCAAAGGAGTTCCCGGCCCTGGCCATGAGGGTCCCGCGGGGGCCACGGAGCACCCCCTGGTAGACTTCGTAGCGCACGTCGTCGCGGACGAAGGCAAAGATCCGGTCCACGTCCTTGCCTAACTCCTCGGCCCGGGCCGCGACATCGAAGGCAGCCCGCGAAGCGCCTGCGCTGATCTTCTCAAGGGCGTCGAGAACGGCCGGGAGCCTGTTTGCCTCGGTCATGGAGCGCAAGGGTCCGCCGGACGACGGAGCGGCGGCTGTCCCCGTGTCGGTGCGGGGCTGCGCGGCCGGCTTGGTGCTGACACTGGGAAGGACGAGTAGGAGAATGAGGGCAAGGGCCATAACCCGACTAGCTGCGCGATGCTGCGAGATTTTCATGCTTTCCCCTCTCTCGTTGCCTATGCGGTGCCCCGTCGGCCCCTGTTGAAAGTGAAGCATGTTTCGGGGCAGTACGTCAACCCGAGTGTTACGCCTTCCCCGGAGGCTGGATGCGCACCGGGGAAGGCGGGGAAGCGAAGGGAGGCCCAAGGCAGAGCGGGGCGGGCAGGCAGAGAAGTTGTTCTTGAATGATGTAGGGTTCAGCGCTAAGATTACGAACAGCAAGTGACTACGCATCCCGATCGTAACGCCCGGCCGAAGGAACAAGCCATTCTCCTGGGTCTCAGGCGTCCCAGGCAGCCCCGCTGGGAAGCCGAGGAATCTCTTGAAGAGCTGGCCCGCCTGACCGAATCGGCGGGGGCTCAGGTCATCGCAACCCTGCTTCAAGACCGACGCGCCCCGTCCCCCGCGCTTCACTATGGAAAGGGCAAGGTCGCCGAGGTAGGCGAGCTAGCCAAGGCCGAGCGCGCAAACCTGATCATTTCAGACGAGGAGCTGACCCCGATTCAGGAACGAAACCTTCAACGTGCCCTCGGCGTCAAGGTGATCGACCGCACTGCGCTCATCCTGGATATCTTTGCCCAGCGGGCACGAACGAGCGAGGGAAAGCTGCAGGTCGAGCTGGCCCAGCTCCAGTACCTCCTTCCGCGCCTCGTGGGGCACTGGCGGCACCTCGAGCGGCTCGGGGGCGGGATTGGGACCCGGGGACCTGGGGAGACCCAGCTTGAAACGGACCGCCGGCTGATCCGTCGCCGCATCCAGCGGATCGCCTCTGACCTTCGAGACGTTCAGGTGCACCGCCGGCTTCTCCGGGATCACCGCAAAGGTCTGGACCTCCCCGTGGTTGCGCTGGTCGGGTACACCAACGCGGGGAAGACCACGCTGCTGAACCGACTCTCCGGCTCGACCTTCCCCACGGCGGACCGGCTCTTTGTGACGCTGGACCCAGCCGCGCGGTTGGTCGAGGCAAACGGCGCCCGTTTCATCGTAACGGATACGGTGGGATTCATCCGGAAGCTTCCGACCCAGCTCGTGGCTGCGTTCAAAGCGACACTCGAGGAGCTGGGGGCGGCAGACCTCCTGGTTCACGTGGTGGATTCGAGCCACCCCCACGCCCACGAGCAGATGGCAGCCGTCGATCAGCTTCTCGCAGAGCTTGAGGTGGCCGACACCCCTTGCGTCGTGGCGCTCAACAAGGTGGATCGGTTGGACGGGCCTCCGCCTCATCTCCCGCACGGGGAGCGCGGGGTGCCGGTCTCTGCCGTGACCGGGACGGGAATCGATCACCTGCTTCAGGAGATCGGTCAGGCGCTCCGCCCGCGCTCACTCTCGCTCCGGCTCTCCGTTCCCCATAACCGGGGAGGCCTCCTGGCCCTCATCTACGAGCGGGGCCGGGTCCTGAGACGGGAGGATCGCCCGGAGGGAATCCTCGTCGACGTCGAAGTCCCGCGGTCGCTGGCCGGGCAATGCTTTGAATTCCAGATCCCGCGGGTTCGGAAGGCGGCGCGGGCGAGGGCATAGCGGACCGGTTTCCCCTTGACAGTCGGGGCGCGTTCTTGATAGCGTCCTTGAAGAGTGATTCGCCTGCCTTCACAGTTAGAGTGGCTACCCCTCCAAGGAGGTGTCCTATGACCGACCTCATTGCTCGCAGAACGTTTCTCCTCCAGTGCGGGTGCTTTGCCGTCCTGGCCGCCGGGTGTGCCGGCCAATCGCCCTTGGTTGGGCAGATCGGCTCGGGGATCGGCGCCGGCATCGGCATCGGCGAGGCGCTCCTGAAGAAGCCCAGCTTCACCGACGCCGACGAGGAGCGGTTGGCGCAGGCCAGTGCCCAGAAGTTCGAGGCGAAGAACCCCATATGGAAGGACCCATTGCTTGAGACTTACATCACCGATATTCAACAGCGAATGGTCGCGGTCGCCAAGCCGCGTCCCTTCACCTATCGCGCTCGTGTCGTCAGGGACCCAAGCGTCAACGCCTTCACCTTCGGCGGCGGGCTCCTTTACTACCACGCCGGCCTGATTGCCAGGATGGAGAACGAGGCACAGCTCGCAATGGTGGTGGGTCACGAGACCGGCCATGTGACCGAGCGCCACGTTCCGCGGGGGATCGAGCGCGCCTACGGCATCCAGCTCATCGGTCAGCTCGCGGTGACTGCCGGTAGTGTGACGGGGACCCTCCCGCCAATTCCCGGGGCCGCCCTGGACAAAGCCTACGAGTATTCGATGAACGCCGCGATCAACGGCCACGGGCGCGGCCTGGAGACCGAAGCGGACGAAGTCGGGATGGATTACATGGTCAAGGCCGGCTATGACCCCCTGGAGGCGCCTCGTACCTTTGAGCAACTGCTCAAGGAATACGGAGACAAATCCTCCGTGGTCAACTTCTTCTACGGGAGCCACCCCAGCAATGTGGAGCGGATCGAGAAGACGACACAGCTTGCCAAGTCAAAGTATGCCAATGGCAGTGGGGGCCGCCGCCTGGTAAATACCGAGGAGTTCAAGCGACGCACGCGCGAAGTCGTCATCGCCGTGGGCCAGCTCGATTATGAGGGAAAGCGGTTCAACACGGCCACCGCCATGTTCCAGAAAGCCATCCGCGCCTACGAGGGCGACCCGGTGCCGCACTACTACCTCGGGAAGATCTCGCAGGAAACGGGCCGGGGCGATGCGATCGACCGCGCCCTTGGCCACTTCAACGACGCGATCAAGGCGGATGCCCAGTACGCGCCGGCCTACCGGGAGATGGGCCTCGCCTACTATCGGAAGAACGAGCGACAGAAGGCGATTCAGGCTCTCGAGCGATACCTTGCGCTGGACCCGAAAGCCAAGGACGCCGCGGAGATCCGGAAGGCGATCACCGAGCTGAGACGTTACTAGCCCAGGGCTTCTGGGGGAGGACGGCCATCATGAGGATCACCCGCGCGTGGAGACCGCTCGTCATCCTGCCCCTGCTCGCTGCATGCACTGCCCCCCAGCTCGCCAAGGTGGAGGACTCGAGACCGCCGACCGTCCGAATCACCGCGCCGACCGATGGCGCGCGGGTCCAAACCGCCACCCCCGTCATCGAGATCGAGTACACTGACGAGGGCTCCGGCGTGGCGGCGGTGTCGTTTCGCGCGACGATCAACGGCGCCGACTACTCGACGGCGTTCGATCACTACAGTCGAGGCGCCACGGGCCGGGTCCCGGCCTCGCGGCCGCTGCCACTCGGCAGGAACCGACTGGTAGTTGAGGTTCCGGATCGATCCGGCAACTTGGGCCGGGCCGAGGTCACCTTCTGGAATGCGGCGGGTGGCTGGCTGGGGGTCGGCATCGCGCCCGGGTCCGAACCGCGGCGCAGCGTCGAGCTCGTCCTCGACGCATCGGGCAGCATGCGGGACCGGGTGAGCGAGAGGACCCGAATGGCCGTTGCCAAGGACGCCGTGAAGGGGCTCGTCCAGGTGCTTCCGGGCAACATCCCCCTCGGGTTTCGAGTCTACTGGGACTGCGGCAATATCAAGTCGGTCCTTCCCATCCAGCCGGTGAACAAGGCCGCGTTTGTGGCGGAGGTGGAGAAGATCGAACCGGCCGGAGGCACGCCGCTCATCGCCTCGCTTCTTCAGTCCCTGGAAGTGCTCAGGCAGATTCGCGAAGGCGAACGGCTCTCCGTGCTGGTCACGGACGGTGGGGAGAGTTGCGGCGGTGACCTCGCCCAAGCGGTCGCCCGGGCGAAGGAGGCGGGGGTCCGGATCGTGATCATCGGTATCGACATCCCGAATCGCCAAATCGAAGACCAGCTCCGGACGCTAGCGGAAGGCACGGGTGGGGCACTCCTGACCGTGGATGCGAGTGCCCCGGGGAAACTCCTCAAGGCTCTCGAGCAGAGCATCCTGCGGATCGGCTACCAGGTCTTTGACTCGTCGGGGCGCCGGGTCGCCGAAGGTGAGGTGGGCGGCGACCGCCTCGAGCTACCGCTCGGAACCTACGAGGTCAGGCTCGTGATGATCCCGGCGATCACAGTGCCGGGGGTCGTGATCGGCTCGCTTGGGGAGACGACGGTCACGCTCCGCAGAGCGGCGGGAGCACTTGCGGGCGAAGTCCGCGGTCCGGTGCCCGCGCCGGGCATGAACTGAGGCGCGCCAGTCTCCGTTCTGCCGTAGGAGGAGACCATGCGTAACACTCCCCCCAAACCGCTCTGCTGGTTGCTCGTCTTGGTGCTCATCTTCGAGTGGGGCGGAATCTTCGCGTGGCCGTCCAGGAGCCAGGCTGCCCAGCCCGTGAGCTTGGCCCTGCCCTCGGCAGCCGAGCTGGCCAAGGCCGGGGCGTTCACTCCGCAGATGCCATCCCGCCCCTCGGTCAGCCCGGACGAGCTTGTGGCCCGATCCGAGGCGCTTTCCAAGGCGATCCCCCGCGTCCGCTATGACCCGGCGGCCCGCGCGCAGGCTCTCGGCCCAGGCGTGGACCCCGCGTTTCGCTTCGTGCGTGACCAGATCCGCTACGAGGCCTATCCCGGGGTCCTGCGGGGAGCCCAGGGGACGTATGCCGCGCGCGCCGGCAACGCCTTCGATCGATCGCTGCTGCTGGCCGACTTGCTGGAGCGCAAAGGTCTGAAGATCCGGTTCGCGATGGGGCGGCTGCCGCGCCCGCCGGCCGAGCGGCTCTTTGCGCGCATCTTCGACCCGGCTCCACCCCTCGAGGCCGACGCGGTCGGCAAAGCCGCGGCGTTCGGCCAGGCGGAGGCCGAGGCGTTCATGGCCCGGCTCAGAGCGCGCGCAGTCCGAGACTATGCTGCGATTCGAAAGGCCCTAGGGAATGCGTTGCCCTCGAAGGCCACTCCACCCCGCGACGAGGTGCTGCGGGAGATCGAAGCCCACGTGTGGGTGCAGGTCGAGCAGAACGGGCGCTGGGTGGACCTCGACACCGCCTTTCCCGATGCCACGCCCGGCCGGACGTATGCCACCGCCGACCGGACCAGCGAGGCCCTCCCGAAGGGGGTCGACCAGCGGATCACCGTCCGGATCACGAGCGAGGCCCTCACGGGTGGCTCGCTCAAGACTGAGATCGCGCTCGAGTTCTCCGCCCTGGCCGAAGAGCTTCTCGACCGGCAGATCTTCGTTACCCACGCCCCGGGGGGCGGGGGCGGGCTCGGCGGGGCGATCGCCGGCGCAACCTTGGGCCCAGACACCTGGGTGCCCATGCTCTGGGTGGACGGTGAGACCCACCCCGGCAAGCCCATCAGCTTCGGCGACCAGACGGCGGGGGAGCGCGGAAGGCCGCCCGGGGGTGGGCTGGGGGGGTTGTTTGGGGCCGGCGGGGCCCTGGCTCCCTCGCGCTACTTCGCGGCCGAGTGGTTGGAGTTTGAGATCGTCTTCCCGGACGGAGGGCGCGAGGTCACGCGGCGGGCCCTGGTCGATCGGGCGGGGATGGTGTGGCGACAGGCCGGGAACCTCGATCCCGCCAGACTCCGCCCGCTCGCGCGCGACGCGCAGGGGCTGCTGGCGCCGCGGGACCTCCATAACATCTGGTTCACTGCCGGCCGCCACAACCTGGCCGAGTTTGCGGACGCGGTGAGCTTCTTTCCGCAATGGGCTAGTGCAGTGGGCAAGACTCCTCGTGGAGATCTGGACTTCGGCCAGATGGTCTGGCCATTGGCGATGCAGGCATTTTCGTTCCTTATTCGCTCCGATCATTTGATTGTGCCAGCCCTCAACGACTCCCCCTCACATCGGTTCTACGCGGACTCACCACGAATCCTCATTGTAAGCGTCGGTCTTGATCCACGACCGGCGGGCGAGAATCAATATTACCTTTACTACGACCTGCGACGGGACCGTCTGCGCGGTCTTGCGCGCGAGGGGTCGGCGGAACGGGGAGTCGTCGAGCGGAAGCTCTGGTTCGGCGTGCTCGAGGGGGCGCTCGAGCACGAGACCGGCGTCCAGTACGCCATGGGCACCGGAGTCGACGCGTCAGGGGTTGCAAGCACCAGCGGTTTACTGACCGCCGAGGGAGCGGTGGTGTTCCGGCCAGGTGCCGCGGCGCGAGAGGGTGCTGGCGCCGTCAGTCCCGAAACGACCGCGCGCATCGCGTATGCGCTGGGGTCCGGAGCCGTCCTGGTTGTCCCGCGTGCTGCGCTTCGGGGGGGTCTCACAGGCTGGTGGGAGATTGCTCGTCAGGGGGCCGATACACGTGCCGTCCTCGGCGACGATCTCAACGCTGTGGTGATAAAGGGACCACCAGGCCGGAGCCCAACTTGGGAGCCGACCTCTCGGACTACTCACACCATTGACTCGCGAGGGAATAGGTTGGTCCCGAAGCAGCCGCCGGATAAGTGCAAGAAGGGAGGACCCGAGTACGTCGGCGTGATCAGATGTGTGGTGATTCCGCTACTGCCGGTATTGCTAGCGTTCGCCTTCGTGCTAGGCGCCGCCATCTACATGTGGCATGGATGGCAGGAAATCGTTGCTAACGGGCCTCACTATTAGACGGATGGGCTGTGTGAAACGAGCCGAGGGCAGGAGGAAACCATGCGTCACACTCCTCCGAAACCGCTCTGCTGGCTGATTGTCATCCTCCTGCTTTTCGAATGGAGCGGGGTCATTGCGTGGCCTCCCAGTGGCCAGGCTGCCCAGCCGGTGAGCCTGGCGTTGCCCTCGGCGGCCGAGCTGGCCAAGGCCGGATCTACCCTACAGATCCCGTCGCCCTCCGCGGTCAGCCCTGACGACTTCGTCGCCCGGGCTGACGCGCTTGTCCGAAGCATTCCTCGAGTCCGGTACGACCTGGCCGCCCGCGCGCAGGCCCTCGGCTCGGGGGTGGACCCAGCGTTTCGTTTCGTCCGCGACCAGATCCGGTTCGAGGCCTATCCCGGCGTCCTGCGGGGTGCCGAAGGGACGTATGTCACGCGGGCCGGCAACGCCTTCGATCGAGCGCTGCTCCTTGCCGACCTCCTGAAGCGTAAGGGCCTGAAAACTCGCTTCGCCCTGGGCAAGCTGCCGCGCCCACAGGCGGAGCGCCTCTTTGCGCGGATCTTCGAGCCCACGCCACCACTTGAGGCCGACGCGGTCAGCAAAGCCCCGGCTCCCGGCCAACCCGAGGCCGAGGCGTTTATGACTCGACTACGGGCGCGCGCCGTGCGGGACTATGCGGCGATCCGCAAGGCCCTGGGGAACGCGCTGCCTTCGAAGGCCGGTCCATCCCGCGAGGAGGTGCTCCGGGAGATCGAGGCCCACGTCTGGGTGCAGGCCGAGGTCAATGGCCGCTGGGTCGATCTCGACTCCGCCCTCCCGGATGCCGCGCCAGGGCGGACGTATCCCGCCGCGGCGCGGACCGTCGAGTCACTCCCGAAGGAGAGCTACCAGCGAGTCACCATCCGGGTGACCAGCGAAACCCTCACCGGGGGCTCGCTCAAAACGGAGGCCGCGCTCGAGTTTTCGGCCCCCGCCGAAGAACTGCTCGATCGTCAGGTCTTTCTCGTTCACACGCCAGCGGGCGGGGGCGGTGGGCTTGGAGGTGGCATCTCTGGCGCAGTTGCAGGTGCTGACGCATGGACCCCGATGCTCTGGGTGGATGGCCAATTCCACGTCGGCAAGCCGATCAGCTTTGCGGACAAGAAACCCGCAGAGCGGGGAAGACCGCCTGGCGGCGGGCTCGGCGGGCTGTTCGGAGCTGGAGGCGCCTTGTCTTCATCATCACAGTTCGTCGCGGAGTGGCTCGAGTTCGAGATCGTCTTCCCGGATGGGCGCCGCGAGGTGACTCGACGTGCCCTGGTCGATCGCGCTGGGATGGTGTGGCGCCAGGCCAGTAAGCTCGATGCCTCGACACTACGCCCGCTCCCGCGTGACGCGGACGGGCTGTTGGCGCCCCGGGCCCTCCATAATATCTGGCTCAGCGCGGGGCGCCACAACCTTGCCGGCTATGGTGACGCATTGCATCTGTTCACTCGTTGGATGAGAGACCTAGCAAAGGACAGCGCGAGCGCGCCTGAGAAGACCGGTGCGACTTCGGCATCGACTCCAGAGCCAACCTTTGGCGAGCAGGTTTGGCCCTTCGCGATGATGAATTTCGCCTTTCTTGTCCGTTCAGATCACGCGGTTGTGCCGGCCCTGAATGACTCGCCGTCGATCCGGTTGTATGCCGATTCGCCGAGAATCCTCACTGTTAGTATCGGGCCAATGGCGGGAGCGGCTGCTGCCAGCGCCTATCTCGAGGGCGACTTGCGACGCGACCATTTACGCGCTTTAGCCCGGGAACCATCGGCAGAGGCAGGCGCCGTTGAGCGAAAGATCTGGTTCGGGGTGCTCCAGGGAGCGCTTGAACATGAGACCGGCGTGCAGTATGCGGTCGCGGGCGGTGCCGACAGCGCGGCGGTAAGCAGCACGAGTGGCCTCCTGACCAGTGAAGGTCTAGTGGCGTTGCGGCCGGGTACCGCCCTTGTTGGCCCGTTGGCTGCAAATCCAGAAACAGTAGCCCGAACGGCTGACGCCCTGGCGAGGGGTTCTGTTCTGGTGGTCCCAAGGCCGGTGCTTCGCGGCGGGTTTTCGGTGGGCTGGTGGGAGATTAATTCCCATGGAGCCGACACGAGAGCAGTTATGACAGGCGATCTAAACGTCTTCTGTATTCCAATTTGCCTGCCACCGGTGGGAGGCGGCGGGAGCCCTGTGCCGGGAGTCCCTCCGGCGGAACCACCGTTTCCCGGGCCAGGGCCGATTCATCCCGGTCCGCCCAGGATTCCGCCCCCGCCTTGGCCCACGCCTCGCCCTTTACCTCGAGTTGACCAACCGAAATTTAGGCTTCCACGCGCTCCGTTGCCTCGACGCCCTCCCTTGCCTCCGATGACTAGGACACCTTCACCGGACTATCTATGGCCTGGAGGAACGAAGACAGAAGAGTGTGCGAAGAAGGGTGGCTCGCTCTCCATACCTGGCATTCGCGTGGCCATGGCGGCTCCCGTGTCTTCGAGCCTTCTCGACGGCCAACCCGGAGAGTCGGTGCGTCCCCCAGTGCTCCTTGCGCAGACCGCGACCGAATCCACGCTGGTCACCAAGTGCGTCGCGGTGCCGGCTGTCGGTGTTGCGGGCATCGCGATGGCGATTGTGGCGGTCGGGTTTCTCGGCGTTGCTGCTGCCGCCTTGGGATATCTAATCGGCAGCAATCTATGAGCAGAATGAGGAGAGAGCATCTCGCCCCGCTCTTCATCGCCATCGCTGCGGCCTTCCTATTTGCTGGGTCAGCACAGGCCCAGAAGCCGCTGGACCTGTCCGGCCTCTGGGTCCGAGACGACGGAGGCGTCGTCAAGTTTGCGCAGGACGGGCAGAAGATCAGGGCGACCCACGTGGAACTGGCGGTTCCGGTGAGGGACGTGTTCGGGTTCCGCCCCGGCGACGACCACATGGTTGGGGTCCTCCAAGGCCGGACACTGCGCGGCAAGATGTACGTTCATCTTCCCGTGGGCTGGAAAGCGCGCTGCCCGGAACAGTGGGCCCGGTTGGCTGACATCGAGCTGACCGTGTCCGAAGACGGCAATACCATTGAAGGTCGA
>Ga0184637_10001162_pt1 | contig 18377 bp, 26 predicted proteins | sample PLM3_127_b2_FD_133143 | JGI IMG/M metagenome (GOLD analysis project Ga0184637, IMG submission 133143) | Groundwater sediment microbial communities from an aquifer in East River, Colorado, USA - PLM3_127_b2 | ecosystem: Environmental > Terrestrial > Soil > Riparian zone | place: USA: East River...
GGCTGGGATACCCAGCCGAACCGCCCGCTCTTTGCCTCCCTTCCCACTGCACACGAGGTAGCCCTGGGCAAGGTGGAGGGCGGCGCTCCCCAAGCCGGTCACTTCGGACACGCGCAGCCCGGTGGCATACATGACCTCGAGCAAGGCGCGGTCACGCATGCCGAGCGGGGTCGATGGATCGGGCGCGGCCAGCAGGCTTCCAACTTCCTCAACGGACAAAGTGCGTGGCAATCGCCGCCTAAGTCGCGGCCGCCCCAGGTCTGCCGCCGGACTCCGGTCGAGGATGCCTTGGCCTACGAGATACTTAAGGAAGCTTCGGAGCGACGACTGGTGGCGAGCCACCGAGGCAGGTTGGAGCCCGGCCGCGGCGAGCCGGTGCATATAGGCGGAGAGATCCCGGTAGGCCAGCCGCTTGAGATCGGCCTCACTGTGGATCCCGGCAAACTTCATAAACTGCCTCAAATCTCGTCCGTAAGCCTCTACTGTTCTTGGAGATAAACGCCGCTCAAGGGCAAGATGATCCAGGAAGGCGCGGAGCCAATCGCGGCCGCCGCCACGAGCGGGGCCGCCCCCCGATCGCAAATGCGATCGGATCATGGTACCACGGGGGCAGGCTGGAGGCGGTTTCGGAGGTCGGCCGGCAGGGCAACGGGCCGGCGGGAATGGTCCACGCACACATGGGTGGTCTCGCCGCGCCCGACGATCCTGCCCTCCCGGCGGATCTCATAGGAGAAAACGACCTGTCGCGAGCGCACCCGGGTGATCCAGGTGTGGATCTCGAACTCGTCGTCGTAGTCGAGCGACTCGCGCACCTCGCCGGCGAAGTTGGACACCGGCATGTAGTAGCCAGCTGCTTCGAGCTCGCGATACGGAAGCCCGGCGGCTCTCATATAAGCGCTGCGCCCGACCTCAAACCAGATCAGGAAATGGGAGTTGTAGGCCACCCCCATGCGATCGGTCTCGGCATAGCGCACGCGCTCGCGCGCCACGACGACGCGTGACATGCGGGCGACGCTAGCACCGGCCCCGCCGGGCGATCAAGGTGATTGACGGCCGGGAAGCCCCTTGCTAGGGTCGTAGCTCGCGACGGGATCTGCGCCTGCGCCCGGCCGCAGGCGCTGTTTCTAGTCCCGTCGAGCATCCGTCTAGCATCCATCTATTAAAGGAGGAAATCGCGACCCATGCCGCATCACAAGTCGGCGAAGAAGCGCATCAAGACCAACGAAAAGGCACGCCAGCGCAACCGCGCGGTCAAGTCACAGCTCAAAGGCGTGTTGAAGAAGCTCGATCAAACCACCGAGCCGGATGAGACCGCGCTCGCACTCCGGAGCGCCGTTTCCGCCCTCGATCGGGCCGCCAAGAAGCGCGTCATCCCCAAGCGCCGCGCCGACCGCACGAAATCCCGCCTCGCGCGCCGGACGGCTCGCCGCGCCGCCTCGAGCTCCCCTTCCTCCGGCTAGGGTGAAGGCCATGGGGCACCGGCCCCCTCTGGTCCTCGCCGCCGTCTCTGCCTTCGTCTTCCAGCTCGCAGGCGCCACCGAGGTCCTCGCCGGCGACCCCCCGGAGAGCCCCTCCTTTCTCTCCCGCCATCGCCAACCGCTCCTCGTCGCAAGCGGCGTGGGTGCGGGGGCGGCCGGCCTGGCTGCGGTGTTCTTCCGCCGCGCCGCCAACGACCGGTTTGCCGACTACCGCCGGACGGCCGACCCGGAGCGCCTCGAGGAGCTCTACGACCAGGCGGCGGAGCTGGACAACCGGGCTGCCGCCTCTTTTATCGCCGCGGAAGCGCTGTTCGTATTTGCGGTTTATGTCGGGTTCTTTGTCGATCCTCCCCGAAAGACCGTGGGAGCAGCCGTACCTGAGACCCCCTGCGGCCCATTGGCAATGGATTGGCTTCCCGAACGCGGCCTCGCCCTCCGCCTGCAATGGCGCTTCTGATCCCGGCCCGACGGCTGCGGGCCGCTCTCGCCGCTTTCGTCATCCCTCTCCTACTCCTGGCGCCGATCGCCTGCAGCGAGCGCGACCACCTCAATCCGGTCGATCCCGAGAACCCGGCCACCGGAGGCGTGCCGTGGGAGCTGCGGGCCGTGGCGGGAAACCAAGAAGTAACCCTCGACTGGACCTCGTTCGACTTCGACGATCTCGTGGGCTTCCGTATCGACCGGGCGACCGGCGCCGGAGGCGACTCGGCGATCGCCCGCCTCGCCCCCGACGCCGATTCGTACTCGGACCGCGCGGTCGTCAACCGTCTCGACTACCGCTATCGACTCGTGCCGCTCCTCGCCGGAGATCGCCCGGTGGCCATCGATGGACCGGTCACGGCAACTCCCGGCCCCCAGGTCGCGTGGGTCGCCGACACCGGCGGATTCCAGATCGCGCGGCTGGCGCCAGACGGTCGCACCGTGGTGTTCCGCCGCTCGGGCTTTCGCGCCCCCAACTCGGTTTCGGTAAGCCCGAGCGACGGGCGGGCCTGGATCGCCGACTCTTTCAATGGCCGAGTCGTGGCGCTCGATGAGCAAGGCACGATCGCGATCGTGGCCGGCGAGTTCGGGGTGCCAAAAGCGGTTTCGGTCTCGCCGGTGGACGGAAGCGTGTGGGTCGCGGACGAGGAGCGGGGAGAAGTGGTGCGCCTGTCGGCGGAGGGAGCCGTGCTCACTCGGGTTCAAGGGTTGGTCTTGCCGGCCGACGTCGCCGCCAACTCCGCCGACAGCTCGGCCTGGGCCGCCGACGCCGGAAGCGGCGAGGTGCTCCGGATCGGGGCGGGCGGCCAGGCGCTGGCGCGCGCCGGAGGGTTCGGTGAACCGCTCCAGCTCGCGGCGGTACCCGCGGACACCTCCTGCTGGGTGGCCGACGACGATCTCGGCCAGGTCATGCACCTCGCTTCCGACGGCAGGACGATCGGGATCATCGCGCCGGTGCCGAGGCCCTTCGGGTTGGCGGTTGACCCCGCGACCGGTGACCTCTGGGTGGGGAGCTTCGCCGCCGGCACGGTCGAGCGCTACACCTCAGGCGGCCAGCGCCTGCTGGTGATCGGCGGTTTCGCCGGGCCGCTCGGCCTCGCTCGTGACCCGGCGGATGGTGGGGTGTGGGTGGTGGAATCGCGGAGGGCCCAGGTGGTCAAGCTGGATGCGACTGGAACCGAGATCGGGCGCACCGGCGGCTATTCGACTCCCTACGACATCGACGTCGGGCTCGACGCCGGCGGGCTCGACGCCGGCGGAGCGGTGCCGCTTGGGAGACGACCGTGACCCACCGGCAAGACGAGGGAATCTTCCGCGCGGGTGGCGTCGCACTCCTGGCCGCGGCGCTGGGATTCACCGCCGTGTTTCTTTATCTGGCGGTCCGTTTCAACTACCCCGAGGTGCTCGACGCCCCCGCGGCGCAGGCGCTCCCCGGGCTTCTGGCCATGGGCGCGTCTGGCCGTGCCGTGTGGGCGCTGTACGGGCTGCTTCCGCTCCTGCTCATCCCCGCGGCGGTCGGCGCTTCCACGGCCCTGCGCACATCGGATGAGGGCGGCATGCGCATGGCGCTCCCCCTCGCGGTTCTCTCAGCCATGGTGATGATGTTAGGGCTGCTACGCTGGCCCAGCATCCACTGGGAACTGGCGCGCACCTATGCGGCGGCAGGACCGGATGAAAGGGCCGTGATCACCGCGATGTTTGACGGGCTGAACCGGTATCTGGGCAACTACCTCGGCGAATTCGTCGGGGAGCTGTGCCTGAACGCGTTCTTCGTCCTGTCGGGTCGGGCGATGCTGCGCAGCCCCGCGTTCCCGCGTTGGATGGCGTGGCTCGGCGTCGCGAGTGGAGTGCTCGGCTGGATTGCGATGTGGCGAAACGTGACCGATGTTGTAGCAATAGCGGCCGAGGTCGACAACGTGGTGCTGCCGTTGTGGATGATCGTCTTCGGCATCGGGCTGCTCAGAGTCCGAGGAGGAAGAAGCTGAGAATCGGGCGCTTCATGGTCGAAGTCAGGCGGCTGCCCGGTCTCGCGCGCGGCGACGCTCGAGCCAGGCGGCGGCGGCCGCGAGCGCGATGTAGGCGGTGAGCGCCATGACCGCGGCCGCGGCCGGCGACTTGGGCGGCGCGCCGAAGAAAGCCATCGCGTGCACGGCGAGCATCACGAGCGCGAGAATGAGCCATGGCGCCACCCGGCGCGCACCGCCTCGCAGATAGAGGGCGATACCGGTCACGAGCAACGCAACCTCCAGCCCGAAGGCGAGCGCCGGCCGATCCCAGAGGCCGAGGCCTACCTTCGCCGTATTGTCGTAGAGGGGCAGGTCCGGCCGGTGAACGACCAGATCGAGTACCCAATGCGAGAACACCGCGGCGGCCACGATGGCGCCGCCGCCCACTCCCGGCTTACCACCTCCCCGCTTACCCGCCCCCCGCTTTCCCATCACCACCATCCGCCAGGCCAGGAGCGCCACCAAGGCCCAGAGTGCGGCGGCCACCAGGCTATGAGTGTAGGGCATGTAGTAGAGATCGAGTGGATTGGAGGCGGTGATCCCCGGCACGATGCGCACCCGCTCCACACCCAGGAGCACCAGGGGGGCCCAGAAGACATCGAGCAGCTGGACAGCCACAAACAGCACCCACAGAGGGACCTCGGGACGGAGGCGCTTGGCGGCGAAGCTCACGCCGTAATGTCCGACAAACACCGGAATCCTCCTCACTGGGAAGGTACCCGCGGCGGTGACGCCCGGTTAGGCGTCCTATCGATAGGCCACCGCGAGCTCCGCACCCTTGCGGAGTATCTGATACACGACACAGTAGCGCTCGGTGAGCTCAAGTAACTTCTGCCGCTCCGGAAGACTTGCGTCTGACTCCACCGTGATGAAGAGGCGGATTTGACTGAAGCCGACCGGAACATCGCGGGCGACGGCGAGTGTACCGCGGAAATCGAGGTCGCCTTCCGCGGTAAGATGTCCCCCGCGCAGCGTGATGCCGAGAGATGTCGCCACCGCCGTGAGCGTCACTCCCGCGCATGCCACGAGCGCCTGAAGCAGCATGTCTCCGGAGCAGGCCAGGGACCCGGTGCCCCCCGAAGCCGGGTGCAAACCCGCTTGGATGAGCGCGCGGCCCGCCTCCACGCTGCATGAGACGCCTTCGCCGAGTCGGCCCTCGGCTTGGAGGCAAACCAGGGCGGCCTCGGGCTCGTCGCGGTAGCGCTGCTTCAAGGGTGCCTGAAGGGCACGAAGTTGATCACGGTCCACCTGTCATCCTCCGGAGTCATCTCTCTGGTCGGGAGCAGCCGGCGTCTCAATCGAACTCACGCCGCGCGGCGGCTTGACCGGGTCCCACCTGCCCGGCCTTGATTTCGGCCATGAAGTAGTTCTCGCCCCGAACCGGCGCTTCGGCCACGCGTCGCAGCATCGCGATCTGGCCGACGTGGGTCAGGGCATCGGCGACCGGACCTTGGAAAAGCTCTTCCGGCGAAACCGCCAGCCGCTTCTCCGACGCCAAATAGGCGTCCAACCGCTCGAGCCCGCCGAAGAACCGTTCCCCCTCCTGCTCCCACGATCGAACCGAGGCCTGCGGCCAGCGCTGCGCTCCTTCCGCCAGCGAGAGCGCCCACTCGAGCAAGTCGCCGATATGTCCGAGGATCTCGACCGGGGTCCGTGTCTTCTCGCCGATTCGAAGCGTGCCGAAATTGATCGGTGCGCCACGGACCGTTTTGCCTCCGCGGTACGCCAGGGTAGCGACGGTGTGCCGCAACATCTCTCGCTTTGGATCTAATTCCCCAAGGGTCATCGGAAGTCTCCTCGAAGCAAATGGTGCTCTCCTGCTATACTTTTCGCCACCGGTCCCCCATCTCTCGTCCATGACCTTTCATCCTCCGCGCCTCCTCGGCGACATCCTCGCGTTTTTCGTCAGCCTGCTCCTCGCCTTTTTTGGTCTGTTCAACGTCCTCTTTTCGGACATCTTCGGGCTCAAGGAACGGATAGGGTCGTGGGTGTACGTGTTCGTTCTCTATGTGGTGTTTGGTTTTCTTTTCGCCCTCATCTGGCCTGAGGGGGTGAAGCGCTGGCGCTGGTGGTTCGGCCTACCGGCAGGCGCAGTGGCCATTCGGGTCATCCTCACCGAACCCGGGACCGCCCTCGTTGATCTCACGGCGTTCGTCGCGGCATTCGGGGGGATTCTCTTGGGTACGATGGCGGGAGGCCGGGTCCGGTCCCGCCCCCCTTCTGCACCGGTGTAGCCTTCATTTCAGTTTCAGAATGACTTCTTCCACGTCTTCGCCGCGGGCGTCGGCAAAACCCTTGTCATGCCCCGAGATCGTGAACCCACATTTCTCCAACACCCGGATCGAGGCGATGTTGTCCTTGGCCGCACGTGCGTAGAGAGGACGCGTCTTCAGGTGATCTAAAAGCTCGGAAAGCGCTTGGGTGGCAATTCCCTTGCCCCAGTATTGTCTCCCAATCCAGTAGCAGACTTCTCGTTTGCCGAACCGCTCAAAGCTCAGGACTTGACCGGCCACATCCCCTTCAAACAGTATGGTCTTCTTGATAACGGTCTCGTCGCCCAACAGCCTGCTCCAGTGCGCCGTGAAAGCGTTCCTGTCCGCCGGGTCCTTGGCCGTGAAGGCGGCCATATAGTTGGCGGCTGAGTCCATTTGCTGCTCGAAGAATATTGGGAGATCTCTTGCAGTCATATCACGTAATCGGACTTCGCGGATCATCGGGTCAATGTAACCTCGCGGCGAGGGTCGATCAAGCGGCCTAGTCAAAGGTGTCCGACTGCGGATCCCAGAACACGCTGGAAAGTCCAAGGCCAGCGAAGATCTCCCGCATCTCCGAGGGCTGCGGCCGGCGCGAAGTGGGCTCAAGGCGAGTCGCATACCAGGCCTCAGCGAGTCCCCACAACTGGTCCATTCGCACCAGGGGCCGCATCGGGTACCCCTGTGCCCGGCACCACTCGCGGACTCGCTCTTCCGACCGGAAGAACAGCATCTTGCTTCAAGTGAAGACGATGTCGTCCCACCAACGGGCGGCCGGAACGACACAGTGAAACAGCCAATCCGAACTCCCGGGGCCGGCGGCGGTGACCTCCAGCCGAAGAGGCTCGAGAGACTGTTCGCACCGGGAGTGGACCGTAGCCGGCATTCTGAGCGCGGCCGGAATGCCAAGTGCATCCCAGGCACAATTCGCGAAGTAGGCGACACCTCCAGTCTCGACCCTATGTTGCGTGGCAACGCCCGAGAACGGCGGCGCCATGCGGATCGATGCTCCATCACCTTCGAGCACCAAGACCCGTTGAGCCCGAAGGCGGCGATAGGCCTCAAGCACTGCCCCGGCATCAGCAGCCACTTGCTCAGCAATCTGATCAAGTGACGGACGACCACCCGTGGCGGCGAAATGATGGTAGACGGCGAGCTTGACTTGGAGATCGAAGTCCATGTCCGTTCGTGCAGCTAGTCGCTAGGTGCATGCCTCCTTTTCGCTCCACCACCTCACGTCTCGGATCTCCGCGTCGCCGAGTAGCACCCTGTCCAACACCTCGGCCACCCTGCCCACGTCCTGCGTCGTGTCGATCTTCCGAAACAAGCGCCGGATCTCAGACTTGCTCGGCTCGATGAAGCAGAGAAACCCGTCGGCGTACTCCTCGTAATTGCCGCAGCCTACCCAGAGCGCAAAGGCCGGATTCTCAACCGGAATTGCCCAACCCCAGTCTTCTGCGTAGATTTCGCCGGTCTTGATCCCGTTCTCCGAGAAGCGGGTCTTGAGATACTCCGCGAGCCTCTTGCCGAAGCGCCCGGGATTGACCTCCTTGTCCTCCCCCTCGTACGGCGGGAATTTCGAGGTCCGAAACTCTACGTGCGTCCTCACCTGCATCGCTCCTCAAGCGCCTCAATTCGGTCGCTCAGCCACGAACACGTGGCGGGTCAATCGCCCTTCGCTCGGGAGCAGATTCGCTACCTTGAGGAAGCGCTGCAGTCCCTCGTACGCCGCCTCGCCTTCCGCTTTTAGCAGCTCGTCCCGCCATCGCTCGCGGGCGTCGAACCAGCGTCGCGAAACCTGGACGATAGCCTGGGTATGATCCTCATGACGAAGCAACTTGAGCCCGGCCTCATCGATGAATCGTTCGTTTGCGTTGATTGGGGTAAACACGAAGAAACCGATGATAGAGCTTCGAGTTGCAATCTCCTCGTGGGTCAGTTGCCCAGAGACCACGAGCGGATCGGTGTATAAGAGACGCCCCTTCGGTTTGAGCACCCGGCGCCAATCGGTGAGCAACCGCCGGCGGTCGCGGAAGTGATTGGCTGCATCGATGCAGATGATCGCGTCGAATGAGCCTTCGGGAAAGGGAAGTTCGAGATTGGCGTCGGCCCTTTGAAAACGGACCGGGTCTTCGCGACCGGCTCGGCGAGCCGACTCGCGCGCAGTGGTCACCGCATTCTCGTTGATGTCGATACCCAGGACCGAAGCGCCGGATGTAGTGGCGATGAAAAGCGCTACCTTCCCAGCGCCGCTTGCGACGTCCAGCAGTCGATCGCCCGCTTTGACGTCTAGCCACCCGAGAAACTCCCTGCATTCGTCGGCCGTCATCCAGCTCGTCTGGCCTAGATCTTGGCCGTAGGTCTCGAGCCTCACTCGCTCATGGACGGTGCCCCGCAGGTTCGAGTTGGAGTAGCTCGTGTCGTAAAGGTTGACTGCGTCTGCCATGCTTATACGCCCCGCACCGAACCAACCGGGCTCATGGACACCACCACGGATCGGGGCTCCATGGAGACGTGGCATCTCCGAGACTTCGAGAATAACCCCAGGCAGAGGTCCAAGAGGTGAGCTCACCTATGCGAACCTCACGAAAGCCGCGGAAACAGCCGCTGACGTCGTTCGAATAAATGCCCACCTGGTATCCTGGTGATCGAACGAACTCCAAGACGACCTCCGCCTGCGCAAACTCGTTCTTGTCGCCCTTGTCCACCCAAGTCATGTCAAATACTTCTTCGGACTCTTGACCAAACAGTAGCTGCCAAGCCCCCCCACGTGAAAAGCACGTAAAGTGCAACGAAAGCGCCGACAACGATACCTCGACGCCCGATGAGCTTCCATTCCCACCTGGTGACAACAACCACAATAACGCCACCAAGCACCCATACGAGAGGCAAGAACCAGCCCAGCCGCAAATAGAAAACTGCGACGTCGAGGGCAACCACGACAGCTACGATCTTTCCAACTGCTGACAGGCCAGTTCGCACGCTAGTGTGCAACTCCCAGCACCCGTGCGGCCATGTTAGACGTCTTTCCTCGAGGAGAGTTTCTTGAAGCCGCTCACCTTCGCGAGCTCCCGCGCTCGCTCGACGCACTGTCGGAATTCGTCACCAGACCCCACTACGAAGTCCATACAGTGCTCTTGAAGGTCCGCTGCCAGGTCGCGAAAGGCTTCAAGCGGGTCGGCGGAAAACCCTGGGTACCGAGAGGCGCCGCGCCTGCCCAGCAGAGCTTCCATGTACGCCTCGTGAGACAGTGCGAGCTCTCCCACGTGATACGTCACGAGTCCGAGCGACCGACGGAAATGAAGTTCAAGTCTCCGGTTTTCGCGGACGAAGTCTCCTCGGGCGAAGTGACCACCAGAACCGGTGCCGGTTGGTCCGCGAACGAATTGCCATCCGTTCGCGACCAACACTGGCTCCAGGATCCTGCGACCTTCCTCAAGCGCTTCTGCGGGTGTCATCTCATTACTTCTTCGAGTCTTTCACTTTCGCCAAGCGAACCTTTTCCTCCAGCACGGAATACGGCACCTGGTAGTCGGAGCGGTCCAAGTACCAGGTCTGCATGATGTTCTGGACATCCAACTTCCGCTCTTTGACGATGCGGTGAATCCCCCGTTCGCGGGAACTCGCGGGACGGATGTCCTCCTCGCGCAGAATGTGGACCTGATCACCGGTCACGATGAGTTTGTGACTGGGGAGGTATGCCAAGACGAACTCGTCCACGTGGGTGGAGTAGTCGTACTCGTGAAACTCCAACCGTTGTTTCCCGTCCTTGATGATGCGGGTTTTGTCGATCACCTCGAACTTGGGCTCGCGAGGGTTTCGCTGTTGTTCGTCGGGGTGGATGCGATACGGTCGCGTGACCAGATCACGATAGTAGGAGACGTCGCCCGCCGTTGCCAGTACGGTGATCCCCCGCTGCACGTAGGGCCGGAGGCCGCTGGCGTAAAGGGGGTGATGGTGACTCATGGCCACATAGCGAACGGGCTTGTCGGGCAGTAAGTGATCGGCCGTTGCCAGCAGCCGCGCGGATATCTCGCTGTAGTCGCCGCCTTCCACGATGACAGCGAAGTCGGAGAATGCCACGAGAAGCGACCGCGCATCGCTGGGGGTGAGCTCGATGATGTAGGCGCCTTTCCCTAGATCGTGAGACGGCAACAGCTCAACCGGGTTCTCCGCGTTCTGCTCCTCGAGCTTCCACGCCTCGAACCCAGCTCGAAATGCCGCCGGAATCGTGAACTCGTCGGCGTTCACCACCGCGCCGAACTCGATCTTGACTATTTCGGAGATGACGTTGTGTTGGGTGGAGCTATCCTCGATGTGGGCTTCGGAGCGCCGTGGCACCTTGATCCCGTTCTGTTCGAAGTAGTCGGCGAACGTCCGCCACTCCAACCGATCTCCTTTGTGCTTCCAGTGACCGATTCGTTCCACCCGCATCAGGAGATGGGTGTCGGCATCGAAGAAGAGCGCCCGACCCTCACCGTTGTCGAGGGTGTAGCACAGCACCTCGTAGTCGTCGGAGCCGGACAGCAGTCGGAGACCGGCGGCCCCGGCTCGAGCCTGGCGCAGATACTCGTGCGGCAAGAGCTCGAGTTCTTCCCGCAGCGAGCTCTCGAGCTCCTCTCCTGGTATGGAGTCCGGCCGACTCCTCCCTCCGTTGAGCCTGAGTCCGTTCGCTGGGCCTATGATAGCGAAGGATGGCAATGGCCGGTCGTCCTCGTAGAACGTCACTTCTGACTTCATCACCCGCAGGTCGGCGGAATAGAACGTGGCCCCATCTAGTCGGTAGTCCTTGTGTGCCCAGGGGCGAGCGTAGTGGTTTTCGTCGCGAAACGTACCCGTGTACGAGATTCGGATGTCGAGGGTCCGATCGAGCAGCTTGTCGCCACCGTGCGCCGCCACCGCACGATCGAGTACCTCTGACGCGCCGACGAGATTTTGGTAGAGGAACGATTCCTGAGGTTCGCCGGAGCCGAATGCCGAAGGAACGTTGGCAGACGCCAGAACTGCTGCCAAGAAGCACACGGCGAGACTTACTAGCGATCGAGAGGCCATGCCAAGAATCTCCTAATCTGTGGCGAGCTCAAGAACCCCCGAGCTCCATGCGGGGCCTAACAGTTCCCTTCGGTGGCGCGCCCCTTTCGGCGCGTCCGCTGCAGGGATGGTTCGGCAGGAGGCTCACGACGACGTCTTCACGGCAAGAAACTCGCCTTTGCCCACTGGAATGAGGCAGGTCGTAAACTCGGGATCAGCCGTCACCAGTGCAACGAAGGGGGCCATCTGTTCCACGTGAGACGTCGCGTTATCCACGATCAACAAGCCTCCCGAGCGTAGAACGCGACGCAGGTGTGGCCACCAGCCGGGATACTCCGGGCGCTCGGAATCGAGGAAGATCAAGTCATATGCGCTCTGATCACTTCGCTGCAGGAGGCGACCCGCGTCCTCGTGAACCAGTGTGATGAACGGCGAAAGCCCAGAGCGCGCGAAGTTGGCCGAGGCGAGCCCGATTTTGTATTCAGCCAACTCCACTGTAGTGACTGAGCCGCCGATCCCCCTTGCAGCGTCGGCAAGCCAGAGGGTGGAGTAACCGTTGGACGTGCCGATCTCCAGCACCCGCCGCGCGGCGGTAGCACGCACGAGCACGGCCAAGAATTCGCCCGTGTCGCGGGTGATGTTGAGCATGCGACGGAGGCGCTCGTTCGTCGCGGCATCGTTTGCCTCGCCGAAGCGCTCAAGCTCAGCCTTCAAGGTTTCAAGCGAGTCACCCATTTGTCTCCTGCCGAACGTTTGAGCTGAGCGGACCGCTCGAGCGAAGGGTTACGCCGCATTCTGTGCCTATGGCGTGACCCTCATTGGACCAGATGGCGCGGCCACGATTCGGGAACCGGCGGCAGTGGTTCCCAGAACGGGAACATCCTGGAAATGCGGCCGTCCTGCGCAAACTCGGCCACACCGTCGCATGTCGCGACAAGGGAGCCGTCCGCGCCAATGATGGCGACCTCGAAGCGCGCGATGTTGCGGAAGATGCTAAAGCCGCTTGCCAGAACGAGACGTGCGCCAGGCCTCCGACTGTGGAAGCCGTCGATCTTGTCGGAGATCGACTCGTGGCCCTTGAAGACCTTCCCCGGTCGCAGAATCTCGGCGTCCTCTGTGAGGCATTGCAATAGCAGCACCTTCCGGCGCGCTCTATCAGGCTCAGCGAAGGCTGCAAAGTACACTTTCAGCGTTTCGTCAAATACGGAGAGTTCCATCGGAGCGCGCCTCCTGCGGGGAGTCATGCGGCCTGATATGGATGGCCGCTCCCTGCGACCGCGCGTGTAGGTTACCACGACTCGAAAGGGCAGAAGCTAGCCAATTGGCTGAAGCCCGTGGCCGTCAGGTGCAGCGGCTTGTTGGGCGGCGACCGGCCCGAAGGATGTGAACGAGCTCAGTTAGAGAGCCTATCGCGGGCCCCGTCCACGTGCGAGCGTCGGGTCGATAAGGGTCGAGATCAATCTCGGCTTCGACAAGGAGCAATATTGCTTCCATCCCCGCTCGAACTGCGCCGGTTAGCTCATGGCTTCCACCATCACCAACGTACAGGCACCGGGACGACTCCACCGAAAGCGCCTCAGACGCGAGGGTGTAGATGCGGCGCTCTGGCTTTCTCATCCCGACCCGAAATGAAAGAATCGCCGCGTCGAGGTGTGGCGCGAGGGATGTGGTTTCCCAGAGTTGAGAGACCACATCACAGCAATCGCTGATCAGACCGATGGAGAAGCCCATAGCCCTCAGGTCCGAGAGAGCCTGGAGGGCGTCGTCGCGAGGCACAGGCGAGGCGCGGGTGAATTGTCGCCGAACAGCGACGGCGCTCTGAATCTGAGCGCTATTCGCGATATGGCCCAAGTGATCGCAGATGAGGCGGAGGTTCTCTCCCAGCGTGACCTCCCCTGTTTCCCGTGCCGAGTGCGTCATGCCAGCGGGCTCAAACACCTCGTTCGCCGTCAGCTCCGAGAACGCGGTGCCACTGATCTGCGCCATAGGCCGAGCCCACGAATAAGACGGCGGATTGTAGAAAAAGCGTGTACCCGTCACGCCATTCGCCGTCATCGACAGCATGTGACGCAGCGTCATAGGGTAACGATCGCACTCGTAGTCGCGGAAGAAGATGCCGCCTTCCCCCCGGACATCGGCGCAGAAGTCCTCGAAGCCCTCGTATGTAGTCAACGGTCGATCCAGGTCGAGCAGGCCGCGTTCCACCAGGCGCAGGGCAACGACAGCGGAGATCGGTTTTGTCACCGAGGCGATGTTGAACGGCGTCTCCGGTGTAACGGGCACGGCGCGTTCCAGATCGGCGTAACCGAAACCGCGTGCCAGGATGACCGTCGTATCGCGGAGAATGACGATAGCCAAACCCGGAATGCGTGAGGCCGTGCGAAGAAAGTCTAGTCGAGCCGCCAGGCGCGTGGCGCCCTCCCGATCGCCCGAATGCGGCGACGGGTTCTCGCTGCTCGGGGCGACCAATGAGCGCACGCGGACAGTAGGACCACGCTCGTAAGGGTGCCCACTGCGAGGGTTAGTCGAACCAATTAAGACCTCGATTCAGGGGACGGTGATCCCGAGAATTCTGTTGCCTAACGACTCTGGCGCTCAGCCGCGAGCGGCGCGGCTGATTCTCCAGTCTCCCCGGAACACTACGTGCGCCGCTTGTCGGCTGCAGCGGCTTGTTGGGCGGCCCCTACCGATAGCGGCCGCGTCAGATCCCGCGCCGGAGATGCGGCGGTAGCTTACCGAAGCGCGCCTGGAGCAGTTCCATGTCTCGCAAGTCTTTCTCCACCGGGACATACCCGTGAGCGTGACAGAGCACCTGAGTTTCTGGAGACAGACAGCGGACACCAGCGCCTTGGACCACACCCCGTCCGCTGAATCCCCCAGCCGGAAAGATCCAGTTCGATCCGTTCTCCATCCGGTAAACACCGTTGCCATCTTGGTCAAAGACGATGGCGTGAACGTCGACCTCGAGCCCGGAACGGTCCGCAAGAACAAAGTTGGACTCCGTGCCGCCGTCCTGAACCTCGAACCCCTTTTTTCCCAGAACCTCCCGCAACTTTGGGAGGTCCGAAACCCGCATGATTATGTCGACGTCCTCGTGTGATCGTGTCTGCTCACCGAGAACGGCATCGACTGCCCAACCCCCATCGAGCCAGACCTCGATTCCAGCGCTCTCAAATGACTGAAGCAGATCAACCAATGCTTCGGCGCTCATTTCAGGCTTCATGCGTTCGTTCGTCCGCCCAACGGACCGGCGCTCAGCTGCGCGCCGCCGGTGAAGCACTATGCCACTCCGGCGGGCGGCCGGCGAGTCGACCCCCGATCCCGGCCGCCGCCGGCTAACCCTGGCACGCCCCGGGGCGGCGGCGCCTCAGCTGCAGAGCCTTGTTAGGCAGCGCCCCTCCCGAAGATGGAGGCTGCCAGCACCTGACGCACGGATCGGTGTAGGTTGGTGTCGAGGTGTGGGTTGCCCTTGAGCCAGCCGGAAACAAGCTGGCGAACCACGGACTCTGAAGGTTCAGCGCGAAGGGCGAATCCAGTGCTGCCAAGGACGGAACCTAGTCGGCCGCCCCGCTCCGCCCAGGAATGGCCATGGGAACAGCGGAGTCCCCGAACCCAAATGTCGGGCTGCTCATACTCGGATAGCCCGCCACCGCAAATTGGGCAGTAGGATAAGGGTAAGGAGTTGCTCGTCGAGCGGGCCTCCAAGATGACACGCAGCAGCTCCGCGAGCTGCTCATTGAGGATGCTGCGAGCGACGCTGTCTGACAGCCAGAAGGCCGCGACTTGCTCGGGCTCCTGGTGCTCCAGCTCGGGGAAATGAGCGGAGGCGGCCTTCGCGGTTTCGACGGCGAGTGGTCCTTCCGGCATGACGAAGAACCGGTGGTCGGACGGGCAAGCAAGGCAGATCGCCAAGGGATCAGCAGTCTCCGCACAGGTAAGCTCGCCGCCACATGACGGGCAGTAGCACCTGGACCGCAGTTGTTCGGGGACGCTTGCGGCGTGCACTTCTTGGCGCTGCCTAACGAGACTGGCGTTCAGCTGTGAAGTCCGAGCGACAGGAGGAGTTCATCAGCTGCAACGCCGGGTTGGGCGGCGTTCCGGGATATTGTGTTTCGATCACTCAGGTTTCCTTTTCTCGGCCGCCGCATGGAGGATTATGGTCTGTCCGACCGCCAGTCGACCGATGCGAGTGACCGCGCCGTAGATTCCCGCGTTGTTCTGGTTCGCACGAACGACCGCCTTCAGCACTTCTGGAGCAGGACTTGCTGAGTCGGGATCAAGGTTCACCATCGAGCAGCGAACGTCGCGCATCGTGACGGTGATGGCGGGGGCGTCGTCCCCCTCGCCGAATGACAGCACACCGCCCAACCACTCGTCCTCCTGGAAGGGAACCGATCGCAGTAAACGAACTACAACATTCGGGCGAAATCGTCGCACGTCCGGGCTCCGCCCTGCGAGTCGTCCGATCTCGCGCACCGTATCGAAGGCGATCACGGAGATGCTCGCTTCATCGAAGATGCCATGATTCAACTGCATCATCTGCACGGGAGCCCCGTACCGACGTCCGACCTCCGTGGCCAAGTCCTCCCCGAAGACAGGCATCTCTTCGCCATCCGGCGTGCGAACATGCGTAGGAAGGTCTCCTTGAGCACCGTCTTCACGGCGGTGCGGAGCAAACAGGAGCAGGTCGGGAAGCTTGCTTGCTGTTAACCACGGGAACCCGCCGCGGTCATCAATCCGCCGGAATGCTAGGCGCCTGTCACCATCGAGGCCGTGCCAGCCCAGCTTGGCGACCTCGAGTCGTTCGCCGCCCATGGACTTCACCGGATACCGGAAGATCGCCTCCACATGTCCGATTTCTATAGGCATGCTCGATCCGAGTCCGCCCAACGACCAGCGTTCACCAGCGGCCGCTCACGATCACTCCGGCGGCCGTCTGGTGCAACGCGTGTTGGGCGGCTTCCGGCTGCTTGAAGAAATCGCTCTCTACTTGAACTCATCGGCCCTCTTCGCCCCACTGGCGAGTAGCCACTGGACTAATACGCCGGCACTGCTTTCGTGCGCCACGTCAAGCGGTGTCTTGCTGTCGTATCCGATCCAGTTCAGGTTGGCACCACGGTTGAGAAGGTATTCTGCGACTTCTCGCTGTCCACCGCGACACGCATGCCAGAACGCATTCGTGATTTGCTCGGCTGCCGGCGGTGTATTCAAGCAAAATCGTTGAACACGGTCCAGAAGCCCCAGCGCAGCAGCCTGCCATATGGTCGTCGTCGCTCCACGCTCAAGTAGCCTCCGTGCGGCGCGCCACTGAGCAAATACGACTGCGTCTGACATCGGCGTGCCACCCGTGAAAACCGCGCCAGGGGCCTCGATGTCCGCCCCGCGGTCCAGGAGCGCGTCGAGTACGTCCACATCATCGCTGCTGGCCGCCCAGTGCAATGCTGTTTCGGGGGACCCGTTCGGGCCCGGGTGGATGACGCCAGCGTTGACGTCAGCCCCAGCCGCAATCAGGGCGGCGACGATACTTGGGCCGTTCGGAAAGTGGCCCGGCCAGTCTGCCACAACGTGTAGCAGCGTTCGCGACACTCCGCGATCGTCAACAATTCTTGCTGCGACCAGATCCGGACTGTCACGGAGGTGGCGCTGCAGCGTCTCAACATCCCCGCTCTGAATCGCCGTCACGATCGCGACTGCTCGCACATTGTCGGCCGGAATGCTCAGCATCAGTTCCCCTCAGCGACTCGCTTTAGCGCTATCGAGGTCCTTCCACGAACCAACCTCGCGTTGTGCGCGTGATGTTGTTCGCCCAACGCTTTCGGCATGAGCGGCGCGCGAAGCGCGGCCGCTCCATGCCGTAGTTAGGCTGCCACCCGCACGCGACGGTGAAGGAGCTCAGGTGCGATGTCCGCACCGTTCGGCCAGACGAGCGTGTGGAACTCCGGATGTACCCGGAACTGGCGGAACACCTCGGGGTCATGCAGGGGCTCAAAGACCGGCCCCACCAGCTCCGACGAGAGGTCCACCTGACCCTCCGTCCCGTCCCGGAACCGAAGCCACACCACGTGCCCCGAGACGTGCCGAGCGTCGACCACGTGATAATCCATGCCATTCACTCCAGAGGGGCGATAGGCCGCAGCGGTTGGCCCTCCCGCGCAAGCGCCCAGTTCCCCATCAACTCGTCACGATGAAGCTCGGCCCATTCTAGCACGTGCGCCAGCGCCCTCCTGGGAAACCGACCGGTCACCACGCACGTCCCGATCTCAACGGTGACCTCGAAGTCCCCCTAGGCGGCCTGGAAGTGCGGCAGTCCGTGCTCCCGGTAGAACATGCCGATCACGATCCCAAGGAACCTGCTGATCTCCGGCATCCTACTCGCGTCTCCTCAAGTAGTGCCTTGCAGCCTAACGCCTGAATTAAGCCGCGCCGCGAAGCGGTGTCGGCTTGAATGAATTGTTAGGCGTGCGCCTCATGCGGGCACCAGTGCAGCAAATCCAGGCGCGGTTAGCGCTCGACGGCGTACCGGGCCAAGAGCAGGCTCGAGCCATCGAAGGCGCGGGTGTCCAGCAGGCGGAGCGGGCCGGGCGGCCGGGTCTCGAACGCCCGCACGCCCTCGCCGATCACGCCAGCGCCGATCATGAAATGTAGCTCGTCGATCAAGCCGGTGGCGAGCAGGTCGTTCCAGAGGAGGTGACTGCCAAATATCAGGATCTCCCGACCCGGCCCTTCTTTGAGTGCGGCGACCTCCGCGTGCGCATCCGCGCGCCGCACAATGCGGGTCGGGCCCCACCCCTCGACCTCGTCAGACTTCAGGCTGTTCGAGACCACAACCTTTTCTATGGCGGCGTTAAGACGGGAGATCTCGCGCTCCACTGCCGGCTGACTCACGTCCTCGGCAATCGTAGGCCAGTAGGATCGGAAGCCCTCGTACGAAGTGCGCCCGAGCAACAGCGTATCGGCCGCCCGCAGGCGTTCCGCGTTGTAGTCCGAGAAGCCGTCGTCGAACGGCATGGCCATGACGTCCCCGCCCGGGCCGGAGTAAAACCCGTCGAGCGAGATGATGTTGCAGACGATGAGCTTGCGCACAGTTGGTGAACCTCCTTCTGGCCGTTGAGAAACGAAGCGGACGCCTA
>Ga0184637_10001163_pt1 | contig 18362 bp, 15 predicted proteins | sample PLM3_127_b2_FD_133143 | JGI IMG/M metagenome (GOLD analysis project Ga0184637, IMG submission 133143) | Groundwater sediment microbial communities from an aquifer in East River, Colorado, USA - PLM3_127_b2 | ecosystem: Environmental > Terrestrial > Soil > Riparian zone | place: USA: East River...
TAGGTCATGGTCTTGCCGCTGGGGATCTTGCGCAAGGCGCGCCAGACCGATCGCTGGAACGGCGTGCCGATCTCGGCGACCGGCAGCGCATCGATGGCCGCAATGTCGCCGCCGAAATAGGCGCGGATGGCGGCGCTGAGGCCGCTGGGATTGCGCGCGTTCCTCAGCGCGTAGCCGTCCGCGCCATACAGAATACGCAGCGACTTCTCCATCCGATCCATGCAATCGGTCCATTCCGCCGCGTGCAACTTGCCTGCTTCGTCCGCCACCAGCGCGAACGCGCCGAGCGGCGTTGCGATCCGGTCGATCAGCAATGAGATGGACTCGTTCTTTCCGCGCATGGATCACCTGTCAGCCACGCAATTTCTCCCCCAACAGTTCATTTGGCGCTATCCGATGGATGCGGCCGAAGCCGGCGACGAACAGGCCTTCGATGATCTTGAACCGGAAGCAATGGAAATCGCCGAACCCGGCATAGAGCTCGGCCGAAGGCTGATGTTCGAGATAGCGCGCCTTGTCGCCCGCCTGATCGGCGGAGCGATGCACCTCGCCCAGCAAGGTGATGCGCGGGCCGGTCAGCGGCTCCTTCAGCTCCAGCGTGCCGTCGAACAGCAGCGAGGCCTTGGGGTCGCGCTTCAGGTTCTTGGCATGATCGGAAAGGTCGGACAGCAGCAGGATCGGCGCGCCGTCCTCGGCCAGCGCCGGCAGCACCAGCGAGACGAAGGGAAAGCTGACGCCGTCGCGCTCGGCCAGCGACCCCAGGCTGGCGCGCGGCAGCCCCAGCAGCGCCCTGGCCTCCGGCAAATGGTCGGTTTTGCTCATGAACCACCCTTTAACCAACGGATTCCAATACTACATCCTGTAAATGCTGGATTTCTGCCCCAATTCCGCCGCTTTCCCGGCCAAGCTTGGCAGCATCAGGTCAATTCTATAAACCAGTGCCCGAGAGAGGAGCCCAGCCCGTGCCGCAGACCATCGCCCTGGTCGACGACGACCGCAACATCCTGACCTCCGTGTCCATGACCCTGGAGGCCGAGGGTTTCGCGGTCCGCACCTATACCGACGGCGCCGAGGCGCTGCGCGGCATGTCGCAGCAGCCGGTCGACCTCGCCGTGCTCGACATCAAGATGCCGCGCATGGACGGCATGGAGCTCCTGGAGAAGCTGCGCAAGGCCAGCGACATGCCGGTCATCTTCCTCACCTCCAAGGACGACGAGATCGACGAGCTGATGGGCCTGCGCATGGGCGCGGACGATTACATCAAGAAGCCGTTCTCGCAGCGCCTGCTGATCGAGCGCATCCGCACCTTGCTGCGGCGCGAAGTCAATCGCAGCGACACGGAAAAGAGCGCCGAGGCGTCGTTGACCCGCGGCGAGTTGATCCTCGACCCAAATCGCCATCTCTGCACCTGGAAGAACGGGCCGGTCGAATTGACGGTCACCGAGTTCCTGCTGCTGAAATCCCTGGCGCTGCGGCCGGGCCACGTGAAAAGCCGCGACCAACTGATGGACTCGGCCTATGGCGAGAACATCTATGTCGATGACCGCACCATCGACAGCCACATCAAGCGGCTGCGCAAGAAGTTCAAGGCGATCGATGCGGAGTTCAACCAGATTGAGACGCTCTATGGCGTTGGCTATCGCTACCGCGATGGGTAAGGCGGGCGCGACGGGTAACGCGGGCCCGCGGCGGCGTCGGTGATGGCAGAGATCAGCCGCGGCGTCGAACCCCAGCTCGGTCAACAGGCGCGATCCGATGGGTCGCGCCTGTCGTCGTTGCCAAAAGGGGCGTCGTTGCCAAAAGGGGCGCCATTGCCGAAGGGCGAGCAACTGAAGGTAGTCGGCAAGGCGCCGCCACCGCCGGTGAAGCCGCCGCTCGCCGTGCCGCCGACACCGCTGCATTCCGATCCCGACATGCGGGTCGGCCGCGCCAAGCGGCACGCCGGCGCCACGCGGACGACGCGGCCAAGGCTCGGCGCCAGCCGCCGGCCGCTGTGGCAATCGCCGCTGACCCGCCGCATCCTGGCGGTGAACATCCTGGCCATCGCCATTCCGGTGGTCGGTTTGCTCTATCTCGACAATTACCGGCAGAGCCTGATCCAATCCGAACTGGAGCTGCTGAAGACCGAGGCCAAGCTGTTCTCCGGCGCGCTGGCGGCGAGCGGCGTGGTGACCGGCCCGCTGGGCGACGAAAGGCTGCTGCCGGAGACCACGCGGCAGACGGTGCGCCGCCTGGTCGACGTGTCGCAGACCCGCGCGCGCCTGTTCGCCCCCGACGGCGCGATGATCGCGGATTCTTTCCTGCTGTCCGGCCCCGGCGGAATCGTCGAGATGCAGCCGCTGCCGCCGCTTGACGCCGATGACAGCCTGCTGTGGCGCACCATCGTCAGCGCCTACAACTGGGTCTTCGAGCGCTGGCCCGGCGGCGATCCGCTGCCGCCTTATACCGAATCCGCGGTGCAATCGGCGCAGGATTACGCCGAGGTCAAAATGGCGCTGGAGGGCGAGATCGCCACCGCCGTGCGCGACGGCGGCAACGGGCGCATGATCCTGAGCGTGGCGGTGCCGGTCCAGCGCTACCGCCAAGTGCTGGGCGCCTTGTTCCTGAGCAAGCCCGGCGACAGCATCGAAACCACCCTGCGCGACACGCGCCTCACCGTGCTCGGCGTGTTCGGCGTCGCGCTGTCGGTGACCGTGCTGCTGTCGCTCTATCTGGCCAGCACCATCGCCTGGCCAATCCATCGCCTGGCGGAGGCCGCCGACCGGGTGCGCCGCGCCAAGGGCAGGCAGGTGAAGATACCCGACCTGTCGCGGCGCAAGGATGAGATCGGTGATCTCTCGGGCGCCGTGCGCGACATGACCGAAGCGGTGTGGAAGCGCATGGACGCGATCGAGCGTTTCGCCGCCGACGTGTCGCACGAGATCAAGAATCCGCTGACCTCGCTCAGGAGCGCGGTCGAGACCGTGGCCAGGATCGACGATCCCGCCCAGCAGCGCCGGCTGATGGGCATCATCCTGGACGACGTGCAGCGGCTGAACCGGCTGATCACCGATATTTCCGACGCCTCGCGCGTCGATGCGGAAATGTCGCGCGCCGATGCCGAGCCGGTCGCCATGCGCGATCTGCTGCGCGCCATCGCCGACATCTATGCCGCGACCTCCGACGACGAGGCGCCGCGAATCCAAATTGCCGCGAGCGACGAGGATTCGCTGACCGTGCTCGGCATGGAAGGCCGGCTGGGTCAGGTGCTGCGCAATCTGGTCAGCAACGCCATCTCCTTCTCGCCGCCTTACGGCCTCATCTCGATCATCGCGCGGCGTCATGCCGGACGTATCCTGATCACCGTCGAGGATGAAGGCCCGGGCATCCCGCCGGACAAGCTGAAGGCGATCTTCGAGCGATTCTATTCCGAGCGGCCGCAGGGCGAGAAGTTCGGCACCCATTCGGGGCTCGGCCTCTCCATCTCCAAGCAGATCGTCGAGGCGCATGGCGGCACCTTGGGCACGGAAAACTTGATGACGCCCGACGGTCGCGTCGGCGGCGCCAGGTTCACCATCGACCTGCCTTCCTACTGATTCCGATGCGCAAGATGGCGAACGGCACCGCAATCGCCTGGAACCAAAAGGCGGTGCTGCTGATGGGGCCCGCAGGGGCCGGCAAATCGGATCTGGCGCTGCGCCTGATCGACCAGGGCGCCCTGCTCATCGCCGACGATCTGGTGGAACTGACGCGCGACGCCGGCCGGGTGATGGCGGCTTTCCCCGGTGACGCGCCCCCCGAGCTCAAGGGCCGGATCGAGGCGCGCGGGCTCGGCATCGTCGCCGTGCCCGCCGCGGAAGCACCCGTCGAGCTCGCGCTTGTGATCGAGGCCACAGCCCCAGCCGATATCGAGCGACTGCCAGAACGTGAGTTTTCTCAATGGCTTGAGGTCGATATACCGACCATCCGCCTGAGCTTCCTGGAGGCCTCCGCGCCGACCAAAGTGCGGCTTGCTCTTAGCGCGATCTCGGGGTCTATAATCCGGCCCTCATGAGCAGCCTGACTTCAGCCGGCCGGGACGCCGTTCCATATTCGGCCGCATCCACAGCCCCCACCGCCGCTTCCACCAAGCAGGATCGCCGTCGCGTGCTGCTCATTTCCGGGCTGGCCGGCGCCGGCCGCACCACGGCGCTCCGCGCGCTGGAAGATCTCGGATACGAGGCGATCGACAATCTGCCGCTGGAACTGCTGCCGCATATGGCCGGCGGCCTGGCGGCGGCAGCCGAGCGGCCCGGCGAGCTGCCGCTCGCCATCGGCATCGATTGCCGCTCGCGCGGCTTCAGCGGCAAGGATTTCGCCCTGCGCATCCAGAACCTGCGCGCGGCACCGCATCTTGAGGTCATCCTCGTCTATCTCGACTGCAGCGACGAAGGATTGATCCGCCGCTTCACCGAGACCCGGCGGCGCCACCCGCTGGCGCCGGATCGCGGCGTCGCCGACGGCATCGCCCGCGAACGCTCGCTGATGTTTCCGATCCGCGGGCTGGCCGATCTGGTCGTCGACACGTCCGAGCGATCGATCGCCGACCTGAAACGTTTGATGGGCGAGCGCTTCGGCCTGGACCGGCAGCCCGGCCTTGCCTTGACCGTCATGTCCTTCTCCTACCGGGTCGGCGTGCCGCGCGAGGCCGACCTGGTGTTCGACGTCCGGTTCCTGAGCAATCCGCATTATGTGGACGCGCTGCAGCCGCTGGATGGCGAAAATGACAGCGTGGTGCGCTTCATCGAGCGCGATCCCGGCTTGCAGCCTTTCATGGCCTCGCTCTCGGCATTGATCAATCCGCTGCTGCCGAGCTATGAGCGCGAGGGCAAGAGCTATCTCACCATCGCCGTCGGGTGCACCGGCGGCAAGCATCGATCCGTCTATGTGGCGAGGCGATTGGCCGAATCCTTGCGCGGCGGCGGTCGGCCGATCGCGCTGATCCATCGCGATTTGAAGCGCGATGTCTCGGGCCAATCAGATCGCGTTTGACGGCTAAACAAGTTTGAGATCGGGGACAATTCAATGATTGGCATGGTTCTGGTGACCCACGGCAAGCTGGCCGCCGAGTTCCTGGCGGCGCTGGAGCACGTGGTCGGCAAGCAGCAGAATGCCGCCACCGTCTGCATCGGCCCGGACGACGATATGGAAGCCCGGCGCAAGGAGATCCTGCAGCGGGTCACGGACGTCGAGAATGGCGACGGCGTTGTGTTGTTGACCGACATGTTCGGCGGCACGCCCTCCAACCTCGCCATCTCGGTGCTGGATCGCGCCAATGTGGAGGTGATCGCCGGCATCAACCTGCCGATGTTGATCAAGCTGGCCGGCATGCGAGAGGGCCATGCACTGACCACCGCCGTCACCGCCGCGCAGGAAGCCGGCCGCAAATACATCAACGTCGCCTCGCAGCTTCTGGCCGCGCGCGGCTGAGGGTTCCGCCGATGTCGGTCGACGGCGCCATCGCCCGGATCGCCAGCATTCGCAACCAGCGCGGCCTGCATGCCCGCGCCGCCGCGAAATTCGTGAAGGTGGCCGGCGCCTATGACGCGCAGATTCGGGTCATCAAGGGCGATACCGATGTGTCCGGCGCGTCGATCATGGGCTTGATGATGCTGGGCGCGGGCATCGGCACCGATATCGAGCTGCGCGCCGCCGGGCGCCAGGCGGCGGAGGCAATGCAGGCCTTGATCGATCTCATCGAGCGGCGCTTCGATGAAGAGTGACGAGAAAACTCCGCGCCACGCCCCGCGCAGGCGCAAGGAGCGCGACGGCGAGCGCATCTTCGACGGGCTCGGCGTGGCGCCCGGCATCGGCATCGGCCAGGTGCATGTGGTGGAGGCGGGAGCCATCACGATCTCGGAATACGAGATCGCCGAAGACAAGGTCGATGCCGAGATCGAGCGATTTCACGGCGCGGTGCAGAAATCGGAGCGTCAACTCCGCAAGCTGATGGGCAAGGCGCAAGAGCTGCACGGCGCCGCGGCCGAGGAGCTCGGATTCCTGCTCGATGCCCACATGCAGATGCTGACCGGATCGCGCGTCACCCGCGGCGTCGAACAGCGCATCCGCGAAAACCGGCAGAACGCCGAAGCCGCCGTGCAGGCGGTCATTTCCAAGGTGGCGCACGATTTCGCCTCGCTCGACGATGCCTATCTGGCGGCCCGCGCCAGCGACGTGCGCGAGGTCGGCAACCGCATGCTGCGCAACCTGACCCAGACGGCGTTCGAGGCGTTCAAGAACCTGCCGGCCGGGTCGATCGTGGTGGCGGAGGAGCTGACGCCCGCCGACACCGCCTTGCTGGATCCGAAAAAGATCCTCGGCTTCACCACCGTGCTCGGCGGCAAGGAAGGCCATACAGCGATCATGGCGCGCTCGCTGGGGCTGCCGGCGGTCCTTGGCATTCCCGACCTGCTGCGCTTCGCCCGCACCGGGCAGACCATCATCGTCGACGGCCAGGCGGGACGCGTCATCCTCAATCCGACGCCGGCGCGGGTGGCCGATTACACGCGCCGCCACGAAGAGCTGGAGCGCGACGAGAAACTGCTGGGCCGGCTGCGCAGGCTGCCCTCGATCACCCGCGACGGCCAGCGCATCGGCCTGGTCGCCAACGTCGAGCTGCCGCGCGAGGCGGAGATGGCGATGATGGCGGGCGCCGAGGGCGTCGGCCTGCTGCGCACCGAATTCATGTTCATGAACCGCGACGACGTCCCCGGCGAGAACGAGCAATATGAGGCGCTGCGCCGGATCGTCGAGACCATGGACGGGCGCCCGGTTACCATCCGCACCCTCGATGTGGGCGGCGACAAACTGGCCCCGTCGCTGCGCGAGCATATGGGCGAGGCCGCCAATCCGGCGCTGGGCCTGCGCGCGATCCGCCTCAGCCTGAAGCACCGCGAGCTGCTGGACGACCAATTGGCGGCGATCCTGCGCGCCGGCGTGCATGGGCCGGTGCGCATCCTGCTGCCGATGATCTCCTCGGTCTCGGAAGTCAAGCAGGTGCGCGAGGCGATGCTGCAGGTGGCGCGGCGCATCAAGCGGCGCGGCCAGAAGCTGCCCGATCCGCTGCCGCCGGTCGGCGTGATGATCGAGGTGCCGGGCGCGGCCCTGGCCGCCGACGCGCTGACCCAGGTCGCCGACTTCTTCGCCATCGGCTCCAACGATCTCACCATGTATACGCTGGCCATCGACCGGGCCGAGGAGCAGGTGGCGCATCTCTATAATCCGCTGCATCCGGCCGTGCTGCGGTTGGTGCAGTTCTCCACCGAGGCGGCTTTGCGCGCGCGCATCCCGGTCAGCGTCTGCGGCGAGATCGCCGGCGATCCGAAATTCGCGCCGCTGCTGCTCGGTCTCGGTATCCAGGATCTCAGCATGGCGGCGCCCGCTTTGCCCCGGGTCAAGCAGCGCATCCGCAGCCTCGACTATCTGGCCTGCGCCCGTTTCGCCCGCCAGGTGATGGATCAGTGGGATTCCGGACGCATCGCCATGCTGCTCGACGATTTCAACGCCCTTGCAACATAGTCGGGGCGACGTGAGCGCGTTGCTCGCTCTCTTTCGCCATCCCGGGGCAAACCCGGAATGGCGATCCGGGAAGGCCGCGCCATCTTGCGACCATAGTTGCGGCGCATACACGCGAGATGATTCGCCGCCTCGTCCGTCTTGTCGTCATCCTTCTCTGCATCATCCTGGCCACGCCGCTGCTCTATCTCGCGGCGGCCTTCGGCGCGCTGCTCCTGGCGCCGCCCGCAACGCCGCCTGGCGGCGGCATCGCCATCTATGCCTGTGACAACGGCGTCCATACCGACCTGGTGCTGCCGGTCGCCGCGGCCGGGATCGACTGGCGTCAGACCTTTAGCTCCGAGGCATTTGCCGGACCGGTCGACGGCTTCGATCATATCGGCCTGGGCTGGGGCGGCCGCGATTTCTATCTCAACACCCCGACCTGGGCGGATTTGAAGATCGGCACGGCGCTGAAATCGCTGTTGTCGGACGAGACGGTCATGCGGGTGGATTACCGGCCGGCCCCGACCCCCGCCGAGGATTGCCGGGAATGGCGGGTTGATGACGTGGGCTACCTGCGGGTCGCGGCCTATGTCCGTGACACGCTGCGCCTGTCCCGGGAATTGCCGGTGCAAGCCGGGCCGGGCTATGGCGGCCGCGATTCCTTCTATGTCGCCAACGGCCGTTACACGATCATCGACACCTGCAACCAGTGGAGCGGACAAGCGCTGCGCCTGGTCGGCGCGCCGGTGGCGCCCTGGACGCCCTTCTCCTTTCTGGTCCTGTGGCATTGGCCGGCCCCAAGCCCCTGATCTGGACGTAGGAATATAGATTTAGCTGCCTTGCCCCCCAGGGGCATGGCTGGTAGAAGGCGGCGGGATTTTTGAGACACCTGAGGAGACTGGAATGGCGTCCGCCTTCACCGACTACAAAGTTAAGGACATGAGCCTGGCCGATTGGGGCCGCAAGGAGATCGACATCGCCGAGACCGAGATGCCGGGCCTGATGGCGCTGCGCACCGAGTTCGGCAAGTCGAAAGCGCTGAAGGGCGCCCGCATCGCCGGCTGCCTGCATATGACCATCCAGACCGCGGTGCTGATCGAGACGCTGATCGATCTGGGCGCCGAGGTGCGCTGGTCCTCTTGCAATATCTTTTCCACCCAGGATCAGGCCGCCGCGGCAATCGCCGCCGCCGGCATTCCGGTCTTCGCTTGGAAGGGCATGTCGGAAGAAGAGTTCTGGTGGTGCATCGAGCAGACCGTGAACGGCCCCGACGGCTGGCACCCCAACATGATCCTGGATGACGGCGGCGATCTGACCGTGCTGATGCACGACAAATATCCGCAGCTCATGGAAGCGGTGAAGGGCATCAGCGAGGAGACCACGACCGGCGTCGCGCGCCTCTATGAGATGGCGCGCAAGGATACGCTGGCGGTGCCGGCGATCAACGTCAACAATTCGGTCACCAAGTCGAAGTTCGACAATCTCTATGGCTGCCGGGAAAGCCTGGTCGACGGCATCAAGCGCGCCACCGACGTGATGATGGCCGGCAAGGTCGCGGTGGTCTGCGGCTTCGGTGACGTGGGCAAGGGCTCGGCCGCCTCGCTGCGCAGCCAGGGTGCGCGCGTCATGGTGACCGAGATCGACCCGATCTGCGCCCTGCAGGCGGCGATGGAAGGCTATCAGGTCACCACCATGGAAGAGGCCGCCCCGCTGGGCGACATCTTCGTCACCGCCACCGGCAATGTCGATGTGATCACTCTGGACCACATGCGGCAGATGAAGCATCGCGCCATCGTCTGCAATATCGGCCATTTCGACAGCGAGATTCAGATCGCCACCCTGCGGAACTACAAGTGGCACAACGTGAAGCCGCAGGTGGACGAGGTCGAGTTCCCCGACGGCAAGCGGCTGATCGTCCTGGCCGAGGGGCGCCTGGTCAATCTGGGCTGCGCCACCGGGCACCCGAGCTTTGTCATGTCGGCCTCCTTCACCAACCAGGTGCTGGCGCAGATCGAGTTGTGGGAGAACCACAAGAAATACGGCAAGCAGGTCTATGTGCTGCCCAAACACCTGGACGAGAAGGTGGCCTCGCTGCATCTGGACAAGATCGGCGTGAAACTCACCAAGCTCACACCGAAGCAGTCGGATTACCTGGGCATCGCGGCCGCCGGCCCGTTCAAGCCGGAGCATTACCGCTACTAGGCGGCGCTGACACCCGTAGCCACGACGGCGCGATCGCACCCCGATCGCGCCGTTTTTCTTTGCCTGACCGCCCCTGACGCCTCCGGTCGTTGCCCCGGGCATTGTCGGTACCCATCGCAAATATTAAGGTTGCTCCATGGCATGGGGGAACATCGCGCCGAGTCGCCGGACGTCCGGGAGTTTCACCGCTTGGTCGCTGACCCGGGCGGCGGCTATGCTCGGTCTGCCGGCGCTGCTGCGGTCGGCGCCCGCCGCCGCCCAGGCCCAGAGCGACTCCGCCTTCGGCGACCTCACCGCCGCGGGCCTGGTGGACATGAATATCGCCGGCATCAACGTCGTCTGGGCGATGGTGCTGATCGGCGTCGGCGCCATTTTTCTGGTGGCGCAGCATGTCACCCACCGGCTGGCGCTGCGGCGCGAGTTGGACGTCCGGGCCGAGCTGTCGCGCCGCCTGATCGACGCCCGGGAGCGGTTGGCGAGTGCCCCGGTCGGCCTGATCGAATGGACCGGCGCGAACCAGGTGGAGATCGACGCCCGCGCCGCCGATCTGCTCGGTGTCACCACGCAGCAACTGACCACCGAGGAATTCCGCCGCCTGCTGCAGCCGCTCAGCGTCAATGTCGAGGAGACCTGGGACGCCCTGCTGACCGGCAAGAGCGCTGCGCATGAGATCATGCGCCATACCGGCACCGGCCGACGCCTGCGCCTGCAACGCCAGGGCGACGGCGGCGCGCGGCGGCTGTGGCTGGACGATGTCTCCGACACCTTGATCGTCGCCGACGAGGCCAAGGGCGTCACCCGCGAATTCATGGATCTGCTGGACCGGCTGCCGATCCCCGTCTGGCGCCGCGACACCTCGCTTTCCATCGTTTATTGCAATCTCGCCTTCTATCGGCTGCTCGATTTGCCGCCGGGCGATACCTTGCGCCCGGGCCGCGACATCAACAGCGCTGCGCGGGCACTCGCCGCCCGGGGGCAGAAACTCGGCATGACGCAATCGGAAAGCCAGCAGCAGGTGGTGGCCGGCAAGCGCCGCCTGTTCGACTTCAACGAGGTGCCGCTGCCGGCGGGCGGATTGATCGGCTTCGCGGTGGACCAGACCGCGCTGGAGGAGACTCATTCCGAGCTGGCCCGCCACATCGCCGCCCATGACGACGTGCTGCAGAGCCTCGGCACCGGCATCGTGATTTTCGGCCCCGACCGGCGGGTCAAGTTCTTCAACAGCGCCTATCGCGATCAGTTCGAGCTGGACGCCCAGTTCCTGCGCTCCGAGCCGACCATCGACGAGGTGCTGGATTCGTTGCGCGAGCGGCGGCAGATCGCCGAACAGGCGGATTTCCGCAACTACAAGCACGAATTCGCCCGCCACATCATGTCGATCATCGGCCCGTTCGAGGAGCTGATGCACACGCCGACCGACCGCACCTTCCGCATGGTGGCGACACCGCACCCGATGGGCGGCGTGATCCTGACCTATGAGGACGTGACCGACAAACTGGCGCTGGAAGCCAGCTACAACACCCTGATCCAGGTACAGCGCGAAACCATCGATCATCTCTATGAAGGCATCGCCGTCTATGGCGGCGACGGCCGGCTGAAGCTGCACAATTCCGCCTTCGCGCGGCTATGGTCGTTGACCGACGACGAGCTGGCCGGACAGCCGCATGTCTCCAAGGTGGTCGCTCTGGTGTCGAAATTCTTCGCCGGCCGCAAGGATTGGCCGCTGCTGCGCGAGCGCATCGTCACCGAAGTGGCGAACCGCGAGCTGCGCAATCTGCGCATCGAGCGCAGCGACAAGAGGGTGATCGACGTGGCGGCGATTCCGCTGCCCGACGGCGGGCGACTTTACAAATACACCGACGTCACCGACAGCATCAACATGGAGCGCGCGTTGCGCGAGCGCAACGAAGCACTGATGGCGGCCGACCGGCTGAAGTCGGAATTCATCGCCAATGTCAGCTACGAGTTCCGCACCCCGCTCAACGCCATCATCGGCTATGCCGAGCTGCTGTCGCGGCAATATTTCGGCACCCTCAACGAGAAGCAGCAGGAATACAGCGCCGGCATCCTGGATGCGGCGCAGGCGCTGCTGCTGCTGATCTCCGACGTCATCGACGTGGCGGCGATCGAGGCCGGCTATATCAAGCTCGATCTGAAGCCGGTGGATGTGAAGGAGATGCTGCAGGCGAGCGAGCGGCTGTTCCAGCAGCGCGCCCGCATGCGCTCGGTGGCGCTCAGCGTCGATTACGGCACCGACCTGCTCGGCCAGATCGTCGGCGATCAGCAGCGCCTGAAACAGGCTTTGTCCAACCTGCTGTCCAACGCCCTGTCGGCAGCACCCTATGGCGGGGCGGTCACGCTCCGCGCCAAGCGTCAGCCGCTGCAGCTTGCCCTCGCGGTCGAGGTGAACAGCGCCCCCAGCGGCGAGGCCGGGCCGCAGGACGTCGGCATGCTGCCGATCGAACTGGGCGGCTCGGCCGGGTCGGGCCGCGACGTGACCAGCGGCCTCGGCATCGCGCTGGTGCGCACGCTGGTCGAGCTGCATGGCGGGCGGGTGGAAACCGAGATCGGCGTCGGCTATCGCCGCGTCGTCTGCACCTTGCCGCTCGATCCTACCGGCCGCGCGGCGACCTTGCACTAAACACCGGTCACGCAGCGCCGGGCACGCCCTTGGTCGTCGAATACTCGAAATGCAGCGCTTCGTTGGGGTGCACCAGCGGATAGATGCCGTGCGCCGTCATCGCCGCCTCGGAAAAGCCGCACAGGATCAGCTTCAGCTTGCCCGGATAGTTGGCGATGTCGCCGATGGCGAAAATGCCAGGCGCGCTGGTGGCGCAATTCTCCGCCGAGACGGCGATGTGGTTGCGGTCAAGGTTCAGACCCCAATTGGCGATCGGCCCGAGATTCATGGCAAGCCCGAAGAAGGGCAGCAGAACATCCGCCTCCAGCCGCTTCACCTGACCTTCGAGCGTGGCGACGTTGACGGAGCTCAATTGGCCGTTGGCGCCTTCGAGGCTGTGGAGCTGATAGGGCACGACCAGTTCGATCTGGCCCTGTTTCGCCAGTTGCTCCATGCGCGCCACCGATTCCGGCGCGCCGCGGAACTTCGGCCGGCGATGGATGACATAGAGGTGGGAGGCGATGCCGGCCAGCGCCAAGGTCCAGTCCAGCGCCGAATCGCCGCCGCCGGCGATGACCACGCGCTTGCCGCGGAAATCCTCCTTGCGCTTCACCAGATAGAAGACGCTCTTGCCCTCATACTGGGGTAGGCCCTCCAGCGGTGGCCGGTTCGGGCCGAAGGCGCCGCAGCCGGCGGCGATCACCACCGCGCGCGCATCGACGCGGGTGCCGGCGCTGGTTTCCAGCAGCCAGCGCTCGCCGTGCCGGGTCAGCTTCTCGACCTGCTGGCCCAAATGATAGACGGGGTTGAAGGGCTCCGCCTGCTGCTCCAGCTTTTGCACCAGATCGGCGGCATCGATCGCGGGATAACCGGGAATGTCGAAGATCGGCTTTTCCGGATAGAGGGCGGCGCATTGGCCGCCGGTCGTTTCCAGCGCGTCGATCACGTGGCACTTCATTTTCAGCATGCCGCATTCGAACACCGCGAACAGGCCGACCGGCCCCGCCCCGATGATCGCCACGTCGGTCACATGCGTTGTCTGCGCCATGCTTCGCTCCCTAACCTACCCGCCGGATCAACCTGTCGGCGCCGCACTTTCGCCCTCGGCCGCCCGGCTCGGCGCCTTGCCCGAATCGCGCCGCATCCTGCCGTCCGGAACCTGCGAAGTCCATCTTGGCGGCGACCGGAGAATTCCCGGCGACGCCCTTTCGATCCCCTTCCGTTCCGCAATATCCCACCGGAAAATGGGGTGAATTGATCTTGCCCGGCCCAATCGCTAAAAGCAGGGCGCGATGACGATGATGGCCAAGCTCGATTCCCCTTTCGCCCTCGACCTGCCCGACCTCGCGGCGACCGCCGGCCTGGGTCGGAAGCTGGCCGGCCTGTTGCGACGCGGCGATGTGGTGGCGCTGAAGGGCAGGCTTGGCGCCGGCAAGACGACCTTGGCCCGCGGCATCGTCACCGCCCTTTCGTCGGAGACAACCGAAGTTCCGAGCCCCACCTTTACCCTGGTGCAGACCTATCCGGTCCAGCTGACGGATGGCGCGGCCGAACTCTGGCATTTCGATCTCTACCGCCTGGACCGCGCCGATCAGGTCGAAGAGCTTGGACTGGACGAGGCGCTGGCCGGCGCGGTCAGTCTCATCGAATGGCCGGAGTTGATCGAACGGCGCTTGCCGCGCGACCGCGTTCTGTCGGTCGAGCTGACGCTGGGAACGGATGGTACGCGTTCGGTGACCCTGAGCGGCGGTGCTGCCTGGCGAGATCGGTTGGCGCAATTGCGGAGTGCCGATCCGTCGTGACCAGCATCGACCGCGCCGCGCGCGAATTGCATATCGCCGCTTTCCTGAAATCCGCCGGCTGGGCTACGGCGGCGCGCGGCCTGCTGGCGGGCGATGCTTCGTTCCGGCGCTATGACCGGCTGAAAATGGCCGGCCGCACGGCGGTGCTGATGGATGCGCCGCCGCCGATGGAGAATGTCGGTCCGTTCCTGACCATCGCGCGGCTGCTGCACGGTCTCGGCTTCAGCACGCCGGACGTGCTGGCGGAGGATCGCGAGCGAGGATTGCTGCTGCTCGAGGATCTGGGCGACGACACCTATACGCGTCTGCTGCGCAAGGGGCATGACGAGCGGGCGCTCTATGAACTTGCCATCGACGCGCTGATCCAATTGCGCCAACGCATTCCGGCGGATTCCGTCGCCGCTTTGCCGGGCTTCGACACGGCGCGCTGCCTGCGCGAAGTGTCGCTGCTGCTCGACTGGTATTGGCCGGCGATCAAGGGCGGCGCGGCGCCCGATGACGCGCGCGACGCATTCGAGCAGGCCTGGCGCGTGACGCTCCCCAACATGTGGGTCGCGGGCAAGACCATCACGCTCTACGATTTCCACGTCGACAATCTGCTGCTGCTGCCCGGCCGGGCTGGATTCAAGGCTTGCGGTCTGCTCGATTTCCAGGATGCCATCGCCGGGCCGGTTCCGTTCGACCTGGCCTCGCTGCTGGAAGACGTGCGGCGCAACGTTTCGCCGGCGCTGGCCGCCGACATGATCGACCGCTATCTGGCCGGCAATCCGGACCTGAAGCGCGGGAAATTCCTGACTGCCTATGCGGCTTCGGCGGCGCAGCGCAACACCCGCATCGTCGGCACCTTCGCCAGGCTGCTGCGGCGCGACGGCAAGCCCGCCTATCAGCGCTTCATGCCGCGGGTGTGGGAATTGCTGGAGCAGGACATCGCCCATCCGGCCATGGCGCCGGTCGCCGCCTGGTTCGCGCGCCATCTGCCTCCCGCGGAGCGCCGGCCGCTTATCGATCTCAGCAACTGATCAGCAGGATTTCCGTGCCGGACCAGAAGCCAGTCACAATGCCCAAGAGCGCCATGGTCATGGCGGCCGGGTTCGGCAAGCGCCTGCGCCCCTTCACCGACAAGGTGCCGAAGCCGCTGACCAAGGTGCTGGGCGTGCCGTTGATCGATGTGGCGCTGAACCGCCTGGCCGCGGCGGGGGTCGCGCGCGCGGTGGTCAATCTGCACCATTTGGGTGAGCAGATCCGCGCGCATCTGAAGGACCGCAAGCAGCCCGAGATCGTCTTTTCCGAAGAGGCGGAGATTCTGGAGACCGGCGGCGGCATCGTGCAGGCCATGCCGCTGCTGGGCGACCAACCCTTCTTCACCGTCAACGCCAAGATCATCTGGCTCAACGGCAAGGTCGATTGCCTGGTCCGCCTGGCGCAGATGTTCGACCCGGACAAGATGGACGCGTTGCTGCTGTTGCAGCCGACGGCGACGGCGGTGGGTTATCACGGCACCGGCGATTTCCTGATGGCGCCGGACGGCACGCTCGGCCGCAAGCCGGAGCGGATCGTGGCGCCGTTCCTTTATGCCGGCGTCCAGCTCTGCCACCCGCGTCTGTTCCGCGACACGCCCAAGGGCGCCTTCTCCACCAATTTGGTCTGGGACCGCGCGATGGAGGAGGGCCGGCTCTACGGCATCCGCCATGACGGCGAGTGGTATCATGTCTCGACGCCCGAGCATCTGATCGAGGTCGAGCGGCACCTGACCTTCCACGGCTGGCGGTTTTGAGCCAAGCTGCGGGGATGGCCCGAGCCCCGCTCCGCAAGAAACCCAACGTTCTTTCGATTCCGGCCGGCACCTCGTTCGCCGAGGCGCTGGCGGCGGAGCTGCTGCGTCTCGCTGGTCGCGATCCGTTGAAGCTGGCGGAGATGGTGGTGCTGCTGCCCAACCGCCGCGCCTGCCGCACCTTGCAGGAGGCGTTTCTGCGGCAAGCCATTGATCCGAGGGCGATCGATCCGGAAGCGATCGGCGGCGCCAGCCTGTTGCCGCGGCTGATGCCGATCGGCGATCTGGATGGCGACGATCTGGCGGTGTTGAGCGGCGCGGTGTTAGGCAGCGCAAGCGCCGCGATCCCGCCCGCCATCGGCGAATTGAAGCGCCGCATGCTGTTGGCGCGGCTCATCATGGCGGCCCGTCCAAAATCTGACCTGGGTCGCGCGGGACCGGGCACGGAGGCGATCCGTCTCGACCAAGCCGTGCAACTGGCGCAGGAGCTGGCGCGGCTGCTGGATCAGGTGGAGACCGAGCGCAGGGATTTCTCGGCGCTTGAGGGCCTGGTGCCGGAAAATCTGGCGCAGCATTGGCAACTGACCGTCAACTTCCTCGACATATTGCGCCGCGCCTGGCCGGACATCCTGGCCGATGAAGGCGCCATCGACCCGGCGCAGCGGCGCAATCTGTTGCTGGACCTGCAGGCGCGCATCTGGACCGCATCGCCACCCGGCACGCCGATCATCGCCGCCGGTTCCACCGGTTCGATTCCCGCCGCCGCCGATCTGATCGCAATCGTGGCGCGACTGCCGGCGGGCGCCGTTTATCTGCCTGGGTTGGACCGCGCACCCGGTGACGAGGATTGGGCGGCGATCGAGAGCGACCCAACCCATCCGCAGCACGGCTTGGCGCTGTTGCTGAAGCGGCTGGAGCTGACGCGGGGCGATGTGGTCGACATCGGCGCGGATATCAACGCGGATCGCCAATCGCGCGCGCGGATCGTGTCGGCGGCGCTGCTGCCGGCGGAGCGCAGCGACCGCTGGCGAAAGCTGTCCGATGACTTGGCGCCGGAAAACGTCGCTGCGGCCATGCGGGATGTGCGGCGCATCGATTGCCAGACCGAACAGGAGGAAGCGCTCGCCATCGCCATCGCGCTGCGCGGCTTCCTCGCCGAAGCGGCACAGGGTGTGGCGGCGCTGGCCACGCCCGACCGGCGATTGGCGCGGCGCGTGGCGACGCAGTTGCGGCGCTGGAACATCGAGATCGACGATTCCGCGGGCCAGGAACTGTCGCAATCGGCGCCGGGCAGCTTCCTGTTGCTGCTCGCCGAAGCCGCCGCCTCGGATTGGGCGCCGGTGCCGCTCCTGGGCCTGCTCAAGCATCCGCTTGCCGCCTGCGGCCGGCTGCTCGGCCAGTTGCGCCGCTGGGCGCGGCGGATCGATCGCGACGTGCTGCGCGGCCCGCGGCCGGCGCCGGGCTGGGATGGGCTGGCGCTGGCGATCGACGCCCGGCACAAGCGCGCGGAACGCGGCGCAGGCGACGCGGCGCGCCTCCGCGCCGAACTCGCGGGATTGCGGAATGCCACCGCCGGTCTGACGAATTGGGATCGGCGATCGCCGCCAGCCGCGCGATTGCGTGGGCTGATCGAAGCGGCGGAAAAGCTGGCGGCGACCGATGCCGAGACGGGGCGCGAGCGGCTGTGGCGCGGCGAAGCGGGAGAGGCCCTGGCCGATTTCGCCCATGAGGCGCTCAGCTCCTTCGCCGGGCTCGGTCCGGTCGAAGCGATGGATTTCTCCGCCGTGCTGATGGAGCTCATGTCCGGTGTCGCTGTCCGCCCGCGCTTCGGCAAGCATCCGCGGCTTTTCATCTGGGGGCCGCTGGAAGCACGCTTGCAGCAGCCGGACCTGCTGGTGCTGGGCGGCATGAACGAGGGCACCTGGCCGGCGGAAAGCGCCATCGATCCCTGGCTCAACCGGCCGATGCGCAAGGGTTTCGGCCTGCCGCTGCCGGAGCGCAAGATCGGCCTGGCGGCGCATGATTTTCAGCAGGCGATGGGGGCGAAGCGCGTGCTGCTGACCCGTGCGGCGCGGGTCGATGGCGCACCCACCGTGCCGTCGCGCTGGCTGCTGCGGCTCGATGCCTTCCTGAAATGCTGCGACTATGAGATGGCGGCGAACGACGGCGATATCCGCACACGCGAACGTAAGTGGGCGCGCGCACTCGATCTTCCCATCGGCGCAACGACGCCCTGCGCGCGGCCGGCGCCGAAGCCCGGCGCAATGCGGCGACCGGTCAAGATGTCGGTCACCCAGATCGAGCTGTGGCGGCGCAATCCCTACGCGATCTATGCGCGGCATATCCTGGGTCTGCAGGCGCTGGATCCGCTGGACCAGGATCCCGGCGCCGCCGATCTCGGCTCGGCCGTGCATGAGGCGTTGCATACATTCATCGAGCACTTTCCCGA
>Ga0184637_10001164_pt1 | contig 18361 bp, 11 predicted proteins | sample PLM3_127_b2_FD_133143 | JGI IMG/M metagenome (GOLD analysis project Ga0184637, IMG submission 133143) | Groundwater sediment microbial communities from an aquifer in East River, Colorado, USA - PLM3_127_b2 | ecosystem: Environmental > Terrestrial > Soil > Riparian zone | place: USA: East River...
CTCCACGTTCGACCGCACCTTTGCAACGTCGCTGCTCGATAGCGCCGGACTCGAACCGGGTTCGTCCGGGACGGCGTCGGAGATCCCCGGGCGACGCGTCCGGATGCGATTCACGTGTCTCCTCCCGGCCGACTTCAGCGTGCTCGAAAGGATCGCGCTGGATTTGCAGAAGCAGCTCTATGACATCGGCGTTGACATACAATTTCAGGTCGTGCCGATCGAGGAGTACGACCTTCGCATCCGCACTGGCAGATTCGACGCCGTCCTCATAGACGTGATTAGCGGTCCGACCCTGTCACGACCATATATCTTCTGGCGATCGGGTCGTCGTTTCCCGGGACTGAACGTTTTTGGGTATGAGAACCCCGAGGCAGAACGCCTGTTTGGATTGCTGCGGGCTGCTACGAATGAAGCGGCCGTCCGGTCCGCTGTCAGCCGGCTTCAGCGTGTCATGTTGGACGATCCCCCTGCGCTCTTCCTGGTATGGAACGAGCGAACCAGGGCGGTGAGACGCGATTTCCGGATCGTGTACGAAGAGGACCAGGACCCCCTGCCGACGATCCGGCAATGGACCGAGAATACCGATAGAGAGCCCGTCTCGACCCAGTGACCAGGATTTCCACGCGTTTTGCGCTCCTCATGGCGGCGGCTGCCGTGCTGCCGCTGCTGGCCTACGGGGCAGTGTCGATTTTCTCCCTTCGGAGCGGCGCACAGCAGGCCGTCATCCTGGGCAACCTCAACGTGGCCCGCCAGGTGGCCGAGCAGATAGAGCTGTACATCACCGGCAGCGTCAAGATCCTCAAGGCCGTCGGTGCCGACCTGCAGCAAACCGGGCTCGAACGCTGGCAGCAGGATCGCATCCTCAAGAATTTCGTTCTTCAATTCGCCGAATTCAAGGAACTGACGCTCCTCGACGAAAACGGCCGGCCGACCGTTTCGAGCCGCCTCGGAACCCCGACCGTGACCGTTCCGGGTTCGGAGGGGGTCAACATCGAAGGGGCGCTGATCTCGCGCTTCTCGGTAGACGACGATCTGCTTCCCACCGCCATCATCGCCGTCCGCCTCGTCGACCCGGACAGCGGTGGATGGCTCGTCGGCCGCTTGAACCTGGAAGCGATGTGGCGCATGGTCGACCGGATCCGGGTCGGCGATCAGGGATACGCATTCGTCGTGACGAGTGAAGGGCAACTACTCGCTCATGGCAATCCCGACGCGAAGTCACGCGTCGCGCGCGGCGACAATCTGCGCGATCACCCGCTGGTGGCGCTCGCGTCACTGGCGAACGCGCAGACGGCATCCGAGCAGTACGACGACGAGCGGGGGCCAATGCTGGGAGTTGCCGCGAACCTGCCCGCGCTCGGGTGGACGATCGTGGTCGAGCAGCCGAGAGCCGAGGCGTTCGCAATTCCGATTCGCCTGCAGTGGCAGCTCGGGATCGCCATCACCATCGCGCTCTTCGCGATGCTCACAGTCGGCTACTTCTGGGGATACAGCTTTATCGAGCCAATTCTCGCGCTGACCCGCGGCACCCGGGCGCTGGCTGAAGGCCGCCTTGACGAACGGGTGAAGATCCAGTCCAAAGACGAAATCGGCGAGCTTGGCATGGCGTTCAACAACATGGCCGACAAGCTCGTGGAGCTCCAGGAGGATGTCCGTAAGAAGGAGCGCCAGGCCTTGTTCGGGCGAATCGCCATCGGCCTCGTGCACGACCTGTCCCATCCGATTCAGAACATCGGCAACAGCTGCAAGCTGATCGTCAAGATGTTCGACGACATGGAGTACCGCGAGAACTTCAAGCGGACCGTCGAGCGCGAGTTGGCCCAGGTGAAGCGCGTGCTCGACGACCTGCGCAACGTGGCACGCCCCCTTCCGCTCGATCGCTTCCCGCTCGATCTCAACAAGGCCATTTCCGACGTTGTGGAATCGATGCAGACGTCGGCCGAAACATCTGGGCTCACGCTCAAAGCCGAATTGGTGTTTGGTCCGATTTACGTAGAGGGGGACCTGTTTGCTCTGAACCGCGTGTACCGGAACCTGATCACGAATGCGATGCAAGCCACGCCGCCGAGGGGTAGCGTGGTCATCCGGACCACCCGGCAGAATGAGTTCGCGATAGTCCAGATTGCAGATACCGGGTGCGGGATTCCGCAGGAACGCCTCGACACGATCTTCGATGACTTCGTGACCACCAAGCGCCGCGGCCTCGGCCTCGGGCTCGCCATCTCGAAGAAGGTGGTGGAGCAGCTCGATGGGACGATCGCCGTCGAAAGCCAGGTCGGCGTCGGCAGCACCTTCACGCTCCGCTTTCCGCTCACCAGGGCCCGCCCCTCGAAGCTCGCCGCCGGGTAAAAAAACAAACCCGGCGCATCGAGGCGCCGGGTCGGGGGGGATGCGCCGCGGCCGGTCGGCCGCGCCGGCTACTTCTTGGGCAGAACCGCGTCTTTCAGCTGCTTGGCGATACGCGCCTTGACGACCGTCTTGGCCGGGATCTTGATGGCCTCGCCCGTTGCCGGGTTGCGGCCCATCCGCGCCTTGCGCTTCTGCACGACCAGCTTGACCATGCCTGGAAGCACGAATTCGCCGGAGCGCTTGAGCTCCTTCTCCGACAGTGCGGTCAGCTCGTCGAAGAATTCGCGCGCCTGCGTTCGCTTCACCTCGAAGCGTTCGGCGAAGTGTGAAAAAAGTTCGGACTTGCCCATTCTCCGGGCCTCAGCCATCACGTCCCCCTTGTGCTGCTGCGCGCCAACTCTCGGCCGGGTCGCAGTGGCACGCGCTGACACTGCGGCGGAAACTCTCTGGAAAATCGCGTAATGCTATCTCGCGCGTTGGTGGGTGTCAACGAAACACGCAGCGCAACACAGCAATTTCCGCCCAAAGTGCTAGAATTTTCGCCTCATGTCAAGCACGGCGGTGATCGAGACGTTTCCCAATCCCCGGCCTGAACGCGACTTCGAGATTGCCATCGACTGCCCCGAGTTCACCTCCGTGTGCCCCAAAACAGGGCTCCCTGACTTCGGCGACATACGCATCACGTACGTGCCCGGCGATCGCTGCATCGAGCTGAAGTCCTTGAAGTACTACATGATCGAGTTCCGGAACCGCGGCATTTTCTTCGAAGCCGTGACCAACCAGATCCTCGACGACCTCGTCGCCGCGTGCCAGCCGCGCCGCATGACGGTCGTAGGCGACTTCTCGGTGCGCGGGGGCATCAAGACGGTCGTGACGGCCTCCTACGAGGCCGGGTGATCAAAACCCAAACCCCAAATCCCAAACCCCAAACGAACGGGGCGCCTCGACTTGGGATTTGGGACTTGGGATTTGGGACTTGGGACTTGGGATTTGGGATTTGGGATTTGGGATTTGGGATTTGGGATTTGGGATTTGGGATTTGACGTGACCCCCCGGGTTCCGATCGAAGGTTCCCTCGATCTCCACGCCTTCGCGCCCCGCGACATCAAGTCGGTCGTCGATGAGTACGTCAGCGCCGCCCACGAGGCGGGCCACCGCGAGATACGTCTCATTCACGGCCGCGGCAAGGGGATCCAGCGCGGCATCGTCCAGCAGGCGCTCGAACGCCACCCGCTCGTCGAGGAGTTCTGGGACGCCGCCGAGTCGCACCTGGGGGCCACGGTCGCGCGCCTCAGGATTCGTCCGTAGTCAAAATTGACGCATCTCCCCGGTCCAGGGTCGGCAAATTCCGCACACACCCCCGACGTAAGCCCCGAAATCCGGCCTCGACCGCCCGGGAACGTGCCGTGCACCCTGCGCCGGGGTGGCGGCTGATACCACTCCCCTTCGCTCCGGCGACATCGTCCGCATCCGCGATGAGAAATGGCGAATCGTCCGCCACGTCAGCCACGGCGGTGCGGCGCTCGTTGACGTCGCTGGCTGTGATGTCGCGAACCGGGCCAGCCTGGCCAGGTTTCTCCTCCCATTCGAGGCCGTCGACCGCCTCAACGCGTCCACGGCGCCGCGCCTTGTCAGCCCGCGCCGCTGGTGTCATGTCGCCCGGCGCGTGCTAGCGGACGCGACCCCGTCCTGGGCGTCGCTGCGCGCCCCCGGGCGCGCCAACCTGACCCTCATCCCGTTTCAGCTCGAGCCTGCGCTGGCATGGGCGCGCGGCGACGGCTGCCGGTTCCTCATCGCCGACGCCGTGGGCCTCGGCAAGACTGTGCAGGCCGGCCTCATGATCGCCGAGGTCCTCGCGCGCCAGCCGGATGCTCGCGCGTTGGTGATCTCGCCGGCGGCCCTTCGCGACCAGTGGCGTCATGAGCTGCAACACCGTTTTCACCTTGATGCCGAAGTGCTCGATGCTGCAGGCGTTTCACGCGCCACAGCGTACTTACCCGCGGGAGTGAACCCGTGGTCCGTGCAGCCGATCGCCATCACCTCCATCGACTACATCAAGAGGCCCGAGGTCATGCGATCGCTCGAGGCGCTCACCTGGGACCTGGTTGTCTTCGACGAGGCGCATCACTTGGCGGGACGATCCGATCGCGCCGCTGCCGCGGGCGCCATCGGAAACCGCGCCCGTGCGCTCGTGATGCTGACAGCAACGCCGCATTCGGGCGACGACGAGGCGTTTCGCAGGCTGTGCAATGTGGGGAACCTGAACCGCGCCCATCCCCTGGTGGTGTTCCGGCGCACGCGAACAGACCTCGGCGCCACAGCCTCGCGTCGCAGCACGCTGCTGCGCGTGCGGCCGACGCCTGCCGAAGCCGCCATGCATGCAGCGCTGATGAGATACGCGCGGCTCGCGTGGAACCAATCGAGCGGTGCTGAGGCTTCGGGTGCCCGGCTCGCCATGTCGGTGCTGGCCCGCCGCGCCTGCAGCAGCGCCGAATCACTGGCACGCTCCGTCGAGCGGCGAATCAGGCTGCTCGCGGACGCGGGACCGGGTCCTGCCGCGCAGATCGACCTGCCGTTTACCGACGTGGCCGTCGACGATGAGGAGCCGGTGGCGCCGCTGGGATCGCCGGGATTGCACGACGCCGGCGAGGAGCGGCGCCGCCTGCACCACCTGCTCGATTTGGCACGCGCCGCCGCCCGCGCGGAAAGCAAGCTGGCGATCGTTCGCCGCCTGATCTCGAGAACGGCAGAACCAGCCATCATCTTCACTGAGTATCGGGACACGCTTCAGCGCCTCGCCCTGTCGCATGACGCTGTCGATACCGTGCAACTGCACGGCGGGCTGACTTCACGCGAGCGAGCCGCCGCACTGCGTCGCTTCACGGAGGGGGGCGCCCGCCTGCTCCTGGCCACTGACGCCGCCAGCGAAGGGTTGAACCTCCACCACCGCTGCCGGCTCGTCATCAATCTCGAACTGCCGTGGACGCCGCTGCGGCTGGACCAGAGAGCAGGACGAGTCGACCGCATAGGACAAGCTCGGAAAGTTCACGCGATCCACCTGGTGGCGGCGGGTACCTGCGAAGAGTCGACCCTCGCGCGGCTGGCGCGTCGCATCAACCGGATGCGAGACGCGATCAACGTCTGCGGTTCGCTTCCCGACGAACGGCGTGTCGCCGAATCGGCGCTGGGCAATCAACCGCTTCCCGATATCGATGATCCACGGCCGGGTGTCCCGGACGGGATCGTCCAGGCCGATCTTCGCCGCGAGGCCTGCGAGGAGGCGCAGCGCCTTGCCAGGGGCCGCGGTTGGCACGGTGCCAATCCCGACGCCAATCCCGACGCCAATCCCGACGCCAGTACCGACGCCAGCGGCGACGCGAACGGGGAAAGCCGACCGGTCATCGCCCGGCTGCGGCGCCGTGGCGGCACCGCCAGCCGGCGCCGGTGTTTCTGGGCATTCAGGATGACCGTCACCAACGCATCCGGCCAGGTTCTCTGGGAATCGCTGGTGCCTCTGGAGGCGAGCCTTGCAGACTCGACGGGGCGCTGCCGGAGCCACATTCGTTCCGTCCTCAACGCCCACCACCCGGCTCTCGGGCATGTGGTCGATGCCGCGCAAGCCGGGACATTACGTGAGCTCCGGCACACGCTTGGCCAGCCCCTCAGTCTCTGGATGCGCCGTGAACGTGACCTGATGGCGGCCATGCGCGACCGTTACGCGCGCCTGTCCGCCGGCCTCCTGCAGGGCGCGCTTTTCGACCGGCGCAACGAACGACTGGCGGCGGCGCAGGCCGCGCTGCTCGACGAAGCCCTGTCACGCTCCGCTCATCGACTGGACGAACTTGCAGCCAACCACGACGTGCGGGCCGGCGCGTGCGACCTTGCATTTGCCGTGGTGGTCGAATGACATGATCGCCGGCGTTCGCGGGCGCCTCATCAGCGCGACGTTTGCGGAGACAGAGCTCCACACACTGCCGGGAGCAGCGGAGCCGCCCGCGACAATTGTTCACGCGCTCGACGCATGGTCGGATCGACGGGAGTCGACACTCGGTCCCGCATCCAGCGTCCGCTCCATCGCCGACGCGGGCGTGATCCCGCTCCTGAAAATTCTGGGATTCGACATCGGTCGCCGGATCGATGACGGCACGCGGACCGTCCTGGAGGCGCTGGGTCCGTCCGGCACGTCCGTGCCGGTCGCGATCGTGCAATGGCAGGAGCCGCTCGATCGAGGCTGGCGAGCGCTCGTGCTCGAGGGCGTCCGAACCGATGCGCGGTGGTGTGGCTGCTGCAATGGCGCGGCTCTGCGCATTGTCGACGCTCACCGTACGTGGTCGCGGCACTACCTGGAGTTCGATCTGGCGCTGCTCAGTCGCGAAGCGCCCGCCCGGATGGTCTTCTGGTCCCTGATCCGGGCCGAGGCGCTGGCGGCGCGCCCACCGCTGCTCGATCGTGCAACCGTGCTGTCGGCCCGCCACGGCGCCGCCGTCTGCAGGGCGCTCGGGGACGGAGTGCTCGACGCCCTTGGGCTCCTGCTCACCGCGCTCGCATCACGTCGTCCCGAACACACGCCCCAGGTCCTGTTCGAGCAGTCGCTGACGGTGCTGTACCGCGTACTCTTTCTGCTGTTTGCGGAAGCGCGCGCACTGGTCCCCATGTGGCATCCGGTCTACCGCGAGCGCTACAGCATCGAAGCCATCGTCGCCACGCTGATCGCCGGGCGACGGTATCGGGGCGTGTGGCACGCGATTCTGGCCATCTCGCGGCTCGCCCACGCGGGCTGTTCGGCGGGAGCGCTCAAAGTGACGGCGTTCAACGGCCGCTTGTTCGCGCCGGCGCATTCGGCGGCTTTCGATCGAACGCGGATCGAGGACGCGGTCATGGGCGCGGCGGTCATGGCGGTCGGCACCACCGCCAGTCCGGCGGCCGGGCGGGTTCGGATTGCGTACCGCGACCTGGACGTCGAGCAGCTCGGTGCGGTGTACGAGCGGGTCCTCGAGTACGAGCCCGCAGTAGGGAGTGCCGTCGGGAGCGCGCCCCGCTTGAATCGGACGCGCGACGTCAGGCAATCGAGCGGCACCTTCTATACACCGCGCGCAGTCACCGCCTTCCTGGTGCGGCGGACGCTCGAGCCGCTCGTCCAGGGGCGGACCGCGGCCGAGATCCTGCGGCTGCGGATTCTGGATCCCGCGATGGGAAGCGGGGCGTTTCTCGTCGGCGCCTGCCGGTATCTGGCAGCAGCCATGGAAGAGAGCCTCGTACGCGAGGGTCGCTGGCATGACGGTGACGTCACGGCGACGGACCGTGCAGCCCTGCGGCGCGACATCGCGCAGCGATGCCTGTTCGGCGTGGACGTGAACCCGATGGCCGTCCAGCTCGCGCGGCTGTCGCTCTGGCTCGCCAGCCTCGCGTCGGACAAGCCGCTCACCTTTCTCGATCACCACCTCGTGGCCGGTGACAGTCTCATCGGCGCAACCCTGGACGACGTGCTGCGGCAGCCGACCGGCGGAGGCCCTGGCAGACGCCGCCCGGAGCCGTTGCCGCTCTTTGCAGGTGTTGACGTGATGCCGGTTCTCGAGAACGCCGTGCGGACGCGTCTGCGGCTTGCCCATGATCCGGACGATTCCGCGGCCATCGTCAGCGCAAAGGAGAAAGCGCTCGCGACGTTGCATGCGCCGCGGTCGCCCCTCGGCCGCTGGTCCGCGGTGCTGGATCTGTGGTGCGCCGGCTGGTTCTGGGAAGACGGTGCGCCGCCTGGGAGCGCGCTGTTCAGGGAGCTCTCCGACCGGCTTCTGCGCGGGCGCGCAACGTTGCCCGAAGGATCGACCGTTCGTTTTCTCGAGCATGCTGCCGCGCTGGCTTCGCGCCACCGCTTTGTGCACTGGCCGCTGGCGTTCCCGGAGATCTTCTCCAACGAGCGCGGCGAGCGGCGCCCTGACGCCGGGTTCGACGCCATCGCCGGCAACCCGCCGTGGGACATGGTTCGTGGCGACAGCGGCGAGGCCGACGTCCGTGCGGGCCGCAGAGTGGACGCACGCCGGTTCACGGACTTTGCCCGCGAGGCCGGCGTCTACCGGATCGAAAGCCGATCGCATGTCAACCGGTACCAGCTCTTCGTCGAACGCGCGCTCCAGCTGGCGCGACCGGGTGGCCGGATCGGATTGGTGCTGCCGTCGGGGATCGTGACCGACACCGGGGCGGCGCCTCTGCGGCGGCATCTCTTCGACACGGCCGATGTCGACTCCGTCACCGGCCTGGACAACCGCGGCGGAATCTTTCCGATTCACCGCAGCCTGCGATTCGTCCTGCTGACCGCCACGGCGGGCCGCCCGACGCGCGACATCGCCTGCAGGTTCGGGATTACCCGAACTGAGGATCTCGACACACCGGACGGCTCTCATCCGCCGCTGGTGATCACGCGGTCGCTCCTTGCCAGGCTCTCCGGCGGCGAGGATCTCGGGATTCCGGAAATGGCTACCGGGCAGGACCTCCGGATTCTGGAGAAAATCACCGCCCGATTGCGCTTGCTGGGGGCCACGGACGGATGGAACGTTCAGTTCGGGCGAGAGCTGAACGCCACCGACGATCGCGGCGCCTTCGCGCCCCTCACCGGAGCTCCCGGCACGCGCCCCGTTCTCGAAGGAAAACTGATCGACCCGTTCCGGGTATCGATGGATGGATGCCGGTACGAGTTGCGCGCTGGCGGAACAACGAGGCACGTCGCGCGCCGGGCCCGCCTTGCGTACCGGGACATCGCCAGCGCGACGAACCGTCTCACCTTGATTGCGGCGCTGATTCCGCCGCGGGCGGTCACTACGCATACCCTGTTCTGCCTGAAGACGCCCTTGCCCGCCGATGCGCAGCGTGTCTTGTGTGCGCTGCTCAATAGCTTTGTCGCGAACTACCTCATACGCCTGCGCGTGAATACGCACGTGACGGTGGCTCTTGTTTCGAGGCTGCCGGTGCCTGTGGTCCACGGCAGCGACCCCGCGTTCGCGAGGCTCGCGGCTCTGTCGCGCGCGCTCACGGACGGCCGCGGACCCGTGGAAGAGATGCGTGAGTACGCTGAGCTCCAGGCCCTCGTCGCACGACTCTATCGACTGACGGAGACAGACTTCGAGCATGTCCTCGCAACGTTCCCGCTCATCCCTGCGGAGGTGAGGCAGAGAGCGCTACTCGAATTCCGCAACTTTCACTGATCCGGGCCACGGAGGCACGGAGACACGGAGGATCCTTTTGCTCTTAGGTAATGAAATCGCCATCACAGACGAAATCATTGGTTGTGCCATTGAGGTTCACAAGCAGCTTGGTCCTGGTCTACTCGAGTCCGTTTACGAATCCGCGATGTGCATCGAACTCGCCGCCGCCGGAATTAGCTTCACTCGCCAAGTCGGGATTCCTCTCTATTACAAGGACACACTTATATCCGAACATCGGCCCGACCTCGTGGTTGCTAACCGCGTGATAGTTGAAATCAAGAGCGTCGAACGTTTCGATCCGATTCACACCGCGCAAATGCTGACGTACCTGCGAGTCGCAGGACTGAAGACCGGCTTGGTGCTTAACTTCAACAGTGCCCTGCTAAAGCAAGGAGTGCGACGAGTGCTTTTGTGAGTATTGGCCTCCGTGCCTCCGTGTCTCCGTGGCCCGTGCAGGTAACGACTGCTCGAATGCTGGGGTCAGGCGGGGTACGATAGGAAGCGATGAAACTGGAGCCAATCCAGGGAGTCAATGCCGGCTACGTACTCGAGCTGTACGAACGCTACCGGCAGAACCCGGACTCTGTGGACCCCGCCACGCGGGAGGTGTTCGAAGCGTGGACGCCGGCTGATTCAGCAGTAGGGGCGACGCATGCGTCGCCCCTACTAGCACAGCAGGCCCCCGCAAATATTCAGGTCATCGTCGGCGCGGCGAATCTTGCCGAGTGCCTGCGGCGGTACGGGCATCTGGCCGCGCAGATCGATCCGCTTGGCTCGACCCCGCCCGGTGATCCCTCGCTCTCCCCCGAGGCGCACGGCATCACCGAGGCAGATCTGCGCGAGCTGCCCGCTTTCCTCGTCGGCGGAGTCGTGGCTGAAACATCGGGGAACGCCTTCGAAGCGATCGAGAAGCTGCGTCGCGTCTACTGCTCGACGACAGGCTTCGACATCGCGCAGGTGTTCGTACCCGACGAGCGGGTCTGGCTGCGGCACGCCGCGGAGTCGGGCCGCTTCCTGCCGCCAACGGACCCGGAGAGCGCCGAGGCACTGCTCGACCGGCTCACCCAGGTCGACGTCTTCGAGCAATTCCTCCACCGAATCTTTCCTGGCAAGACCCGATTCTCGATCGAGGGGCTCGACATGCTCGTGCCGATCCTCGACGAGATCATCAGCGGCGCCGGAGACCAGGGCGTCCGACACACGTTCCTCGGCATGGCGCATCGAGGACGGCTGAACATCCTCGCGCATGTGCTCGACAAGCCGTACGCGGAAATCCTGGCGGAGTTCAAGGACCCGGTTCAACGGCAGGTGGTGCGGCTCGACCTCGGCTGGCGGGGGGATGTGAAGTATCACGCCGGCGCTCGCACCGCGAGCCCCCGCGGCCACATGTTCGTGACGCTGGTGCCAAACCCCAGCCACCTTGAAGCGGTGAACCCGGTGGTCGAGGGCATGGCGCGCGCGGCGGGGACACATGCGGCGCGGCCAGGCGCCCCGGAATTCAATGGCCGCGTCACCCTGCCGATCCTCATCCATGGCGACGCCGCGTTCGCCGCGCAGGGGATCGTGGCCGAGACGCTCAACCTGTCGCGGCTTGCCGGCTACGACACCGCGGGCACGATCCACATCATCGCCAACAACCAGCTCGGATTTACGGCGACCCCGGCCGAGTCCTACAGCACGAGCTACGCGAGCGGCCTCGCGCGGGGCTTCAAGATTCCGATTCTGCACGTCAATGCGGACGACCCGGTGGCGTGTCTCGAGGCGGCACGCCTCGCGTGGGAGTATCGCGCCCGATTCCAGCGGGATTTTCTGATCGACCTGGTCGGGTACCGCCGCTACGGCCACAACGAAGGCGACGAGCCGTCGTTCACGCAGCCGCTGATGTACAAGACCGTGGCGACGCATCCCACCGTTCGGACGCTGTGGGCCGCTGCACAGGAGCGGCAGGGCCAGATTCCGAGAGAGCGCGCCGACGAGCTCGTCAGGAAGCACTTCGCCATCCTCGACAAGGCGAATGAGTCCTTGAGGACGAGAGACCCAGCCGGACCGCCGATGCCAGAGCCCGTGCCGGCCGGTATCGCCGGGAAGACGGAGACCGCAGTGCCGCTCGATCGACTCCGTGCGTTGAACGATGCGCTGCTGGCGCGGCCGGATGGTTTCACGTTCCACAAAAAGCTCGAGCGGGCGCGCGAAAAGCGCAAGTCGGTACTCGCAGACGCCACCACCCGCACCATTGACTGGACCACTGCGGAAGAACTCGCGTTTGCGACGATCCTGGCCGACGGCGTTCCGATTCGCCTGACGGGCGAAGACGTGGAGCGCGGGACGTTCAGCCAGCGTCACGCGGTCTTTCACGACATCGACTCCGGCAGGCAGTTCATTCCGCTGCAGGCGTTCGCCGGCGCCCGGGCGTCGTTCGAGATCCACAACAGCCCCTTGTCGGAGAACGCCGCGATCGGCTTCGAGTTCGGCTACAACGTCTACGAGCCCGGATGCCTTGTCGTCTGGGAGGCGCAATATGGCGACTTCCTGAACGGCGCGCAGGTCATCCTCGATCAGTTCGTGACGTCGGGACGAGCGAAGTGGGGCTTGAAGCCATCGCTCGTGTTCCTGCTCCCGCACGGCTACGAAGGACAGGGGCCGGAGCACTCGAGCGCGCGGCCGGAGCGTATCCTGCAGGCTGCGGCGGATATCAACCTTCGCCTCGTCAACTGCAGCACGTCGGCCCAGTACTTTCATGTGCTGCGCAGGCAGGCCTCGCTCCTGGATGCCGACCCTCTGCCGCTCTTCGTGCTGACGCCGAAGGGTCTGCTTCGCCATTCCGCCATTGCGTCGGCGCCGCACGAGCTGGCGGAAGGACGATTCGAGGCCGTCATCGATGATTGGGACGCGCGATCACGTGCCAGGAGCATCAGGCGGCTCGCGCTCTGCAGTGGCAGGGTGTTCGTTGATGCGAACAGCGCCGAACAGCGCGCCGCCGCGGTGGACGTGGCGCTCTGCCAGGTCGAACAGCTGTATCCCTTCCCGGTCGACGGGCTTCGAAAGGTCCTCGCAGGCTACCCCGCTCTTCACGACGTGGCGTGGCTCCAGGAGGAGCCGGAGAACATGGGCGCCTGGGAATTCGTGCGTCCGCTGCTCGAAGAGCTGATCGACGGCCGCTGTCCCCTGCGGTACATCGGGCGGGCACGCAGCTCGAGCCCCTCCGAGGGCTCCGCTGCCTGGCACCAGATCAACCAGAAGACGCTGATCGAGCAGGTATTCGACCTCAACCGTCAGGCAGACGAGCCCTCGATGGTGTTGTCGAAGCAAGCCTGAGAACATGGCGGTTCTGCGTTCTGGGTTCCAAGTTCCGGGTTCGTGTTCTGGGTTCCGGCGCGAAGTTCCCAGTTCTGATGTTCTTGGTTCTGTGTTCCAGCCACCTTGCGCGCCGAACTCCGAACATGGAACCCAGGACTTGGCACGTGGAACTCGAACCTCGAACACGAACCCGGAACCTGGAACTTCAGAACACAGAACGGTTTAGTCTAGGTTCATGTCCAACATCGTTGTTCCGCAGCTCGGTGAATCGGTCGTTGAGGCTCGCATTGCGCGGTGGCTGAAGAAGGAAGGCGACCGCGTCGAAACCGGGGAACCGGTGGTCGAGCTCGAGACGGACAAGATCGACGTCGAGGTTGGAGCTGACCACGGCGGCGTCATTTCCAGCATCAAACGCCAGGAAGGCGACGACGTGAGGGTTGGCGAGTTGCTGGCGGTCGTCGACGAATCGGCTGGTGCGGCGCCTTCTCCGGCTGCTGCAGCGCCTCCTCCGGCCGCCGGAAGCAACGGCTCGACCCGCACGGCCGAACCGCCGGCGGACGGCCCGCGCGCAACCCCCACCGCGCGGCGCATCGCCCGCGATCACGACGTCGACCTCAAGGACGTACCGGGCTCCGGCGCGGCCGGCCGCGTCACAAAACAGGACGTAAAGGGCGCCATCGCACCTCTCGCACCGACTCGTGACAGCACGATCGCACCGACGAGCGGTAGCGCGATCGCACCGACACGCGACAGCACCACCGCACCGGCCAGCGACGCGATCGCACCGACACATAGCAGGCCGACCGCACCGACGCCGATACGGCATCGCACATCCGAGCGAAGCGAGGAACGTGTTCGGATGTCGAAGCGGCGCCAGACCATTGCGCGCCGCCTCGTGGAAGCCCAGCACACGGCCGCGATATTGACGACGTTCAACGACGTCGATATGACCGTCGTGATGGCGCTGCGCGAGCGGCGCAAGGAGGCGTTCAAGAAGGAATACGGGGTCAGCCTTGGAATCGCCTCGTTTTTCGTGAAGGCCGCCATCGCCGCATTACGGGTGTTTCCGCAGCTCAACGCGGAGCTCCAGGGCGATGAAATCGTCTTGAAGCACTACTACGACATCGGGATCGCCGTCGGTGCTGAGGGCGGCCTCGTCGTGCCGGTCCTGCGGGACGCCGACCGCATGTCGTTTCCCCAGATCGAGCTCGCCATCCGCGACTTTGCGAAGCGGGCTGCCGACAGTAAGCTGACGCTCGAGGATTTAATGGGCGGGACGTTTACGATCACCAACGGCGGCGTCTTCGGGTCGCTGCTCAGCACACCGATCCTGAACCCTCCGCAGGTTGGGATTCTCGGGCTGCACAAGATCCAGGATCGCGTCGTGCCGGTGAATGGCCAGGTCGTGATCCGGCCCATGATGTACGTCGCGCTCAGCTACGACCACCGCATCGTGGATGGGCGTGAGGCCGTGCAGTTTCTGGCCAGGATCAAGGAGTTCGTGGAAGAGCCGGCCAACTTGCTATTGGTGAACTGATGAGAGTGCTTGCGACGGTTATCGCTCTTGCCTGGGTCGCCGCCGGCGTGGCGGCCCAGGCGCCACCCGCGACCGCGCCCCAGGCCGCGCCGCCCGACGTGTCCGCGCCACCGCCCGACGCGTCCAAGACCGCTTCAGGTCTCGCCTCGCGAATGATCACGCCGGGCACAGGGCAGGACACACCTGCGCCGACCGATGTTGTCACCGTTCACTACACGGGGTGGACGCCGGATGGAAAGATGTTCGACAGCTCGCGGACCCGCGGCACGCCCTCGATGTTTCCCCTCAACCGGTCTCTCGTCGGCTGGCGCGAGTGCGTGCAGCTGATGACGGTCGGCGAAACCCGGCGGTGCTGGCTGCCTCAGAACCTCGCCTACCAGGGCCAGGCCGGCCGGCCCGCGGGCATGGTCGTGTTCGATATCGAGCTGCTCGACACGCGCCTGGCTCCCGCCGTGGCGCCTCCTGATGTCGCAGCGCCGCCGGCAGACGCGAAGCGCACCGCATCCGGGATCGCCTACAACGTGCTGAAACCGGGCACAGGAACGCGCAGGCCCGCCGCGTGGGACCGCGTCATCGTCCACTACACCGGCTGGACGACGGACGGGAAGATGTTCGACAGCTCCGTCGCGCGCGGCATGCCGGCGACCCTTGGGCTCGGCGACGTGATCCGGGGGTGGACCGAAGGCATGCAGCTGATGGTGGAGGGCGAGCGGACACGTTTCTGGATTCCGCAGAACCTCGCCTACAAGGGCGAACCCGGCTCGCCTCGCGGCATGCTGGTCTTCGACATCGATCTGATCAAGATCGAATAGCATCGACCGCGCGTTTCACGGGCCACGGAGGCTCGGAGACACGGAGACATTTTGGCCACGAGTCCTCCGTGACTCCGTGTCTCCGTGGCCCGTCTCGTCATTCTTCAGCCATGTAGCCGTACCGGTAATCGCGGGGCGGCGAAAACGTTTCCTTGATCGTTCGGGCACTGACCCAGCGCAGCAGGTTCATTTTCGACCCCGCCTTGTCGTTCGTCCCCGATCCCCTCCCGCCGCCGAACGGTTGCTGGCCGACAACGGCGCCGGTGGGTTTGTCGTTGATGTAGAAGTTGCCGGCGGCGTCCCGCAGCACGGACATCGCCTGCCGGATGGCGGCACGGTCGCGGCTGAAGACGGCCCCTGTCAATGCATAGGGCGATGTCGCGTCGACGATCCGGAGAGTGTCCTCCCACTTGCCGTCCGGATAGACATAGGTCGTGACCACGGGGCCGAAGATCTCTTCGCGCATCAGGCGGTACCCCGGGTCCGCCGTCTCGACGAGCGTTGGCTCGATGAAGTACCCGCGATCGTCGTGCGCGCCGCCGCCCTGCACGATCGTCGCGTTCCGTCGCGCATCCTCGATGTAGCTCGTGATCTTGGTGAACGCCTTCCTGTCAATCACCGCGCCGATGAAAGTCCGGAAATCCCGCACGTCGCCCATCTGCATCTCGCGCATCATCGCCACCACGCGATCGTGGACCTCGCCCCAGAGCGACTGCGGCACGTAGAGGCGGCTCGCGGCCGAGCACTTCTGCCCCTGGTACTCGAAGCCGCCGCGCGCAATCGCCACGGCAAGCTCGTCGACCTCCGCGGACGGATGCGCCACGATGAAATCCTTGCCGCCCGTTTCGCCGACCAGGCGCGGGTAGCTCTTGTAGCCTCCGATGTTGTCGCCAACCCTCTTCCAGATCCCCTGGAAGACCGGCGTGCTGCCCGTGAAGTGGACGCCGCCAAGCTCCGGCGAGTCGAGCAGGATGTTGGAGATCTGCACCGCATCACCCGGCAGGAAGTTGATGACGCCAGGCGGAAGCCCAGCCGCCTCCAGGAGACGCATGATGTAGTAGCCGCTCAGGATCGAGCTCGACGCCGGCTTCCAGATCACTGTGTTGCCCATCAGCGCCGGAGCCGTTGGCAGGTTGCCGCCAATCGACGTGAAGTTGAACGGCGTCACGGCGTAGACGAAGCCCTCGAGGGGGCGGTATTCCAGCTGATTCCACACCGCATGCGGGCTGATCGGCTGCTCCGCATAAAGCTCTTGCGCGAAATGGGGATTGAAGCGCCAGAAGTCGATCAGCTCCGACGCGGCATCGATCTCCGCCTGGAACACTGTTTTCGACTGGCCGAGCATCGTCGCCGCATTCAGCGTGGCGCGCCACGTCGTGGTCAGCAGCTCCGCTGCGCGGAGGAAGACGGCTGCCCGTTCTGCGAATGAGGCGGCCGCCCACTCGCCACGCGCCTTCGCGGCGGCGGCGATCGCCTGCTCGACGTGCTGTGGCTCCGCGTGATGCCAGTCCGCCAGCACGTGGCGGTGATCGTGGGGCATCACCGCCTGCTGCATGCGGCCCGTGCGAATTTCACAACCGCCGACGATCAGCGGAACGTCGATCTTCTCGGACGCCATGGCCGCGAGACGCGTTTTCAGCGCCGCGCGCTCCGGCGAGCCCGGTAGGTAGGTCAGATTTGGTTCGTTGACAGGAAGAGGAACGCGCGGAGTTCCGGCAGACACAATCTGATTGTACGACCAACTCCTAAACTCGAACTACGAAGAGGCCGATGACGGGTCCAACGGTCGTGATTCGATTGCAAAAAAGAAGATCACGCTACGAGAGCTCAAAGAAGCACGCTTTCGCATCCGGGTGCTTCGACACTGTGGCTTCCTCACGAGTGCCCAGGAGCCTGTCATCGCTGAAAGCGATGAACTGGTGAGAATCGTCGCCACAGTCATTAGAAATGCCGAAAGAGCGGCGAAATGACGCGTGTCCCGCGTTCGAAGTTGGGCGTTGGGAGTTGGAAGTTGGGAGTTGATCAGGAGCGGGTTGCCGGACCGGGCGCTTCGCGCATCGTGATGTGAGGCTCCGCCCCCGGCAGCTCAGCGTCTGCCGTCACGATCCGTGGCTTCGGCGGCTCGAGATCCACCTCGATGCCGCGCCACTTCTGCTGCCGGAAGCGCGCCACGCTCAGTCCGCACCGCGTCATGTGGCCCACGAGGATCGCCATCCAGATATATCCCGCCTCGAGTCCCACCGTCGCTTCAAACACCGTGCAGAGGCCGAGGGGAACGACGACCTGCGACAGGATCGAAATGTACAAGGGACTCCGCGTGTCCCCAGTGCCCTGGAGCCCGCCCGTGTAACTTAGCGCGACGGTGATAAAGAAGCCTGAGACGCTCAGGTACCGAAGAAGCTCCTCCCCGATGTCGATGACGAGCACGTCGGTCATGCCGAACACGGCCAACAGATACCGTGGGATGAGCAGGAACATGGCGCCCACCACCGCGGCCACCACGAGTCCGATGTGTGAGGCGACGCGCACGCCCTCGATCGCGCGCTCCGGGTTGTGGGCCCCCAGGTTCTGGCCGGCGATGGTGGCGGCGGCGCCCATGAGTCCGACTGAGGTCCAGGTGATTAGCGAGAACAGCTCCGTGTAGCCGACCGCGTAGGCGGCCTGCGCCGCCGCGCTCTCCTCCAGAGATCCGATGAACCGCAGCATCAGGACGCCTCCCACGTTCATGGCGATCCCCTGTACCCCGGTCGGCAGGCCGAACTTGAAGAGCGAGCGGATGATGCTGAAGTCCGGATGGAGGTCCATGCCCCGCTCGAAATGAATAACCGATTCGGGCCGCATCAAACGCCAGATGCCATACACCGACACCAGCGTGCTGCTCGCCACGGTGCCGTACGCGGCGCCAACCGTGCCGAGTGCCGGAATCAGCACCAGATTGAATGCGATGGTCAACACCGTCATCGCGATGCCCAGGCGCAGCGGTGTGTGGGGATCCCCGGCGGCGCGGAAGGCGCCGCTCAGCATGAAGAACATCATCATGCCCATGAACCCGACGAACATGGTGCGCAGGAACGGCAGCGCCTCGGCCTGGACGTCGGGCGCCGCATTGACCAGGTCGAGGAGGCTGGGTGCGGCGATCCATCCGGCGGCGCCGAGCACGATGGCGAGTC
>Ga0184637_10001165_pt1 | contig 18360 bp, 17 predicted proteins | sample PLM3_127_b2_FD_133143 | JGI IMG/M metagenome (GOLD analysis project Ga0184637, IMG submission 133143) | Groundwater sediment microbial communities from an aquifer in East River, Colorado, USA - PLM3_127_b2 | ecosystem: Environmental > Terrestrial > Soil > Riparian zone | place: USA: East River...
AGCCCGCGACCGCACCAAAGGCGGCCCCACCGCGCCGCCGCACGGGCTGTACTTGACGGGGGTGAAATACGACCCTCTTTCTTAGCTCGCTTCGCTCGCGACCCCTCACCCTGTCCCTCTCCCCTTGCGGGAGAGGGGTTGGGGTGAGGGCGAGCCGATGCACCGCTATTGGTCCTTCTTCACCAACGCTCTGAACCCGCCCGCCGCCAGATCATCCACCCAGGCATGGGCGATGCGCAGCGCGTCTTCGGTGGCGAAGGTGGTGGGGTCGAGGCAGAGCTCGAGCCACAAGCCGTCCAGCATGGCGGTCAAGGCGAGCGCCGCCAGATGCGCGTCGATCTTGAAGCGGCGTTGCTTGGCGATTGCCGCGATCAGCGATTCCAGTCGCCGGCGGTAATCGACATAGATCTGCCTGTGCACCTTGCGCACTTGCGCGTCGCGGCGGACCAGGGACCAGAAGGACAGCCACACCGCGAGCAAATCGCGGTCCAGCACCGGCGGCTTGAAGGATGCGTCGATGAAGGCGCGCAGCTTCGCTTCGGCGCCGCCCGTCGCATCGTCCATCGCCTGGTTCAGCACGGCGGCCACCTGATCGCCGACATGGGCATAGGTGGCGACGATCAGCCCGTCGATGCCCTTGAAATGATGCGTCACCAAGCCGGGCGAGACATTGGCCCGTGCAGCCACGGCGCGCACCGACGTTCCCGCATGGCCCAGTTCCGCTAGGCATTGCGCCGCGGCCTCGATCAGCTTGCGCTTGCGCACATCCGGCTGGTCGCGCGTGAAGCGCGGTTCATCGGCCATCGCACCCTCTTGCCAAAACGGCCTCGATTGTCTTATTATACATTTGTATAGTAACGAATGGCAACCGATTTGTGCGATTCTGGAGGGATTTCATGGGCACCGCACTGAAGGACGTGAAGCTGGCGGGTCGTCATGTGGAGCTGGCCTGGGCCAACGGCCGATCCGGCGACTTGTTTTCGCTGCTCTGGCTGAAGGACCATTGCCCGAGCCCGAAATGCCTGCATCCCGACACCAGGCAGCGCCAGATCGACACCTCCGCGATCCCTGAGAACATCGCCGCCCGCGCCGTGGCGATCGAGGAGAATGGAAGCGTGCTGCGCGTCGAGTGGGCAGAAGACGAGCATGTCAGCCGCTTCGATGCCGCGTTCCTCGCCTCCATCCTGCCGGCCAATCGCAAGCGGCCGCAGCGCGTGACCTGGGATGCGGCAGCGATTGAAAACAATGTACCGAGCATCGCTTACGAGTCGGTGATGACCGACGATGCCGGCCTGAAGCAATGGCTGGAGCTCGTTGGGACCTACGGCTTCTGCGTGGTCAGCGGCACGCCGGCGACGCCGGAGGCGACCAAGGCGCTGATGCAGCGCGTCGCCTATATCCGCGAGACCATCTTCGGCGGCTTCTGGGACTTCACCGCCAACATGGAGCACAAGGACACGGCCTATACCACGCTGGCGATCGGGCCGCACACCGACGGCACCTACAGCTTCGACGCGCCGGGCTACCAGATGCTGCATTGCCTCGCCTTCGAGGGCAAGGGCGGGGAGAACGTCTTCGTCGATGGCTTCAAGATCGCAGAAATCATGCAACGCGATCACGCGGCGGAGTATCGCACGCTGACCGAGCTGGAGATCACCGGCCAGTATATCGACCTCGACCGCAACGTCCATCTGCGGGCGACGCGGCCGCCGTTCCGCTTGAACAAGGCGGGTGAGCTGGTGCAGGTGAGCTACAACAATTATGACCGCGCGCCGTTCTATCTGCCGGCGGCGGAGACCGAGGCGCTGTATCGCGCGCTGAAAATGTTCGCCCGCCATGCCAACGATCCGGCGATGCAATATCGCCGCCGCCTGGCGCCGGGCGACGCGGTGCTGTTCGACAATTGGCGCGCCTTGCACGCGCGCGACGCCTATAGCGGCTATCGCCGACTGTGCGGCGCGTATCTCAACAAGGAAGACGTGGAAAGCCGCCTGCGCGTGCTGCGCGGCAAATAACGCTCTAGCCGCGACCCAAGGCAAGCCACAGCAGCAGCGCGGCGATCAGCGCCGCCCCAACCAGGAACCAGCGCCACTGCGACGCGCTGGTGGCCACCGGCGTCACGGTCGCCATCTCGACATGAGGCGTGCTCGTGGGTGCACCGCTTTCCGTGGGCGCGCTGACTTGTTCATTGAACTTGCCGAAGAAGTCGCCGGCCAGTTTCTGCGCGGTGGCATCAATCAGACGCGAGCCAAGCTGGGCGATCTTGCCGGAGACTTGCGAGTTGACGCTGTAGCTGAGCAGGGTTGCCCCGCCATCCTCGCTCAGGCGCACCTGGGCGCTGCCTTTGGCGCCGCCGGCCGGCCCGCCCGACCCTTCGCCGGAGATGGTGTAGCCGTTCGGCGGATCGATGTCGGAGAGGGTCACGCGGCCGGCGAAATTGGCCTTGATCGGGCCGAGGCGCAATCCGACCCGCGCCTTCATCTCGGTCGGCGACAGCATCTCGATGCTCTCGCAGCCGGGGATGCAGGATTTCAAGATCTCGGGATCGTTGAGAGCCTGCCACACGACCGCGCGCGGCGCCTGGATGCGTTCGGTTCCGGTCAGTTCCATGATGCGCTCTCGTTCAAGCCGACTTCGCCGCCGGCGTTCGCGCGGCGAACAGAACCAGCAGATCCCGATAGGCCTCCGGCGTGTCGCAATCCTGGAAGAATTGCGGTTCGGCGGTTTTCAGCGGCGAGACCAGCTCCGGATAATTGATCAGCAGGTTGCGGCAGCCGAAATTGATGCCGCGGCGATACATCTCCTCCCGGCTCCAGCCGGGAATGAGGATCGGATTGCCGCGCTCCGTCTCGTCGAACGGCACCACCGCCTTCTCGCCGCCCAATTCCTGAAACCGCGCGATCAGACGGTCAAAGTCCGCGGCATTCAGCAGCGGCATGTCGCCGGGGATGATCAGATAGCCGTCGGCCGGGGGCGCCGCCAGCACGCCGGCGCGCACCGAAGTCATTTGATTGCCGGTGTAGTCGGGATTCTCGACGATGGTGACGGCGACGTCGCCGAGCGCCTTGCGTACGTTCCAGCGGTCATGGCCGACCACGACGATGACCTGTCGTGCCTTGCTCGCCAGCGCCTCGCGCGCCAGGCGGCGTACCAAAGGCTCGCCGCCGAACTCCAGCAGCAGCTTGTTCTGCGGCGCCATGCGGGAGGACAGACCCGCCGCCAGGATCACGGCAACGATGCCGTCGATCTTGCTTGTTTCTTGTAGGCTTGGCTCTTGCGGGTCGCTCATCACGCCGCCTCCATCTTGCTCTTGCCGTGCGCGCCGTTGGCGCGCCGCGCCCGCACCACGTCGGCCAGCACCGAGAGGGCGATCTCTTCCGGCGTCACCGCGCCGATCGGCAGGCCGGCGGGGCCGCGCAGGTCTTCCAGCCGTTCCGCCGTGAAACCCTCTTCCGCCAATCGTTCCTTCAGCGCCGTCACCTTGGCGCGGCTGCCGACGAAAGCGACATAGCGCGCCGGTGATTGCAGCGCCGCTTTCAGCGCATCGTCATCGCCGGACCCTTGCGTGGCGACGATGACGTAGCCGCCGGCCGGGCTTTCGGCGGCGGTGGCGAAACCGTCGCGCAAGGTCACGCCGGCGGGGAACTGGCCATGCTGGGATGCGGGCGCACAGACCGCGACCTGCAGGCCGATGCGCGGCGCCAGGTCGGCGATCGCGACAGCCACGGGTGTGGCGCCGCACAGGATCAGCAGCGGCCGCGGCAGCACCGGCTCGATGAACACATCGACCACGCCGCGCGACGGGCACATGTTCTTGGCGAACTCGATGCCGTCGCGGCTGTCGCCGGGGCGCAGCCCTTGCGCCTTCAACTGGTCGAACGGCATGATGCTGATCAGCCGCGCTTCGCCATCCTCCAGGCAGCGCCGCGCCGCTTCTTTGACCGCGCCCAAGGCACAGCCGCCGCCGACCCAGCCGGCCATGCGGCCATCGGCGCAGATGATCGCCTTGGCGCCGGGCTTGGCTGCCACCGAGGCAAGGGTGCGCACGACGGTGGCCACCACGAAAGGCTCGCCCTTCGCTTTCAATTCCTCGGCCAGCGCCGTGACGTCATCATTGCTGGACATGGTCCATCTCCTAGGCCCCCATTTGGTTCAAGCCTTGGCCAGATGCGGCTCCAGCGCCGCCAGGCTCTCGAGATTGTGCGCAGATGCGAACACGTCGACATAGGGTAGGGCCGCCGCCATGCCGCCGGCGATCGGCTGATAGTCGCGCCAGCCGAGCAAAGGATTGAGCCAGACGATGCGCCGCGCGCGTTTGCTGAGCGCCGCCATCGCCTTGGCGAGTTGTGCCGGTTCGCCGGTGTCGTAGCCATCCGACAGGATGAAGAGGGCGGCGCGGCCGCGCAGCGCCCGGCGGGCGTGATATTTCACGAAGGTCGCCAGACATTCGCCGATGCGAGTGCCGCCGCCCCAGCCCTCGGCCAGCAATGACAACCGCTCCAACGCCTTCACCCGCCGCCGCTCGCGCAGCACCGGTCCGATCTCCACCAGCCGGGTATGGAACAGATAACCTTCGCCTTCCGGCAGGCGTTTCAGCAGCGCCAGCATGAAGCGCAGGAACATGCCGCTATATTGCGCCATCGAGCCGGAGGCATCGAGCAGCAGCACCGGCCGCAACGGCCGTCGCTTGGCGCGGCGGCGGAAGATCTCGATCGGTTCGCCGCCATGGGCGATGCTGGCGTGCAGCATGCGGCGCAGATCGAGGCGCTCGCCGCGCTTGGCCGCTTTGCGGCGACGGTTCAGGCGACGCCGCAGCGCCAGCGCCATGCGCTCAGCCAACTCCTCGATGGCAGTGATGCTGTCGGGATCGTCGAGATGGCGGAAATCGGTGCGCGCGAGCGTCTCAGCGCGGCTGGCGCCGCCGCGGCGTGTTTCGCCAGCGCCGGCATCGGCATCCTCGGCGGTGGTATCACGTGATACCCGATCGGCGAGGGAAGAGAGCTGGCCGGGCAAATTGCCCATGGTCGGGCTGCGCTTGGCCGGCTGCTCGCTCGGCGGATTGGAAGGTGATGCGGCGGCGCTCTTGACACCGCGCCGCAGCCAATAGGCATTGAACAGGGCATCGAAACGCTGCGCCTCGTCGCGCCGCGTGGCCAGCAAGGGCCGCAAGGCGATCCGCAGCGGACCGGGCGATGAGAGATCAAGCTCCGAAGCTGCGCGCAGCGCATCGCGCGCCTCGGCCAGGCCGATGGCAAAGCCGTTGTCGCGCAGATTGCGCACGAAGCCGGTGAGGCGCCGTGCGGCGGCGAATCCGGCCGCGTCCGCCTCTTGCGGCAAGCGCTCGAGATCGTCGCCGGCCATGATCAGGCCACCTTGCCCAGCAGGCGCTGAGCGACTTCGCGGCTGAAACTGCCTTGATCTTCGCGGGTCTTGATCAGGCACAAGAGCGAGTCGAGGATGGCCTCGGAGTTTGCTTCCAATCGCGCCTGACCGAGGCCGACCAGGGTTGCCGCCCAATCGATCGATTCGGCGACGCCCGGCACCTTTTTCAAATCCTCCCTGCGCACCAGGGCGACGAAGCCGGCAATCTGATTGGCCAGCATTGCGTCAATGCCGGGCACCCGTGCCAGCAGGATGCGCGTCTCCTGCGCCTCGCTCGGATAATCGACGTAGTGATAAAGGCAGCGCCGCCTGAGCGCGTCGGACAATTCGCGCGTGGCGTTGGAGGTGAGGATGACGCGCGGGATCGAGCGCGCCGAGACCGTGCCGAATTCCGGGATCGAGACCTGGAAATCCGCCAGCACCTCGAGCAGCAGCGCCTCGAACTCCTCATCGGCGCGGTCGACCTCATCGATCAGCAGGACCGGCGGTGTCTCCTGGCGGATGGCGGCGAGCAAGGGGCGCTCCAGCAGATATTCCTCGGAAAAGATCGAACGCTCGATCTCCTTCGGGTCCTGGCCGGAGGTTTCGCGCGCCTTGATCGACAGCAACTGGCGCTGATAGTTCCATTCATAGAGCGCGGCGCTGGAATCCAGCCCCTCATAGCATTGCAGGCGGATGAGCTTGGCGCCGTGCACGGCGGCCAGCGCCTTGGCCGTCTCGGTCTTGCCGACGCCCGCCTCGCCCTCGAGCAGCAGCGGCCTTCCCAGCAGATCCATGAGCCAGAGCGCCATCGCCAGGTCCGGCCCGGCGATGTAGCCCTGCTCCCCCAGCCGCTCGGCGATCTGCTGCCGATCGATCATGAGGGGATCCAAAGGGAAACCCCCTTCTCCCCTTGCGGGAGAAGGATACGGAGGCTTGGCGAGGCGGAGCCGAGCCCCCGTCCGCGAATGCGGACATTCGTCCGCGGGGCCGCAGTTGGATGAGGGGGGGTGCACCGACAGGTGCACACGCTCGTCAGAGCGCGAATACGACAGCGCGGTCCGTAGCAAGTACAGCGCTTAGGCGCTGCGCGCCTGCGGCGCGGCCCCCTCACCCAGCTTCGGCTAAGCTCACTGCGTTCGCTAAGCCTCCGCAACCCTCTCCCGCGAGGGGAGAGGGGGGAACGCGTACAGACTCCCAGACGATTACTACTCTCGACGGTCAACATCATTCCCTAGCTGACCAGCCCGGCTTTTTCGGCCGCCTTCCACACCCGCCATTGATCGTGCGGCATCTGCAGGTGGGTGACGCCGAGATGGGCGAAGGCGTCGATGACGGCGTTGGAGAAGGCCGGTACGCCGCCGACATTCGGGCTTTCGCCCACACCCTTGGCGCCGATCGGGTGATGCGGCGACGGTGTCACCGTGTGATCCGTCTCCCACACCGGCGTCTCGACTGCGGTCGGCAGGAAATAATCCATCAGGGTGACGCCCTGCACGTTGCCGGTCGCGTCATAGGTGATCTCCTGGCCCATGGCGATGCCGAAGGCCTCGGTCAGGCCGCCATGGACCTGGCCTTCGATGACCATCGGGTTGATCCGGGTGCCGCAATCGTCCAGCGCGTAGAACCGCCGCACCTTCACGGCACCGGTATCGACATCAATATCGAGCACGCAGATATAGGCGCCGAACGGATAAGTCATGTTGGGCGGATCGTAATAATCGACCGCCTCCAGGCCCGGCTCCATGCCGGGCGGCACGTTGTTATAGGCGGCCCAGCAGATCTCCTTCATGGTCTTGACCTTTTCCGGCAGGCCCTTGACCTGGAACCGATCGACGTCGAACTCGATGTCGTTCTCCGACACTTCCAGCAGGTGCGCGGCGATCTTCTTGGCCTTGGCCTGGATCTTCCGCGCCGCGCGGGCGCAGGCGGCACCCGCCACCGGCGTCGAGCGCGAGCCATAGGTGCCGAGGCCATAGGGCGCCGTGCTGGTGTCGCCTTCCTCGACCGCGATCATGTCGGCCGGGATGCCGGTCTCGGTGGCGATGATCTGGGCATAGGTCGTCTCATGCGCCTGGCCCTGGCTCTTGGTGCCGAAGCGGGCGATGGCGGCCCCAGTCGGATGCACGCGGATTTCCGCCGAATCGAACATGGCGATGCCGAGGATATCGCAATTGCGCGACGGGCCGGCACCGACGATCTCGGTGAAAAAGGCGATTCCGATGCCCATCAACTCGCGGGTCTCGCCGCGCTTGAAGGCCTCGCGCTTCTGCTTCTGCTCCGCGCGCAACGCCGGATAGCCGACCGTCTGCATCGCTTTTTTGAGCGCGGTCGGATATTCGCCGGAATCATATTCCCAGCCCAGCGCCGATTTGTAGGGGAATTGCTGCGGCTGGATCAGGTTTTTCAGGCGCAGTTCCGCCGGATCCATGTTCAGCTTGAGCGCCAACACATCGACGATGCGCTCGATGCAATAGGCGGCTTCCGTCACGCGGAAGGAACAGCGATAGGCCACACCGCCCGGCGCCTTGTTGGTATAGACGCCGTCGACCGCCAGGTGTGCTACCGGAATGTCGTAGGAGCCGGTGACGATGTTGAAAAAGCCCGCGGGGTATTTGCTCGGATCGGCACAGGCATCGAAGGCGCCGTGATCGGCCAGCACGTGGCAGCGCAGGCCGAGGATCTTGCCGTCAGCGGTCGCCGCCAGTTCCGCCGTCATATGATAGTCGCGGGCGAAAGCGGTGGCGGACAGGTTCTCGATCCGGTCCTCCACCCACTTCACCGGCACGCCCAGTACGATCGAGGCGACGATGGAGCAGACATAGCCGGGATAGACGCCGACCTTGTTGCCGAAGCCGCCGCCGATATCGGGCGAGATGATGCGGATCTTGTGTTCCGGAATGCCCGAGAGGATCGACGCCACCGTGCGCACCACATGGGGCGCCTGGAAGGTGCCCCAGACGGTCAGCTCGCCGCGGATCTTGTCCATCGAGGCGACCGAGGCGCAGGTCTCCAGCGGCGCCGGATGCACGCGCTGATAGGAGATCAGCTCCTTCACCTTGACCGGCGCGTCGGCGAAGACCTTGTCGGTCGCCGCCTTGTCGCCCACGGTCCATTCGAAGATGTGGTTGGGATGCCTGCGCTTGCCGTGCGCGCCGTCGAGCTTGTCCTTGATGTCCTCGCGCAGGATCGGCGCGTCGGGCGCCATCGATTTGAACGGATCGACCAAGGGCGGCAGCGGCTCGTATTCCACCTCCACCAGCTCTACCGCGTCGGCGGCGATGTAGCGATCCTCGGCGATGACGAAGGCCACTTCCTGGTTGGCGAACAGGACCTTTTCATCCGCCAGCACCGCCTGCACGTCGCCGGCCAGGGTCGGCATCCAATGCAGCTTCAGCGGCTTCAGGTCGTTGGCGGTGAGGATCGCCTTCACGCCGGGCAAAGCGGCGGCCTTGCTGATATCGATCTTCTTGATCCGCGCATGACCGTAGGGCGAGCGGACGAAATCGCCGAACAGCATGCCGGGCAGCTTCAGATCGTCGACATAATTGCCTTTGCCCTGGATGAAGCGGGCGTCTTCGGTGCGGCGGCGGGCAAAGCCCATGCCTTTAAGGGCGGCTTCGCGCTCGGCGCGAGATGGAGTTGGGGCGTTCATTCTGCGGCCTCCTTGCGGGGCTGGCTGGCCATCACATCGGCCGCCGCGCTGATCGCCTTGACGATGTTCTGATAGCCGGTGCAGCGGCACAGATTGCCGGAGATGCCCATGCGGATCTCCGCGTCGCTCGGCTTCGGATTCTCCTGCAGCAGGCGATAGGCCCGGGTGATCATGCCCGGCGTGCAAAAGCCGCATTGCAATCCGTGATGCTCATGGAAGGCCGCCTGCAGCGGATGCAGCGATCCATCCGCCGCGGCCATGCCTTCGATGGTCAGCACCTTGCTGCCTTCCGCCTGCACGGCAAAGACCGTGCAGGATTTCACCGACTTGCCGTCGAGGTCCACGGTGCAAGCGCCGCAATGGCTGGTGTCGCAGCCGATATGCGGGCCGGTGAGGTTCAGATTCTCGCGCAGGAAATGGATCAGCAGGGTGCGCGGCTCCACCTCCGCCGACATGTCGCGGCCGTTGACGTTCACCGTCACCCGCGTCTTGGCTTGCGTGCTCATGGATCGGCTCCTTCTAGCGGGCGCGGGATTTGGCGCGGGCGATGGCGCGGCGCACCATGACGCCCAGGACCGAGCGGCGATATTCCACCGGGCCGCGCGTATCCGTGGTCGGGTTGGAGATCGCCATGGCGGCCTTGGCCGCCGCATCGATCGCGGCCTGATCCAGCGACGTGCCGACCAGCGCCTTGGCCGCGTCGGCGGCCAGCAGCGGCGTTTGCGCGACGTTGGTGAGGGCGATACTGGCATTGGCGCATTTGCCGCCGGAGACGGTCAGCGTCACGGCCGCGGCGGCGACGGCGTAGTCGCCGACCTTGCGCTTCAATTTTTCATAGGCCCAGCCATGGCCGGCGGCGGGCGCGGCAAAGCGGATCTCGGTCACGATCTCGCCCGGCTGCAGCTTGGTGAAAAACGCCGCCTCGTAGAAGTCGCGCGCCGCGACCTGGCGCGAGCCGCCGGGGCCGGTCAGGACGTAGCGGGCGTCCAGGCATTGCATCAGGCCCGGCATGTCGTTGCCCGGATCGCCATTGGCGACATTGCCGCCGATGGTGCCCAGATAGCGGACCTGAGGATCGGCGATCACCTGGGCCGCCTCGCCCAGGATCGGCGCCTTTTCGCGCAGCAGGACGGAGCCCAGGATTTCCGCCTGGGTGGTCATGGCGCCGATGACAATCTCGGTCCCGTCCTGGCGGATGCCCTTGAGTCCGCCGATCTTGCCCAGATCGACCAGATGCTCCGGCTGCGCCAGGCGCAGTTTCATCATAGGGATGAGGCTGTGTCCGCCGGCCAGCGGCCTGGCATCTTCGCCCAGGCTCGCCAATAGCTTGACCGCCTCGCCGACCGAGCTTGGCCGGTGATAGGTGAATCGACCCGGTATCATGTGCGCTCCTCCCAGAGAGCTATGGTGCGAGCTAAAGTGATCCGACGCGAGGCGCGTAAATCGCGCTCTTTCAAGGCGGTAATCCTAGGCCGCGCGTCGGAACGCCGCAGGCAAGCGGGCACGAAGCGATCGGCTTCTGCACCAGATGCGGAGAATTCCGCATGAATTACGACAGCGGCATTGCCTCTTGTCGTGCGGGTCGGGCGCGGTCGATGACCGGCAGCCGGGCCTTCAGTTTGGGAAGGGCGTTGCGGCTGACCGGAATCGGCATCTCCTGCTTGTCGCCGGCCAGGACGATGGCGCCGTCGCCCTTGCGGCGGATCGATTTCACATAGTGGATTTGCACAATATGGCTGCGATGCACCCGCATGAACCGCGCCGGGTCCAGCCGCGCTTCCAGATCGGTGATTGACAGATTGCAGAAATGCTCGCGCTCAAGATCCAGCACATGGGTATAACGGCCGTCGGCCCGGATCGCGCAGATGGCGGCCGGATCGAGCAGCAGGGTAACGCCGCCGGACTGGACCGGAATGCGCGCCTCGCCATTGGCGCGAGATGCGACGGCCGCTCCGTTCGACGAAGGCGGCGAGAGCGTCGGCCCGCCGGGGACGGCCGCTGCCCGCTCCCACATCAACGCGCCATCGGCGGCGCCGATGTCGCCGTCATGACCGGCCACTTGCCCGCGTGCTCCCGGCGGCACCAGCAGCAGCATGGAGGTGGCGCAGATGATGAAGGCGACGATGGCGACCACGATCGCCAGCAGGTTGCGGTCGAGCACATGGGTGGCGACGGCACCGCTCGGCGACACCGGATCGATCACCGTGCCGTACATGGCCGCGTAGTGCATGCCGGAGATGGCCAGGCCCATGACCGCAGCGCCTAAAGCCGCCCGCGCCTGCAGCCGGGTGCCGAAGGCCAGATGCAGGCTGATGCCCGCCGCCACGATGCCGATGAGGACGCTGATCGCGACCCAGAGCGCCTGATAGGCAAGCTCGACCGGTCCGGTCACCGCCGCCATGCCGACATAATGCATGCCGGAAATGCCGCCGCCGGTGAAGATCGCCGCCGCCACGTCGCGCCAGTTGCCGCTGGGAATAACGGTCATTACGCCATAGCCGATGCCGACCGCCAGCACCGCGATCAGGAACGAGAGCAGGGTCAGGAACAAATCGTAGCTGACATCCGCCGGCATGGCGTAGGCGAGCATGCCGATGAAATGCATGGCCCAGATCGACGATCCCAAGGTCACCGCCGACATGGCCAGCACCAGACGCCGCCGCGCGCCTTCGAAGCGCCCGACCTCGCGCGCCAGGACCAGCGAGACGAAGCTGCCCTGAATTGCGATCAGGACCGACAACGCCATCAAGATCGGATCATGTCCGGTGTGCAGATGCACGCGATCCCCGCTTATGCTGGTGACCGCGCCGTGCGGTTGGGTTTCGCCGGCGCCGCCCGGGGATTATAGCGCAGCCGGGACGAGCGCCAGCCAAAATCTGGGGGCGGCCTCCATGTTGCGCTGCGGTCAGGACAATGGCGTGCCGCCGAGCGCGTGAGCAGCCGGTGAAATCACGTAAAGACTTAACACAACGTCGATGATGACCAGGGGCACGGCCTGCCATAACCGAATCCGCAGGCAGTGCATCAGGAAAAAGCCCTCAATCAGCACGCTGTAGAAAAGGGCGATGACGCCAAGGGCGGCGGCCAGATTGGAGTCCGGATTGATGGCGAACAGGAGCGTGATCGGAATTTGAAATGCGACCCACAGCAGGCTGAACCAGTTGTAGACGGCAATGCAGCCGGGAGCTTCCGCTTCGCGCTCGAGCAGGCGACCTGCGATCAGGATGATTATCGGAAACAGGATCCAGCCATAGGCATAGCCGACGCTGCGCGCGGCCAGATACACAGCGGTGCTTGGCACCGATTGATCGATACCGAGCCAGTACGCAAACAATGCCAGCGGCAGGATCGGCAAGGCGAGCCAGAAGGAGCGCAGCGCACCCGGCGACGAGCGGTCGAAATAACGCAGGAACTGCGTGTCGAAGCGCGCCAGATTCAGCAAGCCGCGGCAGCCCAGGCGCAACTCGATCCAGCTGATCATGCAAAATAGCGATCGAGGATGTGTTCGTAGATGGCGGAGAGCTGCGCGATGTCGCGGATCGCCACGTTCTCGTCGACCTTGTGCATGGTCTGGCCGATCAGGCCGAACTCGATCACCGGGCAATGGTCCTTGATGAAGCGCGCGTCCGACGTGCCGCCGGTGGTGGAGAGCTCCGGCGTCAGACCGGTGACGGACTTTATCGCCCCCGTAACGAGTTCGCTCAATGGGCCGGGCGGTGTCACGAACGACACGCCGGAACATTCGACGCGCAGATCATAGTCGCCGCCGATCGCATCCAGCCGCCGCCGCACTTCGGCTTCCAAAGTCGTCGGGTTGAACCCGTCATTGAACCGGCTGTTGAAGCTGGCGCGCGCCTCGGCCGGGATCACGTTGGTGGCGGGATTGCCGACATCGATGGTGGAGATTTGCAAGGTGCTGGATTCGAAATGCGCGGTGCCGGAATCGAGCGGCGCCTCGGTCAGCGCCACGATCATGCGCGCCAGGCGATGGGTCGGATTGTCCGCCAGATGCGGATAGGCGATGTGGCCCTGCACGCCCTTGACCGTCAGGTGTCCGGTCCAGGAGCCGCGCCGGCCGATCTTCGCCATCTCGCCCAGGCGTTTCGGATTGGTGGGTTCGCCGACCAGGCAAGCATCGAAACGCTCACCGTCGCGCGCGAGTTGTTCCAGCATCGGCTTGGTGCCGTTGACCGACGGGCCTTCCTCGTCGCCGGTGATGAGCAGCGAGATCGCGCCGGCGAAATCGCCGCGCCGCTTGGCGACAAAGCGCGCCGCGGCGGCGGCGAAAGCGGCGATGGCACCTTTCATGTCGGCAGCACCTCGGCCATAGAGCCGGCCGTCGATGATTGCCGCGCCGAACGGATCGACGCTCCAGCCCTCGCGCTTGCCGACCGGCACCACGTCGGAATGGCCGGCGAAGCTGAAATGCTTGCCTCGACTTGAGCTGGCGCGCTTGCCGCTGAGCTTGGCGAAGAGATTGTCGACGCGCGCGGTGCCCGGCGCCTCGAAAGGCATGCGGCGATTGGCGAATCCGACCGATGCCAGCGCGGTGCCTAACGCATCCAGCGCGCCCGCATCCGCTGGGGTGACGCTGGGGCAGCGGATCAGCGCCTGGGCAAGGGCGATGGGGTCGATCATGTGTGCGAACCCGCCGATGTCCAAGTCACGGCTGCCCCCACTTCACTGGGCCGCAGCGACAACTCGCTGGGCTCCTTCCCCCCTTGCGGGGGAAGGTAGGGAAGGGGGGTGTTGCAGCGCCGAGTATCGAGAGTACATCGCTGTCGCGATGGCGCGCCCGTAGGCGCGCGCCCCCCCTTCCAGCTGCGGCTAAGCTCGGCGTCGCCTCGCTAAGCCTCCGCAACCTTCCCCCGCAAGGGGGGAAGGGGCGTATTTCTGGATTTCGGTAACTGCAAGCGAGCGATAGCTGCACGACGATGAAACTCGCCCTAATCCCGCAGCAATTCGTTGATCGAGGTCTTGGAGCGGGTCTGTTCGTCGACGCGCTTCACGATCACCGCGCAATAGAGGCTGGGGCCCATCTCGTTGTTGGGGAACGGCTTGCCCGGCATCGAGCCCGAGACCACGACGGAATAAGGCGGCACCTTGCCCATATGCACTTCGCCGGTGTTGCGGTCGATGATCTTGGTCGAGGCGCCGATGAAGACGCCCATGGAGATGACCGAGCCTTCGCCGACCACCACGCCCTCGACCACTTCGGAGCGTGCGCCGATGAAGCAATTATCCTCGATGACCACCGGCCCGGCCTGAATCGGCTCCAGCACGCCGCCGATGCCGACGCCACCGGAGATGTGACAGTTCTTGCCGATCTGGGCGCAGGAGCCGATGGTGACCCAGGTATCGACCATGGTGCCGCTGTCGACATAGGCGCCGACATTGACGAAGCTCGGCATCAGCACCACGCCCGGCGCCACATAGGCGCTGCGCCGCACCACGCAATTGGGCACCGCGCGGAAGCCGGCGCTGCGGAAATGATCGTCGCTCCAGCCGGCGAATTTCGACGGCACCTTGTCGTACCAGCCGGCCGCGCCGAAATGCGGATAGGTGCCGCCGCCGGGAATGAGTTCGGACTCGGTCAGGCGGAAAGACAGCAGCACCGCTTTCTTCAGCCACTGGTTGGTCTGCCATTTACCGTCGCGCTTCTCGGCCACGCGCACGTCGCCGCGGTCCAGCGCGTCCAGCACGGCATGGACCACGTCGCGTACGTGTCCGTCGCTTTCCGGATTGAGTTCGGTGCGACGCTCCCACGCCGCATCGATGGCCGCCTGCATTTCCTGCGTGTTCATGCCTGGTCTTGTTCCCCGCTGATGTCGTGAAGCCAATCCGCCAGATTCTCGGCGGTGTAGTTGATGAAGTCGATCTCCTGCTCCGGCTGCGCCCATTCGACGTCGGTCTTGACCCAGACCGTCTTCATGCCCAGCTCCGCCGCCGGCGCCAGATTGCGCGGCATGTCGTCCAGCATGATGGCGCGCCTGGGGTCGATCCCGTGGCGCTCGATCAGCGCACGATAGGCGGAGATTTCCGGCTTCGGCACATAGCCCGCCTCGGCGATGTCGAACACGCCGTCGAAATGGCGCGCGACGCCGAGCTTGCCCATCACGTTCTCCGCATGGCGGGTCGAGCCGTTGGTATAGATCACCTTGCGCCCCGGCAGGCGGGCCAGCGCCGCGTCCAGGCGGCGATCCTCGGCGACGGGCGAGAGATCGATCTTATGGACGAATTCCAGGAAGTCCTCGGGCTTGATCTTGTGGTTGAGCATCAGCCCGTTGAGGGTGGTGCGGTGGTCGCGGAAATACTGCTTCTGCAGCGCCCGCGCCGCGACCGGATCGAGATTGAGCAATTGCTGGACATATTCCCCGATGCGGCGATCGACCTGGTCGAACAGCCGGCAGGAGGCCGGATAAAGCGTGTTATCCAGATCGAAAACCCAGCAATCGAACTCGGCAATCTTCATGGGCTTCCAGGGTGCCATCCGCAACCTTTTAACGGCCGGCGGACCGGCGCGCACGTTACGGAGCCAGGCCCCCCGGCGCAAGGCCCGGAACGACGCTTAACCGCGTATTAAGACCCTGGTTTCAGGCTCCGGACATGGCCCGTCCGGTTCCTGCGCCCGAGCCCAGTAATCTCCCCGCCGCCCCCGGCGCGGGGCAGGTGGACCTCGACCGCGCCTTGCAGGCGGCGCTCATCGAATCGCGCCAGCGCCTGCGGGAACTGGTGGAGCTGTCCTGCGACTTCGCCTGGGAAACCGACGCCAAGGGCCGCTTCAGTTTCATCACCGGTCAGGGCGCGTTGGGCCGGGCCGGCGCCGATCTGCTGGGCACCGATCCGGCGGAGCTGACCCTGTCGCCCGAGGATTCCGCGCATTTTCAGTCCGATTCCCCGCCGGAAGGCCAACTGGTCTGGGCCAGGGCATCCGACGGCGCGCCGGTCTGCCTGCATCTGAAGGCGCGCGCGATTTTCGACGAGCAGGGCGAGTTCGTCTGCGTGCGCGGCGCCTGCCGCGATGTCACGCAAGAGCAGGAACGTGACGCCGCTTTATCCGCGGCCAAGCATCGCGAACGCTCCATGATCCAATTGTTCCGCGCCCTGCGCGAGGCGGCCGATCCCAAGGCGGCGATCGCGCAGGGTGTCGCCACGGCGGTGCAGGCGACCGGTGCCGCCGGTGCCGCCCTCTATGCGGCAGGCGCGCAAGGGATCGGCGATCAACAGGCCAGGTCCGGCGCGCCGGTTCCCGAGAGCGCGGCAAGGCAGGCCCTGGCCGAGAAGCAGATCGCCGTGCAAACGACCGAGGGGCAGCGTCTGCTGGCGATCCCGGGCTGGCATCGCGGCGCCATCAATTGCGTGCTGGTCCTGGCGCGCGCCGCCGACCAGGCGGATTGGCCGGACGACGACCGCTTTCTGCTGAACGAGCTCACCGACCAGTTGGCGGTCGCCGTCGCCCAGGCGGCGGAGCAGGATGCGCTGGCGCGCCTCAGCGAAACCGACGCGCTGACCGGCCTCTTGAACCGGCGCGGCTTCGACGCGCATTTGGCCAGATCGATGGCGGCGGCGCGCATCGCCAGGCGCGGCGGCGCGCTGCTCTATGTCGATCTCGACAATTTCAAGCAGGTCAACGACCGCCACGGCCATGCCCAGGGTGACGCGGCGTTGCGGGCGGCGGCGGAATTGCTGCGCCGCTCGGTGCGCGCCGGCGATCTGGTCGGGCGGTTGGGCGGCGACGAATTCGCCATCTGGCTGGCGGAGGTCGATGCGCAAGAGGCGCGGCAACGCGGCGAGCAACTGGCGTTGACGGCCAGCGCCCTGCAGCGATTTGCACCTGGCTCGGACAAGCCGGTCGGCTTTTCCGTCGGCATCGCCATGCTCCGCACCGACAGGCCGCAGAGCGACAGCCACGTGATGGAGCTAGCCGACCGCGCCATGTATCAGGTGAAGCACGGCGCCAAGGGCGGCGTCGCCTTGATCGAGGATGAGAGCTGAATTCATGGAATACGAGAAGGCCAAGCGCCTCGCCGCCGATCCCGATGCCGATACGCGCCGCAGCCTGGCCGGCCGCGAGGGTCTGGCGCCGGAGATTCTGTTCTATCTGGCGGAGGATGCCGCCGCCGAGGTGCGCCGCGCGGTCGCCGAGAATTGCAGCACACCGCGCCAGGCCGATCTGCTGCTGACCAAGGATGCCGATGTCTCGGTGCGCGAGCGGCTGGCCGGCAAGATCGGCGCGCTGCTGCCCGACCTCGGCAAGGAAGACAAGGAGCGCATCCGCGAACTCACCAACCAGGTGATCGAAACTCTGGCGCGCGACCAGGCGGCCCGCGTGCGGCAGATCGTGGCTGAGGCCTTGAAAGACGCGGTCGATGCGCCGGTGGCGGTGATCCAGAAGCTGGCGCGGGATATCGAGATCAAGGTCGCCGGCCCAATCCTCGAACATTCGCCGCTGCTGACCGACGAAGATCTGCTGGAGATCATCTCCCACCATCCGATCAAGGGCGCCTTGACCGCCATCGCCAAGCGCCGCGAGCTGGCCGGCAAGGTCAGCGACGCGGTGGTCAAGGTGGCGGTGGCCGATGCGCAGGAATCGGCGACGGTGAAGAAGCTGCTGGAGAATGGCAGCGCGCAGATCCGCGAAGACACGCTGGACCGGATTCTGGATCACGCGCCGAAACAGCCGGCCTGGCACGAGCCGCTGGTGGAGCGGCCGAAGCTGCCACCGAGCGCGATGCGGCGTTTGGCGGAATTCGTCAGCCGCAGCCTGCTGGAAGTGCTGCAGAAGCGCCCGGACCTGGATGAGGCGACGGCGCGCGATATCGCCAAAGTGGTGCAGAAGCGGCTGGAAAGGGACGATGCCGCCGGCGCCGCGCCGCCGGTCGGCGAAGAAGCGATGACCGTCGCCATCGCCGGCGGCAAGCAGGAGGCCGTGGCGGCGGCGCTGGCGCGCGATGCCAAGCTGCCGGCGGCGGCGGTGTCCAGCATCCTGGCGTCCAAGAGCTCCAAGGCGGTGACGGCCCTGGCCTGGCGCGCCAAGCTCTCCATGCGCCAGGCGCTGCAATTGCAGTTGCGCATCGCCCACATCCCGCCCACCGCCGCCCTCAACCCGCGCGGCGGCACCGACTACCCGCTGACCCCGGCGGAGATGGAATGGCAGCTGGGGCTGTTTGGGGCGGAGTAGGGCGCGGGTTTCGCTTCAGACTCAATCGTCATCCCGGCCCTGAGCCGGGACCCATATGTGGACGGCCCCCGACTTGCAAGGTGGTTTTTGCAGCGATGTGCCGATCTGGTCGCTTGCGGTCATATGTCCGGCCTGTTTGTGCAATCGGGAGGATTGCTGGCCC
>Ga0184637_10001166_pt1 | contig 18351 bp, 20 predicted proteins | sample PLM3_127_b2_FD_133143 | JGI IMG/M metagenome (GOLD analysis project Ga0184637, IMG submission 133143) | Groundwater sediment microbial communities from an aquifer in East River, Colorado, USA - PLM3_127_b2 | ecosystem: Environmental > Terrestrial > Soil > Riparian zone | place: USA: East River...
GCCAGCAGATCGTCGTGAATCTGCAGAAGGTCGGCTTCATGGACTCCACAGGCCTGGGCGTGCTCGTCGGCGGCCTGAAGCGCGTCAAGGAGAAAGACGGAACGCTCGCACTCGCCGGCGCGCACGGGCGCGACGATGCGCTCGATCTGGTCGGCGAGGTGCTGGCCGTCGGCCGCGACGTGAAGCGCTTCAAGCCCGGCGAGATCGTGGTCACGCACTGCAACGGCGAGCCCGACATCTACGGCTACCCGCTGCGGATCTGGGCTTACGATCAGCCGGATTCCATCGGCTGGTACGGCGAGGAGGCGGTGGTCGGCGACTGGCAGATCCTGCCGGCGCCGCTGCGCTGCGGCCTCAATCTCTGGGAGATCGCGGCGCTCCCGCTGCGTGCGCCCACTGCGTATCACCTATGGCGGCGCGCGATCGGGATCTTCCGCTTGAAGGTGTCGCGCGAGCGGCTGGCGCGACTCAACGTGCTGGGCTTCGGCGGCGGCGTCTCGGAGCTGTTCCTGATGCTCGCCAGGCACGAGGGCCACCGCGCGATCTTCTGCTCGGGCAGCCCCGAGCGGCGCCGCCACCTGGAAGGGCTCGGGATCGAGTCGATCGACCAGAAGACCTTCCACCGCTTCGCGAGCCCCGACGACGTGAAGGCCTTCAACAAGTCCGTGAAGGGCCTGACGGGCGGGGAGGGCGCCCACATCGTCTGCGACATGATGCGCGGTCCGGTCTTCGCGGCGGGGCTGGCAGCGCTCGCGCGCTGCGGCGTGAACGTCAGCTCCGGCTGGCAGATCGACAAGAAGGTGTCCTACGACTCGGCCGGCCTCTCGGTGCGCCAGATCACGCTCGACCACATGCACTACGAGACCGTCGATGGCTGTAGCGCCGCCACCTCGCTCTACGGCAGCGTCTTCAAGCCGACCGTCCACTCCGAGATCTACCGCTTCGAGGACCTGCCGCGCTGCTTCGACGAGCTCAAGCGCAATGTGCAGACCGGCATCCCGATCGTGCAGGTCGCGCGCGAGCTTCCCGCCGCGGTGCGCGATCTCGTTCCGAGCTGACCTGCGCCCGCGCGTCGCCGCTCAGGTTCTGCGAGTGGCTTTCCGAGCGGTGGCGTGCTTTTTCTTGTCGCTCGTGCCCGCGGTCTTCGAAACGCGGCTGCGAGAGCCGCGTACCCGGGATGCTCTCGCCCGGTTCGCCGCCAGGGTCTTCGCCGCTGCGTCGGACCGGCGGGGTGTCGCCGCGGCCGCGAGCGCGTCTGCGATCCAGCTGTTGACGCTCTTCGCCTCTGCGTCCGCTGCAATCGCGACGCTCCGGTGAAGCGCGCTGTCGATCCGGAGCGGGATTCGGCCCGAGTACTCCCGGTCGGGCGCGCGCCCCAGCTTTTCGCAGAGCGCCAGGTAGTCGTCGACGGCCTCGTGGAAGGCCTTCTCGAGCTTCTCGACGTCGTCGCCCTCGAAGCTCACCACGTCCTCGATGCCGAGGATCCGGCCGTGCAGGAGGCGCTCCTCCGCCGAGTAGCGGATGGCCCCGCGGTACCCCTTGTACTCGATGGCGTCCATCTCAGCCCTCCTCCGGTACGATCCCGCGCGCCGCCAGGAAATCCCGCACGTCCTCGACGGCGTACTTCCGCAGCTCGGGCTTCGGGTGTGGGCGATGCAGGCTCAGGATCGATCCATCGAAGACGAAGCGAACCCGTGAGCCCGCGCCCGGATGCTGTTGCGCACCGAGCGCCCGCAGCAGCGACGCGAGCTCGTCCCAACGGACATCCGAGCGGGTAGGGCGCTCGAAGATCCGGGCCAGCGTGCGCCGCTGCCGCCTGTTCATCCAGATATCAAATTATGATATCGACCTGATGATGTCAATTCTTGATATCGGAAGCCACCCGTCGCGCGCGGTGGCGGCCGAGGAGAAGCAGGAAGGCGAGGACCGCGGCGAGTAGCGCGCCCCGGCTCGGCTCGGGGACCGCGATGGCCGCGACGTCGGCGGCCGTGAGCGCCGCGTGCGCCGAGGAGCCGTCGTAGAAGAGCCTCGGGCCGGCCCTTGCGCGTTTCAAACACTTGATTTAAACACCCGTTCATGGATCGCGACCACCCCCCGGCCACGCGGCGGCGGATCCTGGCCGCCGCGGGCGCGCTGTTCGCGGAGCGCGGCTTCCGCGCGACCACCATGCGCGAGATCGCGCAGCGCGCGCGCGTGAACCTGGCGGCGGCGCACTATCACTACGGCTCCAAGCAGGCGCTCTACCTCGAGGTGGTGCGTGGGGAATTCGACAAGCTGGAGAAGCGGCTGGCGGCGCGCGGCGCGAGCCCCGGCGCGCCGCTCGAGCGGCTCTCCCGCGGCGAGCTGGAGGAGATGCTGCGTCGGCGCGTCGAGACCATGCTCGAGACCGTGCTCGACGCGTCGAGCGTGCACGGCGCCATCATGCAGCGGGAGATGACGGACCCCAGCGACGCGCTGCCCGTGATCGTGGAGCAGTTCATCGATCCGCAACGTCGCGCCATGGACCGCCTGGTCGCGCGCCTCGAGCCGGGGCTCTCGCCGGCCGAGGTGGAGCGCTGCACGCGCAGCCTCGTCGGGCAGACCTTCTTCTATCTCACGCATCGGCCTGCGCTGCTGCTGCTGATGGGCCGCTCGCGCTATCCGCGCGGGATCGAGCGGGAGGCGGCCGAACACATCACGGCGTTCTCGCTCGGCGGGCTCGCGCGGCTCGCCGCGGAGCGCCGCGAGGAAAGGGCCCGCCATGCGGTCTAGCGTCCCGCTGCGCGCCGGTTTCTGCCTGCTCCCGCTGCTCGCGGGCTGTAGCGTCCTCGCGCCGATCACGCAGCCCGAGGGGGGAGGCGGCTGGAGCGCGGCGCGCCGCGCGAGCGAGCTTTCCCGGCGCGCCGCCGCCGCGGAGGTGCCCTGGCAGACCGCGTCCGACGCGCCTTCGCCGCTGCTCGAATCGCCCGACGCGCCGCTCGACCTCGAGCGTGCGCTCGCGCTCGCCGCGACCCGCAACCGCCGGATCGCCGAGGCACGAGAACAGCTCGACGAGGCGCGCTGGCGCGTCTACCAGGCCCGCGGCCGTCTCTTTCCGACCACCACCGCGTCGGGACGCTACGCCTGGTACACCGATGCGCGTGTGACGAACGTGGAGCTGCCTCCGGGCGTGCTCCCCCCCGGCGTCGACCCGCCGATCGTGGCTGTGCAGGAGCAGGAGTTCGGCACGCTGAACGCGACCGTCACGCTGCCGATCGATCTGACCGGCGAGATCCGCCACGCGCTGCTCGCCGCGCAGGCCGGCTATCGCGGAGAGGCGGCGCGCGCCTGGGCGGTGCAGCTCGAGCAGGAGGTGGCGGTGACGCGCGCCTTCTTCGGCCTGCTCGAAGCGCAGCGCCTGCGCGAGGTGACGCTCCAGACCCAGGCGGCCAACCGCGCGCAGCTCGCGAACGCGCAGAAGCGCTACGACGAAGGGAGGCTCACCAAGAACGAGCTGCTGGTCGTCGAGGTGGCCATGAGCAACACCGACCAGGAGCTGCTGCAGCGCGATCTCGCGATCGCGCAGTGGCGCTGGGCCCTGAACCAGGGCGCCGGGCTCCCGGTGGATGCCCCGACAACGCTGGTCGACGTGAGCGAGCCGCCGGTCGTGCCCTCGCCCGAAGAGGCGATCCGGATCGGCTTCGAGAGCAATCCGGTGCTGCTGGTGCTGGTCGAGGAGCAGCAGCGACTGGAGGCCACCACGACCTCGCTCGAAAGAGGCTGGCTTCCGCAATTCCAGGTGGGCGGCAGCTGGGACGGCAGCAATTCCCATCTGGTGGAGCCGCGGGATTACGCCGCCGGCTTCGCCGGCTTCCGCTGGGACCTCGGCACCGATACGCAGCGCCTGGCGCGCATCGCGGAGGCCCGCCACGCAGCGCAGCGCAACCAGATCGCCCTCGAGCGCGAGCTGCGCGAGATCGAGCAGGCCGTGCGCGGCACCCAGCGCGGCGCCGAGGAAAGGCTCGCCGCGTACGCGACGGCCCGCCTGGCGCTGGGCCAGGCCGAGGAGAACCTCCGGATCCGCCAACAACAGTTCGACGTCGGGCGCGCCACCAGCGAGGACGTGCTCGACGCGCAGGCGCTGCTCGAGCAGCAGCGCGCCACGCTCGCCACGGCTCTCTATCAGGCGCACACGCGGCGCGCGGAATTGCAGCAGCTGATGGGCCGCCCGCTCGCCGAGCTGGCGACGAGTCAGTGAGAGAGTCCAGAGCGTGAGGCAGTTCGGAGCGTGAGCGCGCCCCGAGGAGGAGCCATGGACCGCCGCCGTCTGGTGCCCCTGATCGCCGCCGTCGCCGTGGCGCTGGTGGTCGGGATCTGGCTCTGGCGCCGCGGCGGCGAGGAGTACTACACCGGCTTCGTCGAGGGCGAGGAGCGCGTGCTGCGCAGCGAAGTCGCCGGCCGGGTGCTGGAGGTGCTCTTCGCGGAGGGGGACGCGGTGCCGCCGAACGCGGTCGTGGCAAGGATCGACGAAGCCGACGTCGCTTCGAAGATCCGCTCGAAGCTGCAGGAGCTCGCGGTGCTGGGCGCGCAGGTCGCCCGCCAGAAGGAGGAGATCTTGCTGCTCGAATCCACCTGGAGCCGCGACGTGGGCGCGCAGCAGGCGGAGCTCGCGAGGGTCGAATCGGAGGCGCGGCTCGCCTCGCGCTCGTACGAACGCGAGGCCGGGCTGGTCGAGAGCGGCGCCAGCACCGCCCAGCTCTTGGACGATGCGCGCGCGCGCCGCGAGCAGGCCGGGAGCGCGCTGGCGCGGGCGCGCGAGCAGCTCGCCCGCGCCAAGGCCCAGGAGGGCACGATCGCGGTGGCTCGGCGCCAGCTCGAGATCCTGCGCCAGCAGGAGGAGCTCTCGCGGGCGCAGGTCGGCGAGCTCGAGGTCCTGCGCTCGAAGTACACGATCCGCGCGCCGGCCGCCTCGACCGTGGTGCAGAGCCAGCTGCTGTGGCCGGGAGAGCTCGCGCAGCCGGGTACGCCGGTGCTCTCGGTGCTCGACCCGGCCGACAAGTACGTGCAGATCTACGTGCCCGTCACCGACACCGCGCTCCTGCGGGTCGGAACGCGCGTCGAGATCGAGCTGGACAGCGAGCCGGGCACGCGCATGCCGGGCGAGGTCAGCTTCGTCGCCGATCAGACCAATTTTACGCCCGAGAAGATCGAGACGCGCAGCGACCGCGTCGGACAGGTCTATCGCGCCAAGGTCCGCATCCTGGAGGGCGTCGAGCGCTTCACGCCGGGCTCCGAGGGGAACGTGTACCTGCTCGACGGCGACGAGGAGACCGCCGTCGCCACCAAGGGCGGTGCATGAGCGCGGCGGCGTCGGCGGCTCCCGCGCCCGGTATTCGTTTGCGCGGGCTGCGCAAGCGCTACGGGCCGCGCGTCGCGCTCGCCGGCGTCGATCTCGAGCTCGAGGGACCGGGGCTGGTGGGCGTGGTGGGCCCCGACGGCGCGGGCAAGACCACTCTGCTGCGCTGCCTGGCCGGCCTGCTCGAGGTCGAGGCCGACGAGGCGACGGTTCTCGGGCTCGCGCTGCGCGGCGACGTGCGCGAGCTCAAGGCCCGGATCGGGTATGTGCCGCAGGTCTTCGGCCTCCAGCGCGAGCTCTCGGTCGCCGAGAACCTCGCCTTCACGGCGCGGCTGCACCGGCTCGACCCGCAGGCCTGGCGTCCGCGCGCGGCCGAGCTGCTCGCGCGCACGGGGCTCGCCCCCTTCGCGGACCGCCCGGCGGGCGCCCTCTCCGGCGGCATGAAGCAGAAGCTCGCGATCTCGAACGCGCTGCTCACGCAGCCCGAGGTGCTGCTGCTCGACGAGCCGACCGCGGGCGTCGACGTGGTGGCGCGCGGCGAGATCTGGGAGCTGCTCGAGGAGCGGCGCGCCGCGACGCTGATCCTGCTCAGCACGAGCTACCTCGAGGAGGCCGATGCATGCGAGAAGCTCGTGTATCTCGACGAGGGACGAGTAATCGCCTTCGGCGCGCCCGCCGAGCTGCGCGCGGGCGTCCCGCTCGAGCTCTACCGCGCCTGGGCCGAGGATCCGCGCGCCACCGCTCGCGAGGCCCGCGCGCTGCCCTGGGTCGCGAGCGCGCGCGCGAGCGGGCGCTTCGTGCGCGTCGAGGTCGACCGCGCGCGCTCGCCCGGGGCGGAGCGCGTGCTCGAGGGCCTGCGCTCGCTCCCAGGCCATCCTGCGAGCGTCGCAGAGCCGGCGCCGATCGACATGGAGACGACGCTGCTCGCGCTCGCGCGGCGCGGCCCCGGCCGGCGCCAGGAGCCGCGCTAGATGCCGGGCCCGATCATCCTCGCGCGCGGGCTCAGCAAGCGCTTCGGCGACTTCACCGCCGTCGACGCCGTCGACATCGGCGTCGAGCCCGGCGTGATCTTCGCCTTCCTGGGCGCGAACGGCTCGGGCAAGAGCACGACCATCCGCATGCTGATCGGACTGCTCACGCCGTCTGCGGGATCGATCCTGCTCGACGGCATCGACGTGACGCAGCATCCGCGCCGCGTGCGAGAGCGGATCGGCTACATGGGCCAGAAGGTGAGCCTCTACGCGGGCCTCACGCTGCGCGAGAACGTCGAGTTCTACGCGGGGCTGTATGGCCTGGCGCCGGCGGAGCTCGAGCAGCGATGGGGCTCGGTGCGCGAGCGCTTCGACCTGGCGCCGGCCGAGCAGGAGCGGCCCGAGAACCTGCCGGCCGGCGTGCGCCAGCGGGCGGGACTGGCGCTCTCGACGCTGCACGCGCCCCGTCTGCTCTTTCTCGACGAGCCGACCGCCGGCGTCGACGTCGAGAGCCGCGGCCTGTTCTGGGAGCTGATCCAGGATGCGTCGGACGAAGGGGTGACGGTCTTCGTGACCACGCACTTCCTCGAGGAGGCCGACTACTGCGACCAGGTCGCCTTCATCGATGCGGGCAAACTGGTGGCGGACACCACGCCCGAGGGGCTGCGGGCGCGCACTGCGAGCGGCTATCGGATCGAGGCAAAGCTCGTGGCCGACGCGCGCGAGCGGGTGCTGGCCGAGCTCACCCGGGCCGGCTTCGCGGTCGAGGCGCAGGGCGATCGCCTGGTGGCGCGCACGCCCAGCCTGGCTGCCGCCGAGCTCGCGCTGCTCACGCGGGTGCTGGGGCCCGAGAGCGCCGCGAGCGTGCGCATCGAGCAGTCGTCGATGAACGACGTTTTCCGCCGCCTGGTGCGCGACGGCGCCAGCGCCGCGTCTTCGCCGGGTGTCGCGCCGTGAACGCCCGCCGCCTGCGAACGCTCGTGCGCCGCGAGGTGAACGCGACGCTGCGCGATCCGTTCACGCTGGGCGTGCTGATCGCCGTGCCGCTGGTCGCGCTGCTCGCCTTCGGCTTCATCCTCTCGACCAAGGTCGAGCACATGGAGATCGGCGTCCTCGACGCCAGCCGCTCGGCGGCGAGCCGGCGCCTGCTGGCGGAGCTGGCGGCGAGCGAGGCCTTCCGGCCGCGCGAGTTCGAGTCGGTCGAGTCGATCGAGCGCGCGCTGGTGGGAGGCGAGATCGGCGCAGGCGTCGTGATCCCCTCGGACTTCGAGCGCGACCTGCGGCGCGCGGCGTCCGGGGGCGCGCCGCCGGAGCTGCGCGTGCTATACGACGGCGCCGAGGCGGTGCTGGCCGGAAACTCCGAGGCCTTCTTCGAGGCGATCGCCACGGCGTCGGGGGCGCAGCTGGTCGCGAGCGAGGTCGGCGCGCGCCGGCTGCCGGCCGCGGTGGGCGGCGTCGCGGTCGTGACCCGCGCGCTCTTCAACCCCGGCTTCGAGGGAACGCCCTTCATGGTCGCGGGGACGTTCGGCTTCGTGCTTTCGTTCCTCACCACCCTGCTCACCGCCGTCTCGATCGTGAACGAGCGTCTCTCCGGCACCTTCGACCAGCTCCAGCTCACGCCCGCGAGCACGCTCGAGATCCTGCTGGGCAAGCTCCTGCCGCTGGGCGCCGTATTCGCGTTCGACGTGGTGCTGATGCTGCTCGCTGCGGGCCTCTTCATGGGGGTCTGGCCGCAGGGGAGCGCGCTGCTCTTCATCGGGATCTCCGCCTTCTACGTGCTCTTCTCGCTGGCACTCGGCCTGATCGTCTCGGCCACCTCGGCCACGGCCGCCGAGGCCGTACAGAAGACCGTGCTGCTCAGCATTCCGACCATCCAGCTCTCGGGCTTCGCGTTCCCGATCCGCAGCACGCCGCTTCCCGTGCAGTGGTTCGCCGAGCTGATCCCGGCGACGCATTACATCCGGGTCAGCCGGGCGATCTATCTGCGCGGGGCGGGGTTCGCGGAGCTGCTCCCGGAGCTGGCGATCCTGGTGGTCTTCGGCGCGATCCTGCTCGCGCTCGCGCTGCGCACGCTGGAGCGCCGGGCATGAGGATTCCGAACCTGCGCCGGTTCGTCTCGAACGTGCTCGCGATGGCGTACCGCGAGGGCACCGTGATGCGCCACGACAGCGCCTTCATGGCCGTCGTCACCGTGCAGCCGATCGTGATGATCCTGCTCTTCGGCGGGGCGCTCTCGAACAAGCCGGCCAACGTCCCGTGGGCGGTGCTCGACCAGAGTCGCACGGAGGTCTCGCGCCGCCTGCTGTCGGAGATCGAAGCCACGGGCTACTTCCTGGAGCCGCGCGCGGTCGCGAGCCAGGCCGAGGGCGAAGCGCTGCTGGTGCGAGAGAAGGCGCTCGCCTTCGTGGTGATTCCGCAGGATTTCCGCCGGCAAGCCCTGCGCGGGGGGCCCGAGGTGCAGCTCCTGCTCGACGGCGCGGATCCCCTGAATGCGGCGCGCGTGGGCGGCATCATCCGCTCCGTGGCGGCCCGCTTCGACCCGAACGCACGCGGCTCCCTGCGCGCGCAGCCGGCGGTACGCGCGGGTGCGCTCGACGTGCGCGGGCGCTTCTGGTTCAACGGCACGCTGCGCGATCGCGACTTCTTCCTGGCGACCCTGGCCGGCATGCTGCTCACGAACCTCTGCCTCTCCGTCTCGAGCCTGGGCCTCGTGACGGAGCGGGAGAACGGGACGTACGAGCAGACCCTCTCGCTGCCCACCACGCCGCTCGAGATCGTGCTGGGCAAGCTGCTGCCCTACGTGGGCGTGAGCTACGGCGTGCTCACGTTCGCGGTGCTGGGCGCGGGCCTCGTCTTCGGCGTCTGGCCCGCCGGAAGCTGGCTCGCGATGGGGGCGCTCACGCTTCCCTTCGTGCTCGCGTCGCTCGCGATCGGGGTGTTCGTGTCGTCGCTCGCGAAGAGCTCCGCGCAGGCCGTCTTCATCACGGTGTTCTTCATCCTGCCCTCGTTCGTGCTCTCGGGCGTGATGCTGCCCTATCAGCTGATGCCGGACGGCGTGCGCCAGCTGGGCGCGCTGCTCCCGCTGCGCTGGTACCAGATCGGGCTGCGGCGCGTGGTCTCGCGCGGCGGCGGCTTCGACGACATCGTGGTCCCCGTCCTCGCCCTCTGCGCGATCTTCGCGGTGCTCCTGCTGCTGATCCGCTGGCGGATCAAGCCGCGGCTGGGCTGAGGCCTACGCCTTGCTCATCTCGTCGTAGCGCCGCTGCATCTCCGAGGGCGACACGTCCTGCTTGCGCGTCGCGAGGAACCAGCGGTGCCCGAAGGGATCGACGAGGTTTCCCGCACGGTCGCCGTAGAACTGGTCCGAGGGCGGGCGCTCCGCCTTCGCACCGGCGGCGATCGCCCGGCTGAAGACCGCGTCGACGTCGGCCACATAGAGATGCAGGCTCACGGGAGAGCCTCCGAGCGCCTCCGGTCCGCGCACGTTCATTTCCGGGAACTCGTCGGAGAGCATGATCCGCGAGCCGCCGATCTCGATCTCCGCGTGGCCGATCCTGCCGTCCGGCCCGTCCAGCCGCATCACCTGCGTGGCGCCGAACACCTCCTGGTAGAACTCGATCGCCCGCGCCGCGTCACGGATCGCGAGGTACGGGGTCAAGGCATGGGTCGTCGGGGAGCTGGGCTTGGTCTGGGTCATGGGAACCATCCTACCACCGGAAATCCCGCGGCCGCGATACGATTCCGGCCACCCCTTTCGGAGGAGTCCCCCATGCTCGAGCCCGGCAAGCCGTTTCCCGCCTTCTCGCTCCCGAACCAGGACGGCGTCACCACGAGCCTCGCCGACTTCAAGGGCAGATGGCTGGTCGTCTACACCTACCCGAAGGACGACACGCCCGGCTGCACGCTCGAGGGCAAGGGCTTCTCGGCCGCGAAGCCGGCCTACGACAAGATCGGCGCCGTGGTCGTGGGCCTCTCCGCCGACGACGTGAAGTCTCACAAGAGCTTCTGCGACAAGTTCGCGTTCACGGTGCCGCTGCTCGCCGACACCAAGGCGCAGCTGCTGAAGGCGCTCGGCGTCGGTCAATCGGAGTTCAAGGGCACGTCCTACTGGGACCGCGTCACCTTCCTGGTCGATCCCAAGGGCGTGGTCCGCAAGGTCTACCCGAAGGTCAAGCCCGACGGGCACGACCAGGAAGTGCTGCGCGACCTGAAGGAGCTCCAGCAGAAGGCGTGAGAGCGCGGCTTCCTCGCCCCAGGGCGAAGCTCAGGCGAAGCGAAGCGTGAGACGGTTGCCCTCGCGCAGTTTCTGGTAGCGAACGCTCTTCGCCAACCCGAGGACGAGGGCGATGCCCTTCCTGCCGACGCCGTCGAGGGGCGGCGCCGCCCCGGGCGGTGTCGTCTCCCGCCAGGTCGTCGGGTCGAAGGGCGGAGCCGCGTCCTCGTAGACCAGCTCGATCCGGGGCGAGCAGCGCAGCCGGAGGCGTACCGGCCGGTCGCACTCGCCGCCGTAGCCGTACTTGATCGTATTCGTGAAAAGCTCCTCGACGGCGATTTGCAGCCGCGAAATCGTGTCGCGTGGTAGCTTCGACCGGGTGCAGGATTCCATTATCCTGTCCAGACACGAACGGAGTCCGGTCGTCGTCGCCGAGAGTTCGAGCACCAGGTCGGCAGACATCGACGCTCCGCTGCGGTCGGGAGGCTTTCCCATGCGTGGCGTGATCTTAATCCGGTCGGCCCTGATCTCGCTGGCCCTCGTCGCGGGGGTCTCCGCCCGGGCGACGGCGGAGGATGCGATCGGCCAGATCAAGACGGCCTCGGGCGAGGTGACGGTCGTTCGCGGGGGCGTCAGCCAGAAGGTCGCACCCGGCGACCGCGTCTTCCAGTCGGATCTGTTCACGACCGGTGCGGACGGCAGCGTCGGGATCACCTTCGCCGACAACAGCATGCTGTCGCTCGGCCCGGACAGCAAGCTCTCCCTCGACCAGTTCAAATTCGACACGACGACACATGAAGGCGTCTTCGATTCCTCGCTCGCAAGCGGAACGCTCGCGGTCAAGTCCGGCCAGATCGTGAAGCAGACGCCGGAGGCGATGAAGGTCCGCACGCCGGGGGCGCTGCTCGGCGTGCGCGGAACCGAGTTCGTGGTGCGCGCCGACGGGGGCGGCAAGTGAGCGCGTGGCGGCGCGTGCTTCTCGCCCTGCCGGCGGCGGCCGCGCTCGCGGCCTGCGCGTCGAAGTCGAACCTGGTGGTCGTGCTGCCGGAGGCGGATGGCCATGTCGGCGCCGTCGTCGTCCACGACGCGAAGGGCGACCGGGTGCTCGACCAGGCGTACGCCGCCGCGGGAAGCGGGTCGGGCGCGGGCGCGCTGCGGCCCGTCGAAGTCGCGCCGCAGGAGGTCCGCGAGATCTTCGGTCCCGCGCTGGCGGCCCAGCCGATCGCGCCCAAGAGCTTCACGCTCTACTTCATCAGCGACTCCGCCCGGCTGACCGAGGCTTCGCGCGCCGCCTTCGAGGAGGTCTTCGCGGAGGTGGCGCGGCGGAAGGCTGCGGAGGTGGTGGTGACGGGGCACACCGACCGGTCCGCCGAGCCCGGCTACAACGACACGCTCTCGCTCAGGCGGGCCAAGACGGTGCGCAAGCTCTTCGTCGCCCGCGGCCTGCCGGCGGAATCGGTGATCGCGGCCGGCCGCGGCGAGCGCGAGCCGCTGGTGCCGAGCGCCGATGGGACGCGCGAAGCCAAGAACCGGCGGGTCGAGATCACCGTTCGCTAGCGCCCAAGCCATCGAACCGCGAGCAGTGCGAGATCGTCGGAAGGCTCGGCGCCCGCCAGGAAAGCGTCGACCGCCCGCCGTAGCCGGTGGATCGCCTCGCTCGCGTTCGATCCCGGGGGCAGATCGTGGACGGCAGCCCGCGTGCGCTCGTGTCCCATCAGCTCGCCGGCTCGATTCCTGGCTTCCGTGACGCCGTCGGTGAAGAGGCACAGGATCTCGCCCGGCTGCATCGGGTGCGACTCGGTCGGGTAGGGGAATCCGTCCACCGAGCAGAGCGGAGGCCCGCCCTGGCTGGCGAGCTGGCGCGGCGGCGCGCCCGGCTGCGCCAGGTAGGGTGCGTCGTGGCCGGCGTTGCAGAAGCGCAGCTCGCCGGTCGTCAGGTCCAGGATTCCGGCGAACAGTGTGATGAACATCAGCTCCGGGTTGTCGCGCGAGACCTCGCGATCGAGCCGCCTCACGATCTCGCCGATCTCGCCGTCGCCGCGCAGCGCGCTGCTCTTGCAGAGCGCCTTGCCGAGCGCCATGAACAGGCTTGCCGGCACGCCCTTGCCCGAGACGTCTCCGATCGCGAGGAACAGGTGGTCCGGATCGATCAGGAAGAAGTCGTAGAGATCGCCGCCGACGTGCCGGGCCGGGGTGAGCGACGCGGCCAGATCGAAGCGCGGATCGGGCGTCAGGCTGGCCGGCGTCGGCAGGATGCCCCGCTGGATGCGGGCGGCGGCGGTCAGCTCGCCTTCCAGCTTCGCCGCCTCCAGGCGCTCGGCCTCGAGCTCGCGGCGCAGCCGGCGGCGCTGCGCGTCGTATTCGGCGAGCGTGCCGCCCAGCAGGGCGACGAACACGACTGCGCCCCCGACGGCAGGGGTCGCCACGTCGATCAGCCAGCGCTCGCGCCACCAGGCGGCGAAGCCGAGAGCGCCGAGCGCGGCGAGCGCCAGGGCGGCGACTCCGAATTGCCAGCGCAGGCGCAGGGCCGGTAGCCCCAGGATCAGCAGCAGGGCGAAGCCAGCCGTGAGCGCCGGCTCGACCCATCGGGCCCAGTCGGGGCGCACGGCCAGGCGGCCGGCGAGGACGTTCTCCAGCAGCTGCGCGTGGATCTCGCTTCCCGGCATGGGACCGAGCGGTGTGATCTGCTCGTCGACCAGGGCCAGTCCCGTGACGCCCAGCAGCACCAGCTTCTGGTCGAAGAGGCCCGCGGGCGTCCGATCCGCCAGCAGGTCGGCCGCCGAGACGAAGCGCGCCGGATCGTGCGGCGAAAAATCCAGCCAGAGCGTGCCGTCGGCCTGGCTCGGAATCGCGAGGGGCCCGACCACGACACCCTTCACCCGGCCTGGCTGGAGATGCAGCTCGACCCCCGGCAGGCTGGCGGCCAGGCGAAGGACCTCTAGGCCCAGGGACGGCGTGAGACTGCCCGCGACGGACGACACCAGTGGCATTCGCCGGATCACGCCATCGGGGTCCCGATCGGCGTTCATCAAGCCATGCCCCGGCGCTCCCAGATCGATCTCCCGCAGGCTGCGCAACATCGACCCAAAGCTCGGCAGCAGCTCCGCGAGATCCCGACCGGGATCGCCGCCGATGACCCGGACCGGCGCCAGGGGGCCCGGCTGATTCGGACTGCCGTCGCGCAGCCCGGCGACGACGATCGCCACCGGACCGCTGGCGAGTGTCGCCGCCAGCAGCTCGTCGTGGTCGGGCAGGGCGAGCAGCTGCTGGCTCAGCGCGGGCGGCAGCGCGCCCTCCTGCTGCATCCAGCGCTGCGGCGACGTGCGGTCCGGCTCCGGCCACAGGATGTCGATGCCGAGCGCGAGCGGGTGCCCCTTCAGGATCTCGTCGATCAGCTGCGCCACCAGCTGCCGGGGCCAGGGCCACTGGCCGATGGCGCGCAGACTGGCATCGTCGACCGCCACGATCACCACCGGGGCCGCGCTGCGTTCGCGCGGAAAGTACCAGGCGTAGGCGTCGAAGAGGGCGAGACGCAGCGGGGAGAAGAGCCAATCGCCGGCCGTCAGCTGGAGCGCGAGAAAGAGTGCGAGGGCAACGGCGGCCACCAGGCGCAACGGGCTCAGACCTCGATCACCAGGCCGTCATGGGCGGAGCTGATCCGCACCGGGTGTCCGACCCTCGTGATCTGTTCCAGACGGACCGTCTCCGCGAGGATTTTATCGATGCGGGCGTCGTCGAAGATCGGCTCGTGGTGGAAGAGGCACAGGTGCCTCGCCTCCGCCATCTGGCACAGCTCGACGCCGATCACGTTGCTCGAATGTCCCCAGTCTTCCTTGAGCGACATGGTATCGGCGAGCGAGTACATGGCGTCGAAGATCACCAGATCGGCACGCCTGAGGAAGCCGACGAACTCCTGGAGCGCCACGACGTCCTCCATCTTGTGCTCCGAGTCGGTGGTATAGACGACGCTCTTGCCGTCCTTCTCGATCCGATAGCCATAGGAATCGCCGCCGTGCCGCTGGGCCTTCCCGGTCACGGTCGCCCCGCCGATCGGGTAGGGGCGGCCGGGCTCCAGCGGGATGAACTCGATCCTGGCGCCGAGGGCGCCGAACTCGACCGGGAAGCAGGGCGCGGCGTTCTGTCCGCGAATCGCCTGCTCGAGCTTGGCATGGCAGCTGTAGATCCGGATCCGATTGCCCGGAATGAAGGCTGGCACGAAGAACGGAAAGCCCATGATGTGATCCCAGTGCACGTGCGAGACCAGCACGTGGTAGGTCTGCGGGGCGGCCGGGCCGTGTTTCGCGATCGCGCTCACCGCGAATTCGCGAGCGCCCGATCCGAGATCGCAGAGCAGGTACTCGGGCCCGCCCGTCTCGATCTGGACGCAGGAGGAATTGCCGCCGAAGGTCGCCGACTCGGCGAAGCTCAGCTCCTGCTCGCAGAACGCCGCCGCCTTCTCCGGCGTGTCGAGGCCGCGGTGGGCCCCCTTGACCAGCGCAGCCACGATCTTCTGGCGCACGCTCTTCGCCGAGAGCGGCGTGGGCAGCGATCCGCGCGTTCCCCAGAAGATCACCCGCATGTCGCCTCCGCTCAGGGAGCGTCGTAGCTCGCGAGCGCGGGAGGATCCAGCTTGGCGAGCGCCTCGCGCACCGTCTCGAAGCAGGGAAGTACCAGGTGGAACCGGCTGATCGTGAAGATCTCCTTCACGATCGGCTGCATCGCCGCGACGCCGAGCGTCACCCCCCGGGCCGTCCCCGTCTTCGAGGCGATCATCAGCGATCGCAGGCCGGCGCTGCTGACGTAATCGATCCGCGAGCTGTCGAGGATGACGGCGGCCTTCGCCTCCGCGACGGCCGCGAGCAGCGCGTCCTTGAACAGCTCGGCGTTCGACAGATCGATCCTGCCGTCCGGCAGCAGGATCACGCTGTTCGCAAGCAGCCTCTGGCGGGTTTCCATGCAGGGCCCCGCCCCATGATGCACGAATTCGGGCGGGATGTGGAAGAGAGGGGGGTGCCTTCTAGCAACCTGCGGGTTTCGTACCGCGCAGTAGGCCATCGACACTCAGATCCTCGTCGATTTCAGGCCAGTGAATACCCTGCCCCTCTCCCAGGATCTCGAATCTGGACCGCTGCTGGGGGGTCGCTCGCAGCAGCCGTGGATACCAGGTCAGCGGAACGCTGATTCGGCGACCGTCCGCGAGCAGGACGCAGAGCTCATCGTCCGTGACACGGACTTCCTTGGCCCTCGGTTCAACGCTCGGGAGAGAAGAACTCATCCCATGCCTCCTCGAAGCGGCTCCGATTCTCCGAAACCATCCCCGTCAGCCGTCGAAGCTCGTGGCTCGTGAACCCGGACCAGGATGCTAGCGCGATGGGGCGGAGCCAGAATTTCGCGAGGGAGCCGTCTCGCTCGACATGGATGTGAGCAGGCTCGGACCCTTCGTTGCTGAAGAAAAAGAAGCGATAGGGTCCGATCCGCGCAACCGTGGGCACCGGACAGGCCTGACCCGGGGCGAGGCAGAACCAGAAGCGTCGGAGAATGTACGGCTTGGGGGTCTCACGTGCCCGTTGCATGCGGCGCCGGCCGCTCCTGGTGCGCCACCACCACCGCGGCCGCCAGGTCGCCCGTCACGTTGATGGTGGTGCGGCACATGTCGAGGAAGCGGTCGACGCCGAGCACGATCCCGATGCCCTCGGCGGGGACGCCGATCAGCCCGAGGATCATGATGATCACGGGGATCGAGCCGGCGGGGACCCCGGCGGTGCCGATCCCGCCCAGGATGCAGATGAAGACGACCGTCACCTGCTGCGAGAGCGTCAGCTCGACGCCGAAGACCTGCGCGAGGAAGAGCACCGTCACGCCCTCGAAGAGCGCCGTGCCGTTCTGATTGGCGGTCGAGCCCAGCGTGAGCACGAAGCGCGAAATGTGCGGCGGGAGCCCCAGCTCGCGGTCGGCCACCAGCAGGGCGGTGGGGAGCGTCGCGTTGCTGGAGGCGGTCGAGAAGGCGGTCAGCATGGCGGCGCGCGAGCCGCGGAAGAACTTCAGCGGGCTCATGCCGCCGAACCAGGCGACCGCCGCCGAGTAGATCCCGAACTGCTGGATCGCGAGCGCGCCCACCACCACCGCGACGTAGACGCCGAGCCGCGCCAGCACGTCGTACCCCAAGCGAGCGGTCAGCGTGAAGAGCAGGCACGCGACCGCGACGGGTGCCAGCTGGATCACGAATCCCAGCAGGCGCATCACGACGTCGTTCAGCCCCTGGAGCCCTTCCTCGAGCCGCCGCGCGGCCTCGCCGGGTGTGGCGGCCAGGCCGATCCCGAGAAACAGCGAGAAGACCATCAGGGCGAGCATGTCGCCCTCCGCCATCGCCTTCACGATGTTGTTCGGCACCATGTTCACGAGCAGGTCGATGCCCGAGGCCACGGGCGCCGCCGCCGCGGGCGCCCCGGCGGCGTGCGCTCCCAGCGCGGCGAGATCCTCGGGGTCGAGGCCGCGCCCGGGTTGCACCCAGTTCACGAGCGTGACGCCGATCAGCACCGCGATCGACGACACCACCGCCGTGTACACGAGCGTCAGGACGCCGATCCGGGAGAGCCGGCGCAGGTCGCCGAGGCCGGCGACACCGAGCGAGAGCGCAGTCACGATCAGCGGGATCACGAGCATGAAGAGCAGGCGCAGGAAAACCCGACCGATCGGCTCGGTCCCGTAACGGATCAGGCTATCCAGCCAGGGGGATCCCGCCGCGCCCAGGTGGGCTGCGCCTCCGAGCGACGCGCCTGCCACCAGGCCGATCAGCATACGGGTAGTCAGGGCTCGGGACACCGCGGCGCAGTATGCGCAGGGCTCCCTCTCCTCGCCACGCGAGCGCGGTCTTCGTTACGTTGCGCCTCGGACGCGGGAGGGGAGCGATGGCGACGGCAGAGCCGGGCGCGGGCGCAGCGGGCGGACTGGTCGGCGCGGAGCTGCGCGACGCGTGGGCGCTGCTCGACCGGGAAGAAAAGGTCGAGGGCTTCCGGCTGCTCTCTCCCGGCGAGGCCGAGGACTTCTTCCTCGGCCTCGACGCCCTGGCGCACGCGGATCTGCTGGCGGGCCTCCCGCCCGCGGAGCGCCAGATCTGGATGCGCCAGCTCGCGCCGGACGACGCCGCCGACCTGCTCCAGACCTTGCCCGAGGGTCAGCGCAGCGACTACCTCTCTCTGCTCGACGAGCGGTCGCGCAAGGAGGTCGTGGCGCTGCTCGCCTACGCCGAGGACGACGCCGGCGGTCTGATGTCCCCGCGCTTCGTGCGCGTGCGGCCCGACATGAGCGTCGACGAGGCGATCGCCTACTTGCGCCGCCAGGCGCGCGAGCGCGTCGAGACCATCTATTACGTCTACGTACTCGACGGCGCCCAGCACCTGCTCGGGGTCGTCTCCTTCCGGGAGCTCTTCGCCGCGCAGCCCGACCAGATGGTGCGCGACGTGATGCATGCCGACCCCGTGCGCGTGCGCGCGGACCTCGATCAGGAGAGCGTGAGCCGGGTGATCGCCGATCACGATCTCGCGGCGGTGCCGGTGGTCGACGGCGAGGGCCGCATGCAGGGCATCGTGACCGTCGACGACATCGTGGACGTGGTGCGCGAGGAGGCGACCGAGGACATCCAGAAGATCGGCGGCACGGTGGCCCTGGCGGCCCCCTACCTGCAAGTCGGCCTGCTCTCGATGGTCGGCAAGCGCCTGCCCTGGCTGACGGTGCTCTTCGTCGGGCAGTTCCTCACGACCGCGGCCATGAGCTACTTCGAGGGGGAGATGGCGCGCGCGCTGGTGCTGGCTCTCTTCATCCCGCTGATCATCAGCAGCGGCGGCAACTCCGGC
>Ga0184637_10001167_pt1 | contig 18348 bp, 19 predicted proteins | sample PLM3_127_b2_FD_133143 | JGI IMG/M metagenome (GOLD analysis project Ga0184637, IMG submission 133143) | Groundwater sediment microbial communities from an aquifer in East River, Colorado, USA - PLM3_127_b2 | ecosystem: Environmental > Terrestrial > Soil > Riparian zone | place: USA: East River...
CCGCGACATCGCGGCGGCCACCCAGCTCCCGCTGCCCGCCGTGAGCAAGCTGCTCAAGTCGCTCGCGCGCGAGGGCCTGCTGACCTCCTCGCGCGGCGCGAAGGGCGGCTACCGGCTGGCGCGCCCCGCCGAGCAGATCACGGTGCCGGAGATGATCGCGGCCCTAGAAGGCCCGATCGCGCTGACCGACTGCAGCTTGCACGAGGGTGCCTGCTCCCAGGAGCCGCGCTGCCACGTACGGACGCCCTGGCAGCACATCAATCGCGCGGTCCACGACGCGCTCTCGCGGATCCGCCTGGCCGATCTCGCCGCCAGCGACGCGGCCGGCACGATCGTCTCCTTCGCCAGTCTCGGCGTGGACACGACCGGCATCGACACCACTCCCGTTTCCCTGGACCCCAGGGCCTAGCGCCAGAGGCAGTGATCCCATGTCCGAATCCGAGAATGCACAGCTCGAGCGACTCGCGAACCGCGAGTACCAGTACGGCTTCGTCACCGACATCGAATCGGAGACGATTCCGCCGGGCCTCGACGAGAGCGTCGTCCGCCTGATCTCCGCCAAGAAGCAGGAGCCCGAGTGGCTGCTCGAGTGGCGCCTGCGCGCGCTGCACCGCTTCCGCGAGCTGCTGGAACACGAGACCGAGCCCACCTGGGCCCACGTCTCGTATCCGAAGATCGACTACCAGAGCATCATCTACTACTCGGCGCCCAAGCCCAGGGAGAAGCTCGAGAGCCTCGACGAGGTGGACCCGGAGCTGCTCGCCACCTACGAGAAGCTCGGCATCTCGCTGTCCGAGCAGAAGCGGTTGACCGGCGTGGCCGTCGACGCGGTCTTCGACAGCGTCTCGGTCGCGACCACGTTCAAGGGCGAGCTCGAGAAGATGGGGATCGTGTTCTGCTCGTTCTCGGAGGCGGTGCAGAAGCACCCGGACCTGGTGCGCAAGTATCTGGGCAGCGTCGTGCCCTACTCGGACAACTTCTTCGCCTGCCTGAACTCGGCGGTGTTCAGCGACGGCTCGTTCGCCTACATCCCGAAGGGCGTGCGCTGCCCGATGGAGCTCTCCACCTACTTCCGGATCAACTCGGCGGGCACCGGGCAGTTCGAGCGCACGCTGATCGTGGCCGACGAGGGCGCCTACGTGTCGTACCTCGAGGGCTGCACGGCGCCGATGCGCGACGAGAACCAGCTGCACGCGGCGGTCGTCGAGCTGGTCGCGCTCGACGACGCCGAGATCAAGTACTCGACCGTCCAGAACTGGTACCCGGGCGACAAGAACGGCGTGGGCGGGATCTACAACTTCGTCACCAAGCGCGGCGCGTGCCGCGGCGCGCGCTCGAAGATCTCTTGGACCCAGGTCGAGACCGGCTCGGCGATCACCTGGAAGTATCCGAGCTGCATCCTCCAGGGCGACGACTCGGCGGGCGCGTTCTACTCGGTGGCGATGACCAACCACCGCCAGCAGGCCGACACCGGCACCAAGATGCTCCACATCGGCAAGAACACGAAGAGCACGATCATCTCGAAGGGCATCTCCGCCGGACGCGGCCAGCAGTCCTATCGCGGGCTGGTGCGGATCGGGCCGAAGGCCTCTGGCGCACGCAACTACTCCCAGTGCGACTCGCTCTTGCTCGGCGACGAATGCGGCGCGCACACCTTCCCCTATCTCGAGGTGAAGAACGCGACCGCGACGGTCGAGCACGAGGCCACCACCAGCAAGATCGGCGAAGACCAGCTCTTCTACTGCCGGCAGCGCGGCATCTCCGAGGAGGACGCCGTGTCGATGATCGTGAACGGGTTCTGCAAGCAGGTGCTGCGCGAGCTGCCGATGGAGTTCGCCGTGGAGGCCCAGAACCTGCTCGGCCTGAGCCTCGAAGGCGCGGTGGGCTGATGGCGAAGCCGATGCTCGAGCTGGTGAACGTGCACGCGACCGCGGGCGGCGCCGAGATCCTCAAGGGGCTCGACCTCGCGATCCGGCCCGGCGAGGTGCACGCGATGATGGGCCCCAACGGCTCGGGGAAGAGCACGCTCGCCAACGTGCTCGCCGGACGCCCGTCGGTGGAGGTGACGAAGGGCGAGGTGCGCTTCGAGGGCCGCGATCTCACGCTGCTCTCCGCCGAAGAGCGCGCGCGCGAGGGCATCTTCCTGGCGTTTCAGTACCCGGTCGAGATCCCCGGCGTCGCCAACATGTACTTCCTCAAGGCGGCGCTCAACGCCGTGCGCCGCCATCGCGGTGAGGACGAGCTCGACGCGATGGACTTCCTCGCCCTCGCGCGCGAGAAGACGAAGCTCGTCGAGATGGACGAGAAGCTGATGCAGCGCTCGGTAAACGAGGGCTTCTCCGGCGGTGAGAAGAAGCGCAACGAGATCCTCCAGATGGCAATCCTCGAGCCGAAGCTCGCCGTGCTCGACGAGACCGACTCCGGGCTCGACATCGACGCGCTGCGGATCGTCGCGAACGGCGTCAACGCGCTGCGCAGCCCCGAGCGCTCGATGCTCGTCATCACCCACTACCAGCGGCTGCTCGACTACATCGTTCCCGACGTCGTGCACGTGCTGGCCGGCGGCCGGATCGTGAAGACCGGCGGCAAGGAGCTGGCGTTCGAGCTCGAGGAGAAGGGCTACGGGTGGGTCGAGGGAGCCGCGGCCGGATGAGCGCGCTCGAGACCGCCCGCGACCGTTTCGTCGCCGAGCACCGCGCGTTCGCCGCGGCGCGCGCCGGTGAGCCCGCGTGGCTGGCCGGCCACCGGCGCGACGCGCTCGCCGCGTTCGCCGCGCGCGGGCTGCCGAGCACGCGCGAGGAGGAGTGGCGCTACACGAGCCTCGCCCCGCTCGCCGCGCTGCCGTTCGCGCTCGCGGAGCCCGCACCGCTCGACCGCGCCATCCTCGAAGAGCTCGCGACGCCGCTGTTCGCGTGCAGCCTGTACGCGTTCGCGAACGGGCGCGCGCGACCCGAGCTGTCTTCGGCACCGGGGCTGCCCGGCGGCGCGCGCTGCGACAGCCTGGCCGCGCTGCTCGGCGACGGCGCGAGCCCGGTCGAGGCGCGCCTCGACCACTACGTCGACATCAAGGCGCATCCGTTCGCCGCGCTGAACTCCGCGTTCGCGAGCGACGGCGCGGTGGTGCGCGCGCCGCGCGGCGTCGCGATCGAGCAGCCGCTGCATCTCGTCTTCGCGAGCGTGACGGGCGATCGGCCGCAGGTGACGCATCCCCGCGTGGTGATCGTCGCCGCGGCCGGCAGCCGGGTGACGATCGTGCAAGACCACGTCAGCGTCGGCGATGGCCCCGGCTTCACCAACGCGGTGACCGAGGTGCACGTCGGGACGGGAGCGCACGTGCACTGGGTGCTGCTGCAGCGCGAGCACGACGCCCACTTCCACGTCTCGAACCTGCAAGTGCGCCAGGAGCGCGACAGCTCGTTCAGCGCGCACACCCTCACGCTCGGCGGCCGGCTGGTGCGAAACGACGCCGGCCTGCTGCTCGCCGGCGAGGGCGCCGAGTGCCAGCTCGACGGCCTGTTCATCGGCGGCGGCACCAGCGTGCTCGACAACCACACCGAGGTCGACCACGCGGTGCCGCACGGCACCAGCCGCGAGCTGTACAAGGGCGTGCTCGGCGGCGCCGCGCGCGGCGTGTTCCGCGGCCGCGTGATCGTGCGGCCCGACGCGCAGAAGACCTCCGCCAGCCAGTCGAACGCGAATCTGCTGCTCGGTGCGCGCGCCGAGGTCGACACCAAGCCCCAGCTCGAGATCTACGCCGACGATGTGAAGTGCAGCCACGGCGCGACGATCGGCCGCCTCGACGAGGACGCGCTGTTCTACCTGCGTTCGCGTGGCCTCTCCGCCGAGCGCGCGCGCGACCTGCTGACGCGCGGCTTCGCGCTCGAGGTGCTCGAGCGGCTGCCCGGCCGCGCGCTCAGCGAAGGGCTCGACGACGCGGTCGTGGCGTGCCTGCGGCGCGCCCAGCGCGAGGAGGAGGCGCCGTGAGCTACGACGTCGCCGCCGTCAGAAAGGACTTCCCGATCCTCGCGCGCCGGGTCCACGGCAAGCCGCTCGCGTTCCTCGACAGCGCCGCCAGCGCCCAGAAGCCGCGCGCGGTGATCGATGCGATGAGCGACCTCTACTCCGCGCACTACGCGAACGTGCACCGCGGCCTCTACCAGCTCTCGCTCGAGGCGACGGACATGCTCGAAGCCGTGCGCGACAAGGTCGCGGCGTTCCTCGGCGCAGGCGACCGCCGCGAGATCATCTTCGTGCGCAACGCAACCGAGGCGATCAACCTGGTGGCCTACAGCTACGGGCGCCGCCACGTGCAACCCGGCGACGAGGTGCTGGTGACCCACATGGAGCACCACGCCAACTTCGTGCCGTGGCAGGTGCTGTGCGAGGAGCGCGGCGCCGTGCTGCGCGTCGCGCCGATCGACGAGCGCGGCGTGCTGCAGATGGACGAGTTCGAGAAGCTGCTCTCGCCTCGTACGAAGCTGGCGGCCGTGGCGCACGTCTCGAACGTGCTCGGCACCGTGAACCCGGTGCGCGAGATCGCGCGCCTGTGCCGCGAGCGCGGCGTTCCATTGCTGGTGGATGGCGCCCAGGCGGTTCCGCACCAGCGCGTCGACGTCGGCGCGCTCGGCTGCGACTTCTACACCTTCTCGGGCCACAAGCTGTTCGGCCCGTCGGGCGTGGGCGTGCTGTGGGGCCGCGCCGCGCTGCTCGAGGCGATGCCGCCGTTCCTCACCGGCGGCTCGATGATCGAGTCCGTGACGCTCCGCGGGACGACCTTCGCCGGGATTCCGCAGCGCTTCGAGGCGGGCACGCCGGACATCGGCAGCATCGTCGGCCTCGGCGCAGCGATCGACTACGTCGAACAGCTCGGCCTCGACGCGATCGCCGCGCACGATCACGAGCTGCTCGCGTACGCCGAAGCGCGCTTGGCATCGGTGCCCGGGCTGCGCATCCTTGGGACTGCGCCGCACAAGGCCGCGGTGATCTCGCTGGTGATGGACGACGTGCACCCCCACGACCTCGGGACGGTCCTCGACCGCGAGGGCGTCGCGGTGCGCACCGGCCACCACTGCGCCCAGCCGCTGATGGAGCGCTTCGACGTCCCGGCCACGGCGCGCGCCTCGCTCGCGCTCTACAACGACCAGAGCGACGTGGACGCGCTGGTGCGCGCGCTCCACGTGGCGCGCGAGGTGTTCGCGTGACGGCAAGCCGGCGGAGCCGGCGCGCAGCGAGCCGGAGGCGAGCGGAGTCGAATGAGTGAGCTGCGCGAGCTCTACCAGAGTGTGATCCTCGACCACAATAAGCGGCCGCGGAACTTCGGCACGCCCGGCGACGCCAACCGGCACGCCGACGGCTACAACCCGCTGTGCGGCGACAAGCTCAGCGTGCACGTGACGCTCGCGGACGGCGTCGTGAAGGACGTCGGCTTCGAGGGCCAGGGCTGCGCGATCTCGAAGGCGTCGGCATCGCTGATGACCGAGGCGGTGAAGGGCCGCCCGGCGGCGGAAGCCGAGACGCTGTTCCGGGCGTTCCATGGTCTGGTGACCTCGGACCCGCGTGGCGAGCCCGATACGCGCGGCCTCGGCAAGCTCGCCGTGTTCGGCGGCGTGCGCGAGTTTCCGATCCGCGTCAAGTGCGCGACCCTGTGCTGGCACACGCTGCGCGCGGCGCTCGCCAGCGGCGGCGTCGTGTCGACGGAGTAATTCCGATGAGCGAACCGAACCCTCTCGAGAACGCCCCGAACTTCGACGCAATCGTCGAGGCGCCCGAAGCCCTGCGCGCGGTGGGCGACCGCATCGTGCAGGAGCTGAAGACCGTCTTCGACCCCGAGATCCCCGTCGACATCTACGAGCTCGGCCTGATCTACAAGGTGAAGCTCGACGAGGCCGGCGCCGTCTCGATCAAGATGACGCTCACCTCGCCGATGTGTCCAGCCGCCGAGGAGCTGCCGCCCGAAGTGGAGTCGAAGGCGCGCAGCGTCGCCGGCGTCACCTCGGTGGTCCTCGACCTCGTCTGGGACCCGCCGTGGAATCCCGGCATGATGTCGGAAGCGGCAAAGCTCGAGCTGGGGATGTTCTAGCACCACCGACATGAACTCCGGCGATGCGTCGAAGCGGTTGATCGATACCTCCTCCTCGTCTGGTGGGACTCCCTGGAAGACCATACGGTGGGCTTCAGGCAGTCGCCGGAGTATCAGCGCTGGCGCAAGCTCCTCCATCACCTCTATGATGCGTTCCCAACGGTGGAGCACTATGTCATGGTGCCAGGGGCTCCTGCCTAACGCGCGGCTCCTCGGGCAGGGCCGAAGCGCATCCGCCTTCCGTCGGGCGCCGGGAACGGGCGTGGTGTTTTGACGTCATGACGTCAAAACGGTAGCCTGCCCGCCATGAGCGCAGCCTCCAAGCGAGCCACCATCTATCTCCCGGCCGAGGTGCATCGCGCGCTGAAGCTCAAGGCGGCCGCGGCAGACCGCTCCGTGTCGGACCTCGTGAGCGAGGCGGTTCGATGGAGCCTCGCCGAAGATGCCGAAGATCTCGAAGCCTTCGAGAAGCGCTCCAAGGAGCGCAGCCTCAAATTCGAGAACGTCGTCAAGGCGCTCCGGCGGCGTGGCAAGCTATAGCGTCTTCATCAAGACGTCGGCGGCCAAGGAGCTCGAGGCCGTCGAGCCTCGCGCTGTCCGTGTTCGAATCGCATCCCGCATCCAGAGTCTCGCGCGGAATCCGCGTCCGCCAGGGTGCCAGAAGCTCGCCGGAGACGAGGAGCGCTATCGGATCCGGCAGGGCGCCTACCGAATCGTCTACTCGTTGGCCAACGCGACGCACGTAGTCGAGGTGGTCAAGATCGGTCATCGCCGCGAGGTGTATCGCTGAGACCGGGGAGCGGGTGGATCTGAGATAGCCTCCGCCCGGTGCTTCCGCTCTGCTTCAGCGCCTTCCTGGCGTTCGGCGTCGTGCTCGTGCTGGTGGGCGCGAATCAGGCGAGCCTCGCGGCGGAGCTTGGGCTCGGCCTCGCGGAGTCGGGCCTCCTGGCGTCGGCACTCGCGCTCGGGCTCGGAGCGGGTGTGGTGGTGGCCGGGCCGCTCTTCGACCGCTATTCGCGCCGCCCATTGTTCGTTGGATCGGCGCTGCTGGCCGCCGCTGCGCTGCTCGGCGTCGAGCGCGACATGAGCTATGCGCGGTGGCTCTTGCACGCTGCGCTGGCTGGCGCCGGCATCGGGCTCTACGACACGCTGATCAATGCGATCGTGGTGCAGCGCTACGAGGAGCGCGCGGCGCGCCCGATGCTCGTGGTGCACGCCGCCGCGACGCTAGGCGCGATGCTCGGCCCGCCGCTGGTCGGCTGGATCGCGGCGGCGCACCACTTCACGGCGAGCTTCGCCGCCGCCGGCTGGCTGCACGTGGCGATCGCCGCGTGGGCGGCATGTGTGCCGTTGCCGGGCCCGGCGCCGCAAGCCGGCGCGGCGCCGGGCAGCGCGCGCGGCGGGCTCGCGATCGGTCCGCTGCTGCCGCTCGCGGCGATTGCGTTCGCGTACGTCGGAGTCGAGTCGTCGGTGACGGTGTTCGCGATTCCCTACGCCACCGGTGCGCGCGGCCTCGACGCGGCGCGCGGCCAGCTCGGCATCAGCGCGTTCTGGCTGGGGCTCCTGGTCGGGCGCCTGGGCGTGCTCGCGCTGCGCGGCGCGCTCGACGCGCGGATCCTGGTGGCGGGCGGCGCACTCGCCGCCGCCGTCCTCGCGGCGACCCCTGCGCTGCCGGTCGCGCCGCTCGAGCTCGCGCTGCTCGGCGTCGGCGCGGCGCTGGGCAGCGTCTATCCGCTGATGATCGCGCTCGCCGGCCAGCGCTATCCGTCGGCGCGCGGTACCGCGGCGGGCCTCGCCGCCGGCGCGGGCGCGCTCGGCGGCTTCGCGGTGCCGTGGTTCACGGGTGTGGTCGGCGACGCGGCGGGGATCGGCCCGGGCTTCGCCAGCCTGGCCATCTGGTGCGCCGCGATCGCGGTGGCTGCCGCGCGGGCCCGGCGTGTGGGATGATGCGCGTCGTGGCAACGCTGGTCGCCGTGGGAGGTCTATTCCTGGCGCTGCTCTCTCCGCTCACCGAGCGCGTGATCTTCCAGCCGACCCGGGGCGTCGACCTCGAGCCGTCGCAGCTCGGGATCGCGGCCGAGTCGATCTTCCTCGAGACCGACGACGGCGTGCGCATCCACGCCTACTTCGTGCCCGGTGGCGGAGAACGCGCGCTGCTCTACCTGCACGGCAACGCGGGCAATGCGAGCCACCGGCTGCCGATCGCGGCGCGGCTCGCGCGCTTGGGCACCGACGTGCTGCTGCTCGACTATCGCGGCTACGGGCTCTCCGAGGGCCGGCCCAGCGAGGCGGGCGTATACGCCGACGCGCGGGCAGGGCTCGCCCACCTCGTCGAGACGCGCGGCATTCCGCGCGCGCGCACCGTCGTGTTCGGCAGCTCGCTCGGCGGCGCGGTGGCGGTGGAGCTCGCGCAGGGACAACCGCTCGCCGGCGTGGTGCTCGAGAGCACCTTCACGAGCGTGCAAGACATGGCGCGGCGGATCATCGGCCCGATCGGCCGATGGCTGGGCGGCTTCCCATCAGTGGATCGCATCGGCCGGCTGCGCGCCCCGCTGCTCTTCCTCCACGGCGACCGCGACGACATAGTGCCGATCGCGCTGGGTCGCGCGCTGTTCGCGGCCGCGCCGGAGCCCAAGACCTTCGAAGTGCTCGCCGGAGCTGGTCACAACGACATCGTGGAGGTCGGCGGCGCCGCCTACTTCGCGCGGATCGGCCGCTTCCTCGATGAGGTGGCGCCGTGAAGGCGATATCGGCGTGGATCGCGCTGTTCGTTCTCGCGCTGGGTTGCGTCGCGAACGAGTACAACGAGGTGGCGCGTATCCGGGACGCACACGCGCGCTGTGTCGCGGATCGGGGTGCGTCGGACGGCGAGTGCGACGCGCTCGAGCAGCGCAAGCTCGAGGAGGAGCGCCGCTACCATGACAGCGCGCGCAGGGCGTGGGGCTGCGACCCGGCGCAGGAGCAGTGCCCGACACCGCGCTGACGGGCGAAACGGGGCCCTCACAGGGAAGCTCGTGACGAGTACAGTCATCCGCGAGGCCGATCTCTCCGACCCGGATCAGGCTCGGGCGCTGGTCGAGATCATCGACTGCTATGCGCGCGGCGCCGGTGGCCAGAACGCGCCGCTCTCGCCGGAGGCGCGCGCCGCAATGGCACCCGGGCTCCGCGCACACCCGGCCGCGTTCGCGCTGCTCGCATGGCGCGGCTCGGAGGCCGTCGGCGCGGCGGTCTGCGTCTGGGGCTTCTCGACCTTCAGCGGCCGACCCTCGCTGAACGTGCACGACCTCGCGGTGCTGCCGGAGCACCGCGGCCACGGCGTCGGACGCGCGTTGCTCGAGGAGGTGGAGCGCCGCGCCCGCGCGCGCGACAGCAGCAAGCTTACCCTCGAAGTACACGCCTCGAACGACGGAGCGAAGCGCCTGTACCAGCGCTTCGGCTTCGGCCCATGGGAGTCCCCGACCCTGTTCGTCACCAAGCCCCTCACCGGGAGCGAGCGATGACTCCTCCGGTCCACATCGTCGGCAGCTACATCTCGCCCTACGTCCGCAAGGTGCTCGTGGTGCTCGAGTGCAAGGGAATCGCCTACGACATCGATCCGATCGTCCCCTTCCTCGGCAACGAGCGCTTCAGCGAGCTCTCGCCGCTGCGGCGGATTCCGATCTACAGCGACGACCGGGTCACGCTCTGCGACTCGACGGTGATCTGCGAGTACCTGGAGGATCGCCACCCCGAGCCCGCGCTGCGCCCGGGCGACCCAGTCGACCGCGCCCGCGCGCGCTGGCTCGAGGAGTTCGCGGACATGCGGATGGGCGAGGTGGTGATCTGGCGCCTCTTCAACCAGGTGGCGATCAACCCGCGCGTGTGGGGCGAGAAGACCGACGAGGGGGTGCTGAAGCAAACGCTCGACGTGGATCTGCCGCACGTGCTCGACTATCTCGAGTCGCAGCTCCCCGGCGACGGCTTCCTGTTCGGCGATCTGGGCATCGCCGACATCTCGATCGCGAGCTTCTTCCGCAACGCCGCGTTCGCGCGCTACCGCGTCGACGCCGGGCGCTGGCCGCGCACCGCGGGCTTCGTCGATCGCGCGCTGGCGCACCCGAGCTTTCAGGCGCTGGTCCCGTTCGAGGAGGCGTCGATCCGCACGCCGATTCCGCAGCAGCGCAGAGCGCTCGCGGCGGCGGGCGCGCCGCTCTCCGCCGAGACGCTCGCCACGGATCACCCGCGGCGGGGGATCATGGCGATTTGATCCGCGGCACAAAGCTGTATGCTGGCGCGCCGTGGTGGAGCGTCCCGTCCTCGTCACCGGCGCGAATGGCAATCTGGGCCGGAAGCTATGTCAGCATCTCGCCGCGGCGAGCCCGCCGCGCCGCGTGCGCGCGCTGATTCGTTCGCAGCGGGCCGCGGACGCGCTGCGCGCGCTGCCCGGTGCAGCGCCTGCCGAGATCGCAATCGTCGACTACCGCGACGCTCGCCAGCTCGCGGAGCAGGCCATGAGTTGCGACTCCGCGGTACACCTGGTGGGAATTCTCAAGGAGACGCGCGCCAACCGCTATGCGGATGCCCACGAGCGCGCTTGCGAGGTGCTGGCGGCCGCGGCCGATACCGCGGGGCTGCGGCGCATCGTCGCGTTGAGCATCCTCGGCGCCGACGAGGCGTCGGCGAATCCGTGCCTCGCGTCGCGGGGCCGCGCGGACACGATCCTGCTCCGCGCGAAGACTCCGGCGGTCGTGATCCGCGTGCCGCGGGTGCTCGGAGCGGGCGATCCCGCGTCGGCAGCGCTCGAGCGCGAGGCGCACGGGCCGCGCACGCGCCTGGTGGGAGGCGGCGCCACACTCGAGCAGCCGATCGCCGCGCGCGACGTCGTCGCCGCGCTGGTCGCCGCGCTCGACAGCGCGGACCTCGAGGGCGCGATCCTCGAGCTGGCCGGGCCGGAGTCGCTCTCGCACCGGGCGCTCGTCCTGCGGGCGGCGGCCGTGCTCGGCACGCAGGTGACCATCGACAGCGTACCGTCCGCGCTCGCACACGCGTTCGCGTGGATCGCCGAGCGCGCGAGCGCAGACCCCGTGATCACCCGCGCGATGCTGGGCGTCCTCGAGCGCGACGACGCGATCGACCCCGAGCCCGCGCGCGCGCGGCTCGGGATCGAGCTGACACCGCTCGACGTCGCGCTGCGCGAGTCGTTTACGGAGGCCAGCGCGCGATGAGCAATACAGCCGCCCCGAGCGCCACCTCACGTCCGGCGCCGCCGCTCTGGCAGCGCGCGCTGCCGTGGCTGGTCACACTGATCTGCTTCGCGTGGCTCTACACGCGGATCGCGGGCGCCGCCGGAAGGCACGGCGAGACCGCCGCGTCCTATCTGCTGGGCGTGTTCGCGAGCGTAAGCTGGGGTCGCTGGCTCGCGCTGATGATCCCCTACTCCGCGTTCTTCTTCCTGGTCGACTCCACCGTCGTGTGGCGCGTCGTCACCTGGTTCAACGCGCGTGTTCCGTGGATCGACATTCTGCCGATCCGCGCCAGCGCCTACATCATCTCGATCCTGAATGAACAGGTCGGCAAGGGAGCGATGGCGCTCTACCTAAACCGCCGCCACGGCGTCCCCGGCTGGGAAGTCGGATCGTCGATGCTGTTCATCATGTTCTGCGAGTTCCTGTACCTGACGTTCTGGGCCAATGTCGGCTATGCGATCGCTGGCGCCGCGCTGCCGGCTCAGTTCCGGTTGATTCCGTGGATCGGGCTCGGTGCGCTCGCGTTTTTCTGTGTGTGGGTCGCCTACTTCCGGAGCTGGATCGCCGCAGGTGTGACGCTGCGCGAGAAGCCGATCCTGAAGGCCTTCCGCGACGCGAGCCCGCTGCGCTACGTCGCGGTCGCCGCGCTGCGCTCTCCTGCGCTGCTCGCCGCCGTCGTCGTCTACACACTGGCGCTGCGCCTGTTCGGCGTCGAGGCGAGCTTCGTGCAGATGCTCGGCGTGCTGCCGGTGATCTTCTTCGCCGCCGCGGTCCCGACGCCGATGCGCGCCGCCGCGATCACGATCTGGGTCGTGCTGTTCCCCGAGCGCGAAGCGCAGATGTCCGCGTTTGGTCTCGTGATGCACAACTTCTTCATCTTCTTCAACGCGACGATCGGCCTGCTGTTCCTGCGGCGCGCGAATCGCGAGCTGCTGGCGGTGCCCAGCCCGGCGAGCTGACGCGGCGGATTCGCTACGCCGGCGTTCGCGCCACGCAGATCGCCGAGAACCCGCCGCCCGCGCTGCGCAGGTTGGTGACCTGTCCCTGGTAGACGCGCGCGCCCAGCAGCAGGACGACGCCTTGGTAGGCATAGGCGCGGACGTCGAACTTCATTGCGCGCCGCCCATCGCTGGTATCGACCTCGAGAAGCCCCGGCTCTACGCGCCGCTGCGCGAGGAACTCGGAATCGCCCGCGATCTCGTCGAACTTGCGCCGCGAGATCTTGTCCCCGCGGTAGACGGCGCGGCTGCCGAACGATGCGCAGGGCTTGAAGACCCAGTCCTTCCGCTCGCGCCACGCGCGCTCGCGGCCCAGCTCTGCGAGGCCGTGCGTCTCCGGAACGACGTCGGCCAGGAAACGCGCGTCCTCCTCCGGAACACCCAGGCTCGAGAGCGCCTCGGGCGACGAGAACAGCGCGAGGCGGCGCTTGTTCGCCAGCAGGTGGTGCTCGCGCGGCGCCGGCGTCACGACGACTTCGCGCGCGAGGTACGCCACCCGCAGCGCCGCAGATCGGGGCGCCGCGAGCGTGAAGTCGGTATCCCGCAGGTAGACGAGATCGACTGGCGACCCTCGCAGCGCGAGTCCGTCGCGGGTGCGCGTGAGCTCCGCGGTGTCGCAGATCTCGGCGCGGATCCCCGCTTCCTCGAACAGCCGCACGAACAGCTCGAACTCCGCGTAAAGGAACTGGTCGTGCGGTCGACGATCCGCGATCGCGATCCGCGCGGGGCGGGCGCCCGGGCCGCGCACCGCCGCGAACTCCGCGAGGAACGTCTGCGCGATCCGCTGCTGGATCGCGGCGACCGGAAGCAGCTCCGTGCACAGGCACGCGAGCTTGACCGGGTCGCACAGCGCGGCGGTGTGCAGGCCGTTGAGCAGGGCTCCGCCCGCGTTGGTATTCACCTCGATCAGCCGTGGACCTTGGGGCGTAAGATGGAAGTCGTAGCCCATGAAGACCCCGAAGTTCCCCGGCGCGAAACGCGCGAGCGCGTCGGCATCGTCATCGACCCGCTGCTCGTAGGCAGCAGAATGGGCGATCCGGAACAGGATCTCGACGGTGCGCTGGATCGCGAGAAACTGTTCAGGCGCGAGTGCTACGACCGTGCGCCCCGCGTACGGAATCGCCGGCGGCTCGCCCGCGCGAAGCTCCTCCTTCGATTCGAGCGGCTCAGTCATCCAGCGCTGTCTCCTGTTCCCCATTCCCGAACTCCGAGGCCAGCCCTCGGAATAGCGCGATCGCGCCCGCGGCTCCAGCGAGCTGCGCTGCCAATAGTTCGTAGGGCGGATTAGGCCGAAGGCGGTAATCCGCCGCTGGCAACCGTCGCGGAGTGGCGGATTACGCTTCGCTAATCCGCCCTACGGATTTCCATTCCTTATGCTCACGAATGTGGCTCCTTCCGTGGAGCAAGGTTGGCCTGCACTCCCTTCGTCCTATCGTCGCGACCGCCTTCGGTTTCGGCGTCTTCTTACGCCGAAGAATGTCGAATCACGGTTAGCTCTACCCGCCCTGTAACGAAAGGCATCTCCCGCAGCTCCGCGCGGTCACAGGCTCCGTGGTCGCTGCACCGAGCCAGCCGCTGTCGCGCCTTCTCCGAGCATTCCCGACCTCCGCGCGCCCATGCCCGCACGCCTGACGGATCGATTAGCCGAGCGCTGCCGCCGTCGCCTCTCGCACACCGAGAGTGCGCCTGACCCGCAGTGCCGCCGCGCGGCCGTTGTGGCCGGGGGTCCCGCAGCGGAAGTAGAGCGCAGCAGGAGACTGGACTCGACTCGACCGACCCACGCGGGAGGCACCTGCGCCTGACCCCTCAGAGGTCCAAGCGAGCCATGGAGCGGAGGGACCCCCGGCCACAACGGCCGCTCTCCGAGGTCCGCAATGCGGTGAACACCGCCTACGCACCCGGCGCGAACGATCGCTCCTCGAGAATCGCTTCCGCCGCGGCAATCGCGGCCTTCTGCAGATCGACGCTCCGCACCTCGCCGGTCTTGCGCCGCACGATCTCGGCCTTCCCCTCGGCAATCCCCTTCGGCCCGATCGTCACGCGGTAGGGGATCCCGACCAGGTCGGCGTCCTTGAACTTCACGCCGGGCCGCTCGTCGCGATCGTCGAGCAGCACTTCGATGCCCGCCGCGCGCAGCGCGTCGTAGAGCTGCCCGCCCGCCTCGCTCGTGGCCGGGTCCTTGGGCTTCACGACCGTCACTACCACCTCGTAGGGCGCCACCGACACCGGCCACACGATCCCGTTCGCGTCGTGGCACCGCTCGACGACGGCCGCCATCGCGCGCTCGATGCCGATCCCGTACGAGCCCATGATGATCGGCCGCGCTGACCCATTCTCATCGAGAACCTTCGCGCCCAACGCCTCGCTGTAGCGCGTGCCCAGCTTGAAGATGTGGCCGACCTCGATCGCCTTCACCACGCGCAGCGGCTCGCCGCACGAAGGGCAACCCTCGCCGGTGCCGGCCTCGCGCAGGTCGAGCCAGTACTTCACCGGGATGTCGCGCTCGATGTCGACGCCGCGCAGGTGATGGTCGTCCTCGTTTGCGCCGGTCGTCATGTCGCGGCGCCCGTCGAGCGCGAAATCCGCGATCACCGAGAGGCCGGTGACCCCGACCGCGCCGAGGCTCCCCGGGCCGGCGCCGAGCGCGGCGCGGATCTCCGCCTCGCTCGCCGGCCGGATCTCGCGCGCCTCCACCTGATCGAGAAGCTTCTGTTCAGAGAGCGCGTGATCGCCGCGCAGCAGCACCAGAACCACCTTGTCGTCGACGACGTAGACGAGCGTCTTGATCTGGCGCAGAGCCGGGGCGCCACCCGCGAACCGCGCCAGGTCGTCGATCGTGCGGATGCCCGGCGTCGGAAACTTCTGCGGAGCGGAGAGGCCCGGGCCGTCTTCGACCGCGGCCAGCTGCGACGCCGCCTTCTCGACGTTCGCCGCATAGCCGCAGCGCGAGCAGCTGGCGATGAAGTCCTCGCCGGCGTCGCTCTCGACCATGAACTCGATCGACTCGCTGCCACCCATGCTGCCCGACGACGCCTCCACCGCGAGCGTCTCGATCCCGCAGCGCCGGAAGATCTTCCGATACGCTTCGAAGTGTCGCTGGAAGGACGCGTCGAGGCCCGCCTGCGCGACGTCGAGCGAGTACGAGTCCTTCATCGTGAACTCGCGCACCCGCAGCACGCCCGATTTCGGCCGCGGCTCGTCGCGAAACTTCGTCTGGATCTGGTACCAGATCTGCGGCAGCTCCTTGTAGCTGCGCAGCTCGCCGGCGAGCGTCGCGAACACCTCCTCGTGGGTCATGCCGAGTGCTAAGTCGGCGCCCTTGCGGTCGACGAGCCGGAACATCTCGTCGCCCATCGCCTCCCAGCGTCCGGAGCGCTTCCAGACCTCGGCCGGGTGCAGCGCCGGCAGCTTGAACTCCTGGCCTCCGATCGCGTCCATCTCGGCTCGGACGATGCGGGTGATCTTCTGGCACACCCGCTGCCCGAGCGGCAAGAGCGAATAGGCGCCCGCCATCAACTGGCGCACGTAGCCGGCGCGCACCAGCAGCTTGTGGCTCGCAGCCTCGGCGTCGGCGGGGTCGTCGCGCAGCGTCGGGATGAAGGCTTCGGACCAGCGCACGGTTCACCTCGCGGTGGGGATGCGCTGAGCCTAGTGGAAGGGCACGCCCAATGCCGGAGCTGCGTCGGTGAACGCGCGACGAATCCGGCGGAAGATCGGGCCCGCGCCGCCGATGCGCTCGCCGTCGAGACTGCGGACCGGGACGAGACCAGCTCCGCTGCCGGTGAGGAAGGCCTCCGCGGATGCGAACAGGTCGAAGCGCCCCAGCGTTCGCTCCTCGGCCGGGATCGCCAGCTCGCGCGCCAGCTCGAGGACGGTGCGCCGCGTGATTCCCTCCAGAGCGCCGTCGGTGGCGGGCGGGGTGAACAGCATGCCGTCGCGCACGCAGAAGAGATTCGCGACAGAGGCTTCGGCGATGTTCCCGTGCGCGTTCAGCACCAGCGCCTCGTCGGCGCCGCGCAGCCGTGCCTCGCGTTTGGCGAGCACGTTGTTCAGGTAGTTGAGACTCTTCACGCGCGGGTCGAGCACGTCGGCGGAAGGCCGGCGCACGCTCACCGTCACGAGGTCGAGACCTTCGCTCTGCTGGCGCTCGTCGTAGAGGCGGATCTGGTCGACGATGCAAAAGAGCCGCGGGGCGTGACACGGAAGCGGGTCGACCCCGAGCGCGCCGACGCCCCGGGTGCACACGAGGCGCGCGTAGGCTTCGGGCTGCGCGAAGGCGCGCGCCGTCGCGAGCACGGCGGCCCGGGCGGCCGCGACGCCACCGGGGAGCTCGAGGCCGATCGCGCGCGCTGAGACGGCGAAGCGCGCCAGGTGATCGTCGAGGCGAAAGACGCGGCCAGCGGTGATCCGGATCCCCTCGAAGATGCCGTCGCCGTAGAGCAGGCCGTGATCGTTGAGCGGGATGCGCGCCTCGTCGAGCGGGATCACGCGGCCGTCGAGCCAGGCGCGGGCTCCCCCGCTGGTCTTCGCTCGCCTTCCCGTCCGATCTTCGCTCGGCTTCGCCTCGCTGCGCGCCGGACGGCTTGCGCTCGCTGCGCGCAGCTTGCGCCGCTTGCTCTCAGTCATGTCGGGTTCCCTCCAGCCGGGCGGCGATGCGCTCGGCGGCCGCGCGCACGCGCGCGAGGAGCGCAACTTCCGCCGGCTCCGTAAGACGCTGAGTGGGCGCGCCCAGCGCGAGCGCGCCGCGCATCCGGCCCCGCACCGCGATCGGCGCGGCCAGCACCGACAGGCCGGGAATCCACTCCTCGCGGCTCGTCGCTGTGCCTTCGCGGCGCGCGCGCGCGACCGCGTCGGCGAGCTCCGCGTCGCTCGCTGGCGTGCGGTCGGTGAAGCGCTCGAGCGGAGCGGTGGCGAGCGGCTCGTCGCCGAACGCAAGGAACAGCTTGCCGACGGCGGTCGCGTGCACCGGAACCTCGGAACCCACCTGCGGCGAGGCGCGCAGGAAGCCGGAGCCTTCGGCCTTGTCGAGGACGATCAGACGCCCAGCCCGGGCGGCGACGAGGAAGACCGTCTCGCCGGTCGCGACGGCTTCGCTCTGGAGCACCGTGCGAGCGGCCGCGACCAGCGGCTCGCGATCGAGCGCACCGAGGCCGAGCGCGATCAGCCCGATGCCCGGCTGGTAGCCGCCGCGCTCGTCCTGCTGCACGAGACCGCGCCGGGCGAGCGAGGCGAGCAGGCGGTGCGCGCTCGACTTCGGTAGCCCGAGCGCGCGGCCGAGCTGAGTCACCCCGATCGGCAGCCGCGCTGCGTGCAGGTGGAAGAGCACGTCCACCGCCTTCTCGACACTCGTCAGCGCTTGCATGGCGACCTCCCAGAAGACCCGGTGAGGATCGACTGTTCCGTATATCAGAATCAAGTTCTTTATATCAGAACAGATCAGCGATCGAGCAGTGCGAGGACGCCCGTGTAGGTCAGCAGCTCGGCGCGGCCCCCGATCGGGCCCAGCTCGCAGGAGCCGAACATCCCGGCAACGGGCGCATCGCCGAGCGCGCGCTCCAGGTAGGCAGACTCGAGCCCGGGGACGCCGAAGAAGCCGGCGCCGCGGGCGCAACAGTCGAAGTAGAGCGCCAGACCGGGCGGCGGGGACGCGAGGCCACCCAGCATCGCCTTCAGATCCTCGCGGGCCGTCTCGGGCTCGCGGTGGACGAGCGCGATGTGGGCCCCTTTCTCGATCGCCTCAGGAATTGCGAATGCGTTCGCATCCAGCGCGAACCCCGCAACATTGCGAACGAGATAGCCACCCGGGGCGAGCGGTGCGACGGGATCGCGCGGCAGCGCGACCAACACGAACGACGCTGCCCGGCGGAGGTCGTCGGCGAGTGGCTGCCGCGCCGCCTCGCGGTAGACGTCGAGAGCAGGGCGACCGTCGAGCTCGAGGATCCACGGCCCCTGCGCGCGCGTCACCGTCAGCAGCGGCGTCACCGGCCGGCACGCCTGGGTGACGCCGATCCGCAGCCCGCCCGCGCCGCGCAGCACCAGCCCTGCC
>Ga0184637_10001169_pt1 | contig 18319 bp, 16 predicted proteins | sample PLM3_127_b2_FD_133143 | JGI IMG/M metagenome (GOLD analysis project Ga0184637, IMG submission 133143) | Groundwater sediment microbial communities from an aquifer in East River, Colorado, USA - PLM3_127_b2 | ecosystem: Environmental > Terrestrial > Soil > Riparian zone | place: USA: East River...
ATACCAGCATGCCTTTCGTGGTGCGCTGCTCAGAGTTGCCGTTTCCGGCGATGTGCCGCTCATCCTCCACGCATTCGCCTACCCGATCCGCCCCTGCCAGGTTTCGCATCTCCTCAAAGCCAAACACGAACTGGCAGTTCGTGCCCGGAGCCGGAGTCGTGATTGGCTGGGCGCCGGTGACAGGCGCCGCGGTGGCGGCCCTTTCACCGGACGGCCCCGGCGTGACCACGACGGTTTCGCTCGGTCGGCAACCTAGCACGCCCACGACTACCGATACTGTGATGATCAGGAAGTTTCGCCCTGTCGAATGCTTCATGCGAGTCGGGACCGTGAGCCGCAAATTGATTGTTCCTTGAAGCTGCAGTGGTCTGACATTGTAGAGGGGGACCGACGAAGAAGACCCTCGCCGCTTGACGAAAAGGTGTGGAGGTGTTCACAAGATTCCACTCAACCGATTCTTAACCTTGGCTGAACTCATGCCTACAGCGGAAGCTAGCACAATCTTCGCACGATGATTGCTCCCGGCGAACAGGCGACCACTGTGACCTCCTATCCCTCTGCCCTGGACCTGCTGAGCGTGGATCGTGCCCCCCGCTTCGCGGCTGAAACCGCGCCCGTACGAACCGCGTTCGTCATGGAGCAAACGCTTGGCCACGTGACGCACTTCCGCAATCTCCAGGACGCCGTCGCGGCGCACGAGCGCATCGCTCCGACATGGCTGCCCATTCCGTTCGCGACAGACGGCGCAGCTCGGTTGCTGCCCGTGTTCCGCAGCAATTGGTCGGTTCGGGCGAGCCTTCGGGCGCGGCGTGCTCTACGGCACGCGTTGAATGAGCAAGATCACGACGCGCTGGTGTTCCACACCCAGGTCACAACGCTCTTCTCTCTGGACGAGATGCGGCGTCTGCCGACGGTTATCTCGCTCGATGCCACACCGATCAACTACGACACAGTGGGTCGCTCCTACGGGCACCGGGCAGCAGGCGACGGTCTGATGGATCGGCAGAAGTACCGCATGAACAAGGAAGCGTTTCACGCCGCGGCTGCCCTCGTGACCTGGTCCGAGTGGGCGCGCCGCTCGCTCATCGACGATTACGCGGTCGATCCCGCACATATCAGCGTTCTGGCGCCGGGCGCGGCCGCGGGCTACTTCGAGATCGGTGAGCGCCGACGACAATCCTTCGTAGAGGACACGTCCGAGTCCCGCAAGGCAAAGGTGCTCTTCGTCGGAGGCGATTTCCGCCGCAAGGGTGGCCCGCTCCTGCTCGATTGCCTGCACGGTGAGCTAGCCGAACGATGCGATGTCCATCTTGTGACGTCGGAGCAGGTGGAGGAGCGCCCGGGCGTATACGTGCACCGCGGCGTCGGGCCGAATAGCCCCGAGCTCTTCCGTCTGTTCGCTGATGCCGACCTGTTCGTCCTGCCGAGCATGGGGGAGTGCCTGGCGGTCGTCCTCATGGAGGCTACCGCCGCCGCGCTGCCCATCATCACCACCGATGTCGGTGCCCTCTCCGAGGCGGTCCTGCCCGGTGAGTCCGGCCTGGTGGTCCGCGCTGGAGACGGGGCCGATCTCCGACAGGCTCTCACGCGGCTGGTCGATGACGCCGATCTCCGCGGTCGGATGGGCCGTGTTGGCCACCGCCTCGCGCGCAAGAAATTCGACGCTCGCAAGAACAATTGCGCGCTCCTCGACATCGTGGTCGAGGCCGCTGACCGAACTGCTGTCTCAAGGAGGGTCGCGTGATCGAGAGGCTTCTCGAAACGCTGTTTCGCCACAAACTGCTGATTCTGCTGCCATCGGTGTTGATCCCGCTCATCGTGGCGCCGATTGCGCTGCTTTCGGCACCTTCGTACTACGAATCCATCGCCGGCATCTGGGTCGAGCGGCCGACCTATCTGACCTACCGGTCAGATGACAACACGTTCCTCACACCAGCCCAGAACCAGATCGCCCGGCTCAACGAGGTGATGAAGACCCGGGCGTTCCTCTCGGATGTCGCAAAGCGCACGAGCCTGAGCTCACTGGTTGGTACCAGGGGTGAAGACCGAGCGTACGAGCTGATCGCTAAAAGCACTTTGATGGCAACGAGTGGAAGTCATCTGCTGGTGCTCACCGCGCGAACACCGTCCGCCAACCTGTCCTTTGAAATCGTTACCGGGGTATCCGAGGCATTCAAAGACCGGGCCATGTCGGACCGTATCGAGCAGGCCGAGCTGGGGATCTCTTTCTACGAGTCGCGCCTCAAGAGCGCAGAGGAAACGCTTGCAAAGTCGAACGAGGCCCTTCGCCGCTATGTCGCATCAAACCAGCGGCTTTTTGGCAACGACTCGGGTGGCGGAGCCGCTAGCCGCATCGGGCTCCCCGCGGCTGCCACGGATCCGCAACTGAGTCAGTTAATGCGGCAGGCGGATCTCGAGCAGCGCGACGTCGAGAGCATGCGCACGTCGCTCGAACGGGCCCGGCTGGATGTCTCCGCCGCCCTGGAAGGCCAGGAGCTCGGCTTCCAGATGTTGGATCGACCTCAGGTGCCCACGAACGCCATCATCGAGCGCCGGAGATCGCTGATGTTTCCAGCGGCTGGCGCGCTGGTGGGGTTGATGCTCAGCGCCACCCTCTTGGTGCTCCTTCTCGCCTCCGATCGATCCGCCCGCTCAGAGGCGGACCTGCTGGCGACGACGCGGGTGCTCGGCGTCATCCCCCAGCTACGTGTTCAGGGAGAGGGACGCCGTGGCTACCCACATGGAACACGACGTGCGATCGGATTTGTCGCGGGCGCGCTGCCATCCCCGAGTGGAGCCCAGTAAATGATCGAAAGCCGAGAGCGCATCGCTGACGCAATTCCGGTCGACACGCTTCCTTTCCAGCGTCTCCCCGTTCCTGACACCGACGGCCACGCCCGTGGTGGGCTGCAGCGAGACTGGGTCCTTCCGGGCGCGGACGAGCTGTTCCGGGCCATCTACACCCGTGCGGGCGCCGGCGGCTCCGAGGTGTTGGCCGTCTGCAGCGCCATTGAGGGTGAGGGCCGAACCACGGTGAGCCTCGGCCTGGCATCCACCATCGCGCAGGATTTTCCAGAACGCCGAGTGCTGGTTGTGGAAACCGATCTTCATCGCCCCACACTGGCCGTGGACTTCGACGTGGCTCCGAATCCAGGACTCGTCGAGTGCCTGCTGGAGGGCCAGTCGGTGCAGGTCGCGTATCGCTCGACCTTCCTGGACAACCTGGACTTTCTGCCGGCCGGTGGTCCAACCGGCGACCACCGCCGCCTCCTGGCATCCAGCAGAATGGCCGCCGCCATCGACATCATGCGACAGACGCACGACGTTGTGATCATCGATACGCCGGCGGTACTCACGAGCAGTGATGCGCTGGTGGTAACTGATCTTGCCGATGGCGTGATCTTCGTCGTGCGCGCCGGCGTAACCCCGGTCGCCCTGGTGAACAAGGCGCTCGAGCAGCTGGACGACGACCGAGTGCGGGGAGTGGTCTTGAACGGGGGCGATTCCGCCATACCCGGCTGGCTTCGCCGCGCGGCTGGGCTCTGAGCGGCCCGCCGTGAACCTGATGCTCGCGGTCATGCTTCTTGCCGTCGGAATTGGCTTGATCGGCCACGATTGGGGCAGGGGCAGGCAGTTGGCCATCGCGGCCATGGCGGTCTCGATGACCGCCCTCTATTTCTTCGTCTATCGATTCATGTGACATCGTCCTCCATTTTGACGTGGGGATGCAGTAAGTGGTGAGCACCGTTAGTCAGCCCGGGCTCTCAACCGCATGGCACGTCTCGACTCAGAGACGGCAGTCGCTGCTTCTCGCGGCGGGCGTCGTCATCGCCTCATTGTTGGCTGCCGGCCTCGCGCTGCTGCTGCAGATCGTGTCCGCCGTCGTCGTGGCGACGTGGCTTGCGCTCTTTGCCATCGCATGGCGGCCGCTGGTGGGCCTCTACGTCGCTCTCGGCCTAGTATTGCTGTTCGAGGCGGGCAGTGCCGACCAGCTCATGCTGCCGGGAGCGTATTTCCACGGTGGCCTTAGCGGGACACTAGGCCTTCCCGTAATCGCGAGCCCGCTCGAGCTGCTCCTGGTACTCACCTTCCTGCTGTGGCTCGCCCGGGGGATTGCGGGCCAGCGGCTCGATTTCCGAACGGGCCATCTCTTCTTGCCGATGATGCTGTTCCTTGGCGCCCTCGTAATGGGGCTCGTCCGGGGCGTCGTGGGAGGGGGCGATCTCAACGTCGCGCTCTGGGAGTCAAGGTTCCTCTTCTACATGGTGATCTGCTACGTGCTCGCGGCGAACACCATTCGCACGCGCCGCCAGCTCGCGGCACTCATTGGCATCAGCCTGATAACCATGGCGCTATTCGCGGTCGAAGGAGCCTACCGTCGACTCGCTTTAATCGACACGGGCATCCTCGCCGTCGCGCCGGAGTTCGCCTACGGGCATGAGAGCACGATCTTCCTCGGGGCGCTCCTGCTGTTGGTCCTCGCGCAACAGGTCTTCGGAGCGCCGTGGTGGCAGCGCCTCGTCGGCCTAATCGTCCTCCCGGTTGCCGTGTACACACTGCTGGCGACCGAACGACGCGCAGCCTACATCGCGGTGGCGATTGCTTTCGTGGCGGTGGCTCTGATCCTCATGGTCGTTCACAGGAAGGCGTTCGTCTTCATCGCTCTTCCTATCATCGTGGCCGCCGCGGTCTATTTGCCGCTCTTCTGGAACAACACCACCCTCGTGGGCCAGCCGGCCCGGGCGGTCCGCTCCCTCTACCAGCCGGATCCGCGAGACGCTCTGTCGAATCAGTACCGAGACCTCGAGAAGATCAACGTTCGGGCTACCATCCATGCTGAACCGCTGTTCGGGGTCGGGTTCGGCCGCCCGTTCCTCATGGTCGCGCCGCTCCCCGACATCTCGTGGTGGCCGTTCTGGCGTTACGAGCCTCACCACAACATCATGTGGGTCTGGCTCAAGACAGGCGCCATCGGCTTCATCTTCTTCTGGCTCCTGATCGGAGCAACGCTTGCCCGTTCGGCCCACTTTGTCAAGAGGATTCGGGATCGAGACGCGCGGGTTTTCGCAGTCCTTGCCGTAAGCGGAATCGTCGGGTTCATGGTGTTCTGCTACGTGGACCTTGGCCTGGTGAGCGGGCGAGTCACGGTCTTTCTCGGAACCCTTATGGGCACCGTAGCCGTGCTGGATCAGCTGCAGCAATGATGGACTCAGGGCAGAAAAAGGGAAAGGACATGCTTGTATCAGTCGTCATATGCACTCGTAACCGGTCCGACCTCATCGGGAACGCGCTGCAAAGCGTCCTGGCGAGCCCGTATCCGAGCTTCGACGTCGTGGTGGTAGATCAGAGCGACGACGACGCGACGGGCGAGATCGTACGGTCGATCGCTGAGCTTAGTCCCGGCAAGTTGAAGTACGTCCATACGACGCCGCCCGGCCTCTCTCGCGCCTACAACATCGGCATCGCCTCCACCGCTGGCGACGTGCTCGCCTTCACGGACGACGACTGCATCGCTCCCTCCGACTGGATCGCCTCTATCGTCGCGGCCTTCGAGGACGAGCCCCATGCGGACATGCTCTATGGGCAGGTCTTGCTCCCGGCTTCGCTCGAGAACAGCGAAGGCCAGGTCCCGACGCTGGATATCGAGGAGCCGCGACGCCTCAGTCGGACCGATGGATTCCGCATCTATGGGATGGGTGCGAACTTCGCTGTTCGGCGCAGGTTGTTCCAGCGCATCGGCGGCTTCGACGAGCTGCTGGGTGGCGGAGCCCCGCTTCGGTCGTCGCAGGACTTCGACTTCCAGTACCGCGCCTTTGTCGCCGGTGCCACGACCCTGCTCCGTCCCGAAGTGAAGGTGGACCACTACGGTCTGCGCGTCGGCGAGCAATGGCCGGCGACCCTGCGCGCCTACGGCATTGGAGATGGCGCTTTCTATTCCAAGCACGTCCGCTGCGGAGATCTCTTCGCGCTGAGGCTTCTTGCGCTGCGAGTGGGACGCATGGTGGTACGCGAGGCGCTCATCCGGCTCGGGGTCCGGCCCCGGGGAACGCAGAAGTTCTATCTCAGTGGATGCTTAGAAGGTATCCGGGCGGGCCTCCACTATCCGGTGGACCGACATCGTCGGCTGTATGGGCCCGCGCACCGTCTCGCCGAACGGAGCGCTGCGTGACTCGCATAGTCATTCTGGGCGCCGGCCCGACCGGGCTCGGCGCCGCCTATCGACTGCAAGAGCTCGGCCACGATGACTGGGACCTCTACGAGCAGAACGACTACATCGGCGGTCTGGCCGCCAGCTTCAAGGACGACAAGGGGTTCACCTACGACGTCGGCGGGCACGTCCTGTTCTCGCACTACGAGTACTACGACCGCCTGGTCGAGAAGCTGCTCGGTGACAACTTCACCGAGATCATGCGTGAGAGCTGGATCTGGATGATGGGCGGGTTCATCCCGTACCCCTTCCAGAACAACATCAAATACCTGCCGCGCGAGCAAGTGCTCGAGTGTTTGCTCGGCCTCATCGAGGTGCAACGGCAGCCGAGGGACTCCGACAACTTCGAAGAATGGATCAACGCGACGTTCGGCGAGGGCATCGCTCAGCATTTCATGCTGCCTTACAACTACAAGGTCTGGGCGCATCCGCCGGCCATGATGAGCAAACAGTGGATGGCCGAGCGCGTGAGTGTTGTCGATTCCGAGCGCGTGCTGAGCAACGTGATCCTCGATCGGGATGACATCTCCTGGGGGCCGAACAACAAGTTCAAGTACCCGCTCCATGGCGGCACCGGTGGCATCTACCAGGCGTTCATGCCCTACGTCGAGCCGAGGCTCCATCTGCAGAAGACAGCCCGCAGCGTCGATTTCGACGCGAAGGTCGTCGAGTTCGACGATGGCAGCGCTACGGAATACGACGTCCTCATCTCCTCGCTGCCGGTGGACCAGCTGGTCAGGTGGTCCACCGGCGTTCCCGGTGACGTCAAGGACGCGGGATCGCGCCTGTCGCACAGTGGCAGCTACATCGTCGGGGTCGGCGTCAACCGACCCTGCCCCAGTGAGAAGTGCTGGATCTACTTCCCGGAGGACGACTGCCCCTTCTATCGGGTCACGTACCTCTCGAACTACTCGCCATTCATCGCGCCCGACAAGAACCACTTTCTGTTGCTGAGCGAGACCTCTCACTCACCATGGAAGCCTGAGAACAAGGCCGACATCGTAGATCGCGTCGTCAATGGGTTGATAGCCACCGGTCTGCTGGATGCAGCAGATCGGACGCGCATCGCGTCGACGCACCTGATCGACGTTCCCTACTCGTACCCGGTGCCGACGCTCGAGCGGGACGACGCTCTCGCGACGATCCAGCCATTCCTCATGACCAATGACGTTTATTCCCGGGGACGCTTCGGCGCCTGGCTCTACGAGAACGGCAACATGGACCACTCGGTAATGCAGGGCGTGGAAGTTGTGGACAGCGTCCTGCTTGGGAAAAAGGAGGCAACGTGGAAGCCGAGCGAGCCCTCGGGCCGCAGGCTATCGCTCGCGACGGCCTGAGCACCGAACCCTTGTCCCGGCGGCTATCGGCTCTGCGCCGACAGCTCCCGCTCCTCTGGCCTGCGCTGAACGCGCGAATCCAGCTTCGCCACGCGGACCGGATTGGCAGCCGAGTGAGGGTGGTCGGGCGCGCGAAGGTCGTCAACCAGGGTCGAATGACCATCGGCGACCGGGTGCGCCTGGACTCGACGGTCGCCAAGCTGGAGCTGGTTAGTCTCTTCGGCGGGCATCTCGAGATCGGTCGCAACGTCTTCATCAACTACGGCACGTCAATCGTGTCGGGCTCGCACGTGAAGATCGGCGATGACTGCCTCGTCGGTACCCACGTGATGGTCATGGACTGCGATTTCCACCGGGTCGGCGACAAGAGCTGGGACACGGCGGGAAAGCCCATCGTCCTGGAGACCGGCGTTTGGCTCGGAAATCGTTCGATCGTGCTCAAGGGCGTCACCGTGGGCGAGGGCGCGGTGGTCGCAGCGGGAAGCGTTGTCACCAAAGATGTCGCACCGCACAGCGTCGTCGCCGGAAACCCGGCTCGCGTAGTCCGACGCTTCGAGGCGAAATGACGGCGATGCAGGCAGTGGCCTCGATTAATCGCGAGCGCGTGGCCAGATACCTGAGCCAGCAGCGAGGCGGTTTTCATCCGAGGCTCATGCTAGCCAGCTTCCTGATCATGTGGGTGCCTCCGGACGTTCTCGGCGCATATAGAAGCATGGTGTATCGAAAAGTGGTCGGATTTGACATCGATGCCACCGCGATCATTGCCGGTGGGTTACAGATCATCGGGCCGGGTGACATCTACGGAAAGCTTCACGTCGGGCGTGGAAGCTTCATCAATCGCAGGTGCACGTTCGATCTGAATGGCCCGATATACATCGGCTCGGGCGTCGACGTGGGATTCGACTCGACGATTATCACGGGCACCCACGAGCTGGGGTCTCCGCAGAGGCGAGCTGGTGACTTGATCGGCAAGGCCGTCACCATCGGAGACGGCGTCTGGATCAATGCCGGGGTGACCATTCTGCCAGGCGTTACGATCGGTGGTGGCGCCGTGGTCGCGGCCGGCGCCGTGGTGACCAAAGACGTTGCCGAGAACGCATTCGTGGGCGGCGTGCCAGCGTGCCTGATTAAGGACCTCTGTTGACGGGGGGAACGGGGACGGCGGTGGAAGCGCAGCATCTGCTCGATGCTCGGCAGTTCACGCGTGAGTGGATCGAGAACGATCTCTTTCCCAGGGCGCGACAGCTCCAGCAGACGCCACTCAATGAGGTCGCTCAGACGCTGGTGGGCAAGCGGCTCTTCTACCTGTTCTATGAGGCAAGCACACGGACCCGCGTCTCTTTCGAGACGGCGGTAACGCTCCTCGGCGGCAAGGTGGCCGGCATGGAGAGCCACGAGCTGATCCCCGAGGACGAACGCCTCGAGGACCGAATTCAGGTCATCAACCAGTACGGCTACGATTTCCTCCTGCTCCGCTACCACCAGGAGGGCGGCGCCCGTCGCGCGGCGGGCGTGTCGCGCGTCCCCGTGATCAACGCTGGCGATGGCGCCGGCCAGCACCCGACGCAGGCGCTCCTGGATGCGTACACGTTGTGGAGAGAGCTCGATCGCGTCGATGGGCTCAGCATCGCCCTGGTCGGCGACCTCTCCTACGAGAGAACGACGACCTCGCTCGCGTATCTGCTCGCTCGCTTTCGCGGGATCAAGCTGTATCTCGTCTCACCCCACCTGCTCCGGATTCGCGAGGGCCTGAGGACGTACCTCGAAGAGAGTGGCACTGCCTTCGAAGAGGCCCGCGACCTTCGGTCGGTAGCATCTGAAGTTGACGCTATCTATGTGACTCGCGCTCATTCCGATCGGCTGGACCATGCGCGGCGATTCGACGACGGCGCCTCTCACTACACGGTGGACGCGGGTGTCATGGAACAGCTTCGGCCCCAGGCCATCGTCCTTCACCCACTTCCTCGCGGCCAGGAGCTGCCCGCGGAGCTCGACGCGGATCCGCGGATCGCTTGCTTCCGTCAGGCGCAGAACGGCCTGTACGTCCGCATGGCGCTTCTTTCCCTGTTGGCCGGCGGGCAAACGTAGTGTCGATGCAAGAGCCCGTGTTGGGCCCGGCGGTAAGCGTCGTCGTCCCGACCTTCAATCGACGATTAAGCCTCCGCCGATTGCTCGAAGGCCTGACGGCGCAGTCCTTCCCGGCGTCGCAGTTCGAGGTCATCGTCGTGGATGACGGCTCGACGGACGGGACCGCCGAGCTCCTCCGAGACCTCGTGCTCCCTTACCGCCTTCAGCTCGTGAAGCAGGAGCACGGTGGGCCCGCTGCCGCCCGCAACCTTGGAGTGGCCAGGGCGCGAGGGGAGTTAATCGTCTTTCTCGATGACGACGTGGTGCCCGCTCGCAATCTGATCTCCGCGCACGTCGGCACACACACCGCGGCGCTCGATACCGTGGTGATCGGGCCGATGTCCCCACCGGCCACCAGTTGGCTGCGGCCAGCGTGGATCCGATGGGAGGAGGAAAAGCTCCAGGTTCAATACCGCGCGATGTTGGCGGGCGAGTACGCGTGCACGCCGCGGCAGTTCTACACCGGAAATGCTTCGCTCCCGCGCGCTCGGTTCCTCGAGAGCGGCGGCTTCGACACGACATACAGCCGGGCCGAGGACGTCGAGCTCGCCTATCGTCTTCGAGATCGCGGCGCCCGGTTCATCTTCAATCCCGTCGCAGACGTCACCCACTATCCGTCGCGGACCTTCGATGCGTGGTGCCGAACGCCCTACCAGTACGGCCGCTATGACGTGGCAATGCATCGCGATAAGCAGCACGAGGCCTGGCCCTGCGCGGTGCGGGAATTCCATGGCCGGCATTTTCTCACCAGGATGCTGATTCGCCTCTCGGTCGGGCGACGGTCCGTAGCGAACGCCGTCCTCCGTGCCTTGCGGGGCTGCCTGGCCGTGGCCTCCCAACTCGGCGCTCAGCGCCGCGCGAGCTTCGTACTGAGCGCGATCTTCAACCTGCAGTACTGGCAGGGGGCTTCGGATGAGCTGGGAGGTCGGGCTCGAGTGCTCGAAGCGTTGGCCCGAAGTCGCAGGCAATTGGGGATGGTGGCGGCATGACGACTCGCGCCGCGGTCCCACGGTTTGGCTTCGTCATGGAGCAGGTGCTCGGCCACGTAACGCACTATCAGACGCTCCGTCGAATGGTCGACCAGCGGGCTGACGTTAATTCGCACTGGGTGGAAGTCACCTACCGAGGAGAGAGCCTGACCGAGCGGCTTCGTCTCGCACCGGCCGCGGTGCGTGGCACTTTCCGAGGATTCCAACAGGTGCGCGCGGGTGTGAGAGGCCGCCAGCTCGATGCGCTGTACTTCCACACCCAGAAGCCAGCGGTGTTCAGCTGGGACCTGCTGGCGCGCATACCGACCGTTCTCAGCCTGGACGTCACGCCCAAGCAGTACGACTCCCTGGGGGAGTTCTACGACCACAAGCCGGATGGCGATAACGCGATCGCGTCTTTCAAGCATTGGATGAACCGGCGAACGTTTGCGCTGGCCAGGACGGTAGTGGTCTGGAGTACCTGGGTGACGGGCTCGCTGGTGAAGGACTACGGCGTTCCCGAGGAAAAGATCAAAGTGATCCCGCCGGGTGTTGATCTGGAGCAGTGGGTAGAACCTGAGGAACCTCGGACGGCAGGACGGCTTCCCCGCGTGCTGTTCGTGGGCGGCGACTTCTCCCGAAAGGGAGGCGACCTGCTCCTGGACTGGTTCCGCCAGACCGGCCGGGGTCGCTGCGAGCTAGACCTGGTCACACGCTCGCCACTGGTTCCCGAAGCGGGGGTCTCCGTCTACGGGAACGTCCTGCCGAACAGCACTCTGGCCAAGCGCCTCTTCTTCGGGGCAGACGTATTCGTCATGCCCAGCCGGGGGGAGTGCTTCGGGATCGCTCAGATCGAGGCGATGGCCGCAGGACTTCCGGTCGTCGCCACCCGGGTTGGAGGTTCTCCCGACATCGTGAGCGAAGGAGACACCGGCTTTCTGATCGAGCCGAATGACGGCCGCGCTCTGGGCGCTGCCCTGGACGTTCTCCTGGCCGACGATGCTCGGCGCCGAGCCATGGGTCGGCGCGGCCGGTCCAAGGCGGAGCGTCTGTTCGATGCGGAACAGAACGCCCAGGCGGTGGTCGGGTGCCTGGAGGACGCTGCACAGACGATGAGACCGGTGGCGGAACAGCCCCAGCAGGGGGACCTTTCACGCGTTTCCGCTACTCAACTGCATCTCAATGGTGAGAAAACGGGTGTACGCCCGCGCTTGGGGAAACTACGGCCATGATAGGTGAATTCGAAAAGTTCCTGGTGACCGGTGGCGCCGGATTCATTGGCAGCCACCTTGTGGAACGGTTGCTCAGCGACGGCGCCGACGAGGTGGTGGTTCTCGACAACCTCCACCACGGCCGACTCGAGAACCTCGAGGCGTATCGTCTGGATCCCAGGCTCCAGATTCACGAGGGCGACGTCCGAGATCCCGACGCCCTGGCCCAGGCCATGCAGGGCGTCAACGTCGTCTACCACCTGGCCGCGCAGTCAAACGTCATCGGCTCCATCGCCGACGTTGACTACTGCTTCTCGACGAACGTTGTGGGCACCTACAACGTCCTGCGAGCCGCGTCTCGCCACGGCGTGCGCCGCGTCCTATTCAGCTCCTCGCGCGAAGTGTATGGCGAGCCGATCGGGCTGCCGGTAGATGAAGGCGACCCGTTGCTGCCGATCAACTCCTATGGCGCCAGCAAACTGGCGGGCGAGGCGTATTGCCGCGCGTTCCGCCACGTTTTCGGGCTGCAGACCGTGGTCCTCCGCCTCGCGAACGTCTATGGCCAGCGGGATAGAGGGCGCGTGATCCCGCTATGGCTCGAGCAGGCTGCCGCTGGTGAGGCGCTCCCCGTCTACGGCGGTAAGCAGCTGATCGATTTCGTCTGGATCGGCGATACGGTCGAAGCGCTTATTCGCGCCTCCAGGCTCGACGGGCCCTTGCCGCCGATCAACGTCGGTAGCGGGACGGGAACGCGGATCGTCGACCTCGCGCGGCGTATCGCGCGTCTGACAGGCGGGCACGGGCAGCTCAAGGTCCTGCCTGCACGCCCGGTCGAGGTCACCCGCTTCGTTGCGAGCGTGGACCGCATGCGCGAGATCCTCGGGATCGAGCCGCCGCTCGACCCGCTCGACCATTTACCCTCACTGGTTGCTGCGCCCGTTCTCGCGAGAGTCTAGCCGGAGACCGCTCATGGCCCGAGTACTCCTGGTCGTGAGCGCACGGCTCCCGACCGCATCCAAAGCCCCAGCAGGTCCTCGCAAGGATTACTCCGCGCTCGCCACCGCGCTGCACGCGGACGTGATCGACTACGCATCGGTGGAGCGCTCGCAGCTGGGTCGCATCGTGGCGAAGCTCGCGGGTGTCCCGCTCGCTCAGGCGATGCTCGCCTTCATCGAGAGTAGACGATATGACGCGGTTCTGACCGACGGCGAGCACATCGGCATCCCGTTGGCGCTGCTGCTGAAGCTGCGTCGCTCGAACATCGCCCACGTCACCATCGGGCACCGACTATCGACGCCAAAGAAGCGGCTGTTCTTTCGCTGGCTCGCCGCCCACACCCACATCGCACGGATCGCTGTCCACTCGATCGTCCAGCGCGAAATCGCGATCAGCGAGCTCGGCATCCCGGCCGAGCAGGTGGCCCTCGTGCCATACCAGGTCGATCCCGAGTTCTGGCATCCGCAGCCAGAGGTCGAAGAGGAGCGCCTCGTAGCAAGCGCCGGCCTCGAGCACCGCGACTACCCAACCCTCTTCCGCGCGGTGGCCGGTCTTGACGCCCGCGTCGTCATCGGCGCTGCCAGCCACTGGTCCCGGCAACGAAGCACGGTTGAGGGCGCCGATGTACCGGCCAATGTGGACATCGGCTCGTTCGATTACCGCGCCCTCCGCCAAGTCTACGCCCGTTCCTCGGTCGTCGTCGTGCCGCTGTACGACGTGGATTTCCAGGCCGGCGTTACGACGATTCTCGAGGCGATGGCGATGGGGAAGGCGGTCGTCGTGACCCATACGCAGGGCCAGATCGACGTTGTCGAGGATCGCCGCGCCGCGACCCGCGGACCGGTGCCGAGGATTCGACCGGTGAGCTTGCTGCGAGCCGTCGCCCGTGAAGCCGGCGAAGAGGTGGAACCCAACGGGTTTTACGTCCCCGCGGGCGATCATGAGGCCCTCCGCCGCGCGCTCGTGTATTTGCTGGACCATCCGAGTGAGCGCAAGCAACTCGGCGAGGCGGGGCGACGAGCAGTCGAACGCTTTCTGACGCTCGACCAGTTCGCCGCCCGAATCTCCGCGCTTGTCGACCAGGCGCGCGCCACGCGTCGCGCCGCACTCTATGCGCGTCGACCGGCTACCTACGTGCGGCTTAGACGAGCTCGCTCGGCCGAGGCCAAGAGCTGATGATCGAGATCCTGGCCGCCGGCGCCCTCACGGTGGCGGCGTCTGGCGTTTTCCTTATCGCCCTCTATTTGACCGCGCTCACCCTCGCTGCGCTGTTGGGCCGCGCTCCGCTCCCACCCGCTGGTCCCGCCTGGCGTCGCTTCGCAATCTTGATCCCCGCGCACAACGAGGCCCAGCTCATCGGGCGAATCCTCCGCAATCTCGGCCAGCTCGACTATCCCGCTGATCGATTCGACATCTGCGTCGTGGCCGACAACTGCAGGGACCTGACCGCCCTCACCGCGATTGCCCTGGGCGCTGACGTCTACGAGCGGGTCGACGATCTGCGTCAGGGCAAAGGCTACGCGCTCCGCTGGCTCCTCCAGCAGCTGCAAGAAAGAGGCCGTGCGTACGATGCTTTCGTTATGCTCGACGCGGACTCGATCGTAAGTCCTAACTTCCTGCGGCGCATGGACGCCAGGTTGGAAGCGGGCAGCCAGGTGGTTCAGGCCTACTATTCAGTGCTGAACGCGGGGGAATCCCAGCTTACCGGGCTTCGCTACGCGGCACTGGCGGCGCTGCACTACCTACGGCCCCTGGGCCGAGCAGCGCTGCGACTCTCCTGTGGCCTGAAAGGAAACGGGATGTGCTTCTCGGCACCGCTCATGGACCGATTCGGATGGCGCTGGTTTACCCTCGCGGAAGACGTCGAGTTTCATCTGGCGCTGGCGAACGCGGGCATCAGGGTGGATTTTGCGCCCGAGGCAACGGTGCTCGCCGATATGCCCGTCTCGTTCGGTCAAGCCAATAGCCAGAATCAGCGGTGGGAACAGGGTCGGCTGTACCTACTCAAGCAGCGGGTGCCAGGCCTCGTGATCGATGGCTTGCGGCGCATGAGCCCACTGCGGCTCGACGCGGCCGTCGAGCAGCTGATTCCCCCGCTCTCGGTGCCGTTCGCCAGCGCTCTTGTCGTCGGCGCTCTCGCTGCCGCGTTGGGCGCGCAGCTCGCGCTGGTCCTTGCAGCCCTCGCGCTCGTCGGGCAGGTTGCCTACCTCATCGCGGGTCTGATCCTCGTGCACGCTCCATTCCGCGCGTATCTGGCGTTGAGCGCTGCGCCCTCATACATCGCCTGGAAACTGGCCCTGTATGGGCAAGCGCTCATCTCAAAGCAAACCCGCTGGATCCGCACCAGCAGGGCGGTTTCGGCAATACCGCCGAGCACGCGGCAACCGGCAACATAGCGTTTACGCTTCGCGACGGCTCCTGCAACGTACAGGCTGACATAATGGTAGAGCCCTATCTGAACCCGGCCGATAATCGTTAATGACAAGTCGTGATTGACACTGTGACCCGTTTGTGATAACGTGCGATGTTTCACGTCTTGGAAGGCGTCACGTCGGGAGGCACGAACCCAGAGCAGTCAGGCGTCCAGCGGGCAGCATCGAGTTCGAGCGAACGATCTGGCGATGTGGCCTCACCTGCGTCAGGGCGGAGCGGGGATCCGCAGGCTCAATTGACATCTTAAGGCGTTGATGGATGCTTTGATCCGAGGTGCCTGAGTATCTAACGAATCGGTGCTCAGAACCTGGTCGCTTGAAACCTCGGGGAGCGAGTAGCGAAACCGGCCATCAGGGGATGGTCGGTTTTTTGTGTCGACCTCCCGCACGGATCCAAGCCTACGTGCGCTATTCCACAGAACACCGGGCCTGGCCCACGACTACACCACAAACGGTTGAGAAAAGGTTGAGGCAGGAATGAACAGCGGGCCGTCTCAGGGTGGATCTACAAGCAACCAGCTGGCTGGAACTGCCACGCGTACCCGGCTCTCGGTCGTTCCGCACCGGTTTTCCACGGACGAAGGCCACGCTAACGGCGTATCTCGGCCACGTATCAAAGTCCTCGTAGTCGGCGGCCATCAGCTCCTCGCTGACTCTCTCGCCATCGCACTCGCCTCGCACCCCGAGCTCGAAGTCGTCGGCACAGAGACTGACACGGCCCTTGCCCCCATGCGCATTCGACACAACGAGCCAGACGTCGTCCTGCTGAACAATTTCCTGGCCAGCAGCGATTGCGCCGACATCATCAATCGACTTCGGTTGGAAGCCCCGGACGTCAAAGTGATCGTGTTGACGTCTTCGTCATCCGATGACGACGAGGAGCTGCTGGCGTGCGTGCAAGCCGGGGCTTCCGGCCATCAGACGACGGATCGCCAGCCGACCGAGCTCGTGGACTCGATCAAGCGGGTTCACGCGGGTGAGCTCGTCTTCGCTCCCAATGTGCTCGTCAACCTTGTAACTCGGCCTAGAATCCCGAGGCCGCCTCGCATGACCGATGTCGCGACCCAGCCGCTAGCCCCGCGTGAGCTCCAGGTTCTCCAGACCGTGGCAACGGGCATGAGCACCGGTGAAGCTGCCACGAGCCTCGGGATCACGGTTCACACGGTACGTGCCCACCTGAAGAACGTGATGACGAAGCTGCAGGCGCATTCGAAGCTCGAAGCGGTAATCTTTGCCCTCAAGAAGGGCTTGATCCAACTACCGGAGTAGCGAGCGGCAACCGGAGTCTGAACTCCGCACCCGCATCCGAGCTCGTCACTGCCAGCGTTCCGCCGTGCACCTCGGCGAGCCCCCGAGCCAGGGCGAGCTGAATTCCAGCAGTCCCATGGGTTCGTCCGGATGCTTGCACGCGGAACGGCTCGAACACGAACGGGAGGTCCGCTTCCTCTATTGCGAGCCCCGTGTCCCGTACCGCGACCACCGCATCATCCGATTCGCGCTCCAGCATAACGGTCACTGAGCCACCGCGCGGGGTAAAACGCACCGCGTTGGATACGAGATACGCAACCAGTTGCTTGACCCGAACACCATCGACGTTGGCGGAGATGGCGTTGGGCTGAGCCGTCAGCGACTCGAGGTCCACGCCCTTCTCCGACGCGGTCTTGCGGACCGACTCGAGGGCCTCCCGTACCAGCTGCCGCAGATCATGGCGTCGACGGTCGAGGTTGAGGCTGTGCTGGGAGATACGGTTGATGTCCAGAACGTCGTCGACGAGAGCCATCTGGATTCGCACGTTCCGCTCGATGACTTCCGCCGCCTGCGCGGTTCGCGCCGGGTCACTCATGCGCTTCAGCAGCTGAGCCCACGCCAGGATCGGTGTAACGGGGGTGCGAAGCTCGTGAAACAGCACTCCCAGAATCTGCTCGTTCGTCAGACTAGCTTCCTGCAGAGCATGCGAGCGCGCCTCCTCGAGCATCAGCTCGAGCTGGTTGGGGGTTGTGAGGATGAGATCCCAGTTGGAAGAGGAGATCTCAGTGGAGCTGGGAGGTTGGGTTTCGATCGTGGCTTCTGGCAGGGCTCGCCCTATGGCGGCACCGACGATCGCCCCCAGGTCCTCGTCGGTCGTGAGCAGGAGAACTCGGGGTTTCACGCCAGGCCGCTTTCCTCGTCGCGCTCTTTGGGAGGAGGAAGGACGTGCGCGCCGCACATCAGCCATTATGGCAACATTCGGGCCGGAAGAGGCCTCAGTAACAAGAGTGAAACACGTTTGGTACGAATGAGACGCGGAGACTGAACTTGGCGGAGACTGAACTTGAATGAAGACTCACCGCCCCGGTCCGGCCCGCTGCAGGGTCTGAAGGTCCTCGAGCTTGGATCCCTCATTGCTGGCCCATTTGCCGCCCGGCTTCTGGCGGAGTACGGGTCCGAGGTCATCAAGGTCGAGCCGCGAAAGGGCGGCGACGCCCTCCGCACCTGGAGGCTGGTGCACGAAGGGACGTCGCTGTGGTGGTACTCACAGTCCCGCAACAAGCGGAGCATCACACTTGACCTGACGCATTCCCGAGGCCAGGAGCTTGCCCGGCGGCTGGCGGAGCGTGCGGACGTCCTGGTAGAGAACTTCCGTCCCGGCACCCTCGAGCGCTGGGGTCTGGGCTGGGATGAGCTGCATCGGTTGAACCCCCGGCTCGTCATGGTCAGCATCTCGGGTTACGGCCAGACGGGCCCTCTGCGCGACAAGCCGGGTTTCGCTGCTATCGCCGAATCCATGGCGGGGATGCGCTACATCACCGGCTACCCGGATCGTCCGCCCGTTCGTGTGGGTGTGAGCCTGGGCGATTCTATCGCTGGTCTGTTCGGGGTCATCGGCGCGCTCTCCGCCGTGTACCACCGAGACGTGCTCGGCACGGGAGAGGGCCAGCTCGTGGACGTGTCGCTCTACGAATCGGTCTTCGCGCTGATGGAGAGCATGCTGTCCGAGTACGACTTCGGGGGCGTCGTGCACGAGAGGTCGGGCGCCGCCCTTCCGGGTATCACGCCGTCC
>Ga0184637_10001170_pt1 | contig 18317 bp, 16 predicted proteins | sample PLM3_127_b2_FD_133143 | JGI IMG/M metagenome (GOLD analysis project Ga0184637, IMG submission 133143) | Groundwater sediment microbial communities from an aquifer in East River, Colorado, USA - PLM3_127_b2 | ecosystem: Environmental > Terrestrial > Soil > Riparian zone | place: USA: East River...
CTCGTCGAGGTCGCCCACAGCGGGCTGCCCTTCGGTGATCCGAGCTACGATGAAGTCCAGCGCAGCGTCGTTCGCTACGCGTTCGACCCACGTCGGGCGGTGCAGATGATCGAAGAGCTGGGCTACGTTCGGGCCGCCGATGGCATGTTCCGTGACGCCACGGGCCAGTCACTGCCTGTCCAGGTCGCATCCAGCACGACCGACCTCTATATCCGAACGGCGCTCGCCTCGGCGGACTATTGGAAACGCGTCGGGATCGACGCGGAGCCGTACACCGTTCCCGACGCGCGCGAGCGAGACTTCGAGTTCCGGGCGAACTACCCGGCATTCGAGGTTGTCTCCAGCGGAAGCGGGATCGACAGCCTGAACAACATGTGGCTGTTCTATAACGGCCACGCTATGGCGATCGGCAACCGGCTGGTCAACGTCACTGCGCTGGCGGACACGGCGAACGGCCACGACTGGGACGTGAGATAGGAGAAGAGATGGAAGAGCAGCGTAACGGCGGACGGGGACAACGAACGACACCCTACCAGGAGTGGAAGCGGAGCGAGGGCCTTCCCGAGCATCGCGGCTCCTACGTGCAGGATCTTCACACCGCCGAAGTGGCCAATTGGCCGAGGTTCGGCCAACGCGGCGCGTTCGTCAGCCTGAGCGACGGGCAGCGCGCCGACTGCTATCTCTTAGAGATCGCTCCCGGCGGCGAGACCACGGTTCAGCACCACCTGTTCGAAGCCTCGCTTTACGTGCTCCACGGGCGGGGCGCGACCAGCTTCTGGCAGGCGCCCGACGGCAAAAAGCAGACCGTCGAGTGGGATCGAGGAACCGTCTTCTCTCCGCCGCTCAACTGCTACTACCAGCACTTCAACCTTGACGGTCAGCAGCCAGCGCGCATCTTCGCTCTCACCAACGCCCCGCCGGTGATGAACCTCTTCCGCAATCCGGAGTTCGTCTTCAGCGATAGGTACGTCTTCTCCGATCGCTACGGCCAGGAGGATGATTACCTCAGCGACCCTGGCAAGCACCTGGGCTGGCGCCAGTTCCGTACGAACTTCATCCCCGACATTCGCGCCTTTAAGCTCGACGACTACAAGGAGCGGGGCGCCGGCGGGACGAACATGCACTTTGCACTGGCGAACAACTCGATGGGCGGGTTCGTCAGTGAGTTCCCGCCGGCCACGTACAAGCTCGCCCACCGCCATGGGCACGGTCCGCACGTCACCCTGCTCGACGGCCAGGGGTACTCCCTCTTCTGGTACCCCGGCGAGGAGCCGCGCAGGGTGGACTGGAAGGACGGGACGATCATGGTGCCGCAGGCGATGGAGTTTCACCAGCACTTCAACACGGGCGCGACCAATGCTCGCTATCTCGTTTTCAGCGGCGGTGGCGGTGGCGAGTCAGTGAGGACCGGCGGTCGCGAGCTGACGGCAACCGCGATCAGCGTGCGCGAGGGCGGCGACCAGATTCCGTACGAATACGAGGATCCCGGGATCTACGAGCTGTTCGCCCGCGAGTGCGCGGCGCAGGGCGCAACGCCAAAACTGGAACGGCCGCGGTACGCGGACGCGCCAGCGCCGGAATCGCCGCGGCTAACAGCCGCAATGAAGAGTTAAGAATGAAGAGTTAAGAATGAAGAGGCGCGAAAGTGCTGACACGTACGCCTAGCGCTTGTATGATGGCGCCAACCGAAAAGCGCGCCGTTCCAGGTCGACGGAGAAGATAACAAATGGCCCCGCTTCTGGCATCTGGATGAGAGCTAACCGCTAAATCGCCTATCATGTGTTACGGTTCATGCCTCGGCATCTTCGAGCATAGTGTTATCCATGCCGGGCTCGCATGAGGGCCTCAGAGAGGGAGGAATACGCAATGGCGCGCGGAACCATTAAGAAGCTCGTGACCGATCGGGGATTCGGGTTCATCCTGCCCGAGGGAGAGCAAGCGACCGGGAATGACCTGTTTTTCCATCGGACGGATGTGCAGGGCACGAGCTACGAGGCCCTTCGTGAGGGCGATGAAGTGACTTACGACCTCGGGACAGACCAGCGTCGAGGCACACCCAAAGCCGACAACGTTCGGTCGGCGGGCGCTTGACGCTAGCCCGGGCGCCGATGGCGCAGTGTTAAAGCTCCCCACAGCGGCATTCGTCTTTCTACTCCCTGGCGCTGGCACGTTGGCCGCGATCGTGCTTGCCCTTCAAGGGCGCGTGACTGGCATCCACCTCGCCCTCTTCGGGCTCGGCTTCGTGCTCACCGGATTCGGCATAACCATTGGCTACCACCGTCTCCTGACGCATCGCAGCTTCGATACGTCGCCCGTCGTGAAGGCGCTCCTGCTGATCCTGGGCTCGATGGCCGCGGAGGGCAGGGCTCTCGACTGGGTGGCCAACCACGTGAGGCACCACGCCTTTTCAGAGCGCGAGGGCGATCCGCACTCTCCGACCGAAGGACTCCTGCATTCGCACTGGGGCTGGCTGTTCGGGTTCTCCGCGGTCGACGTCGAGCGGTACGCCGGGCACGTCCTTCGGGACCCCGTCGCGAAATGGGTGAGCGACACTTTTATCGTTTGGCTTATTGTCGGGTACGCTGTCCCCTTTCTCGTCGCGGGATGGGAGGGCCTGATCTGGGGTGGCCTCTTTCGCCAGTTCGCGGTCCAGAACGTGACGTTCGCGGTGAACTCGGTTTGCCACCGATGGGGTGGCCGTCCGTTCAAGACGGGCGATCTGAGCAGAAACAACTGGGTCGTTGGGATCCTCGGCCTGGGGGAGGGTTGGCACAACAACCATCATGCCTTCCCGACCTCTGCGTTCCACGGACTTCGCTGGTGGGAGCTCGACATCTCCGGGCACGTTATCCGCTGGCTCGAGGTCAGCAGACTGGTCTGGAACGTGAGGCGACCAGTGCTATCACAGGTGCAGCGCGCGCTGTTGCAACCCGCGGGGATTGGCTCTTACGCGCGCGTTACCCGCTGAGCTCCGAGGGAGCGCTGGCTATCGCGAACAGACCCAGGAGAGCGAATTGCAAGACGTTATGATCATTTGTCCGACCACGCAGCTGCCGTTCGCCACTGGCGTTCAGATCAGCGAGGCCGTCTTCGCCACCGCCGTATTTAAGAACGTGCGCGCTATATGCCCGCACTGCGAGGGCGAGCACCGCTGGAACAAGGAGGACGCGTTTCTCGTGGAGGCCAAGCGGGAATCGGCAGGCGATAAGGGCCTGACCCCGCCTGCTCGTTTCGTGCGACGGGGCGGGCGGCCACCAAGTCAGGCGCCTGGGGCCGGCGGCCCCCCCGCGTAGCCGTCAGCGAGACGGATAATCCCGGGCTTCAAGCCGCCACTTGAAGTTCATCAGCTCGTCGACTGTCCTCTTTTGTAGAACGGACGCGGGGAGTCGAGAGCCGGTCATCTCCAGGCAGACCGTGCATCGCGTATCCGCTTCCTCAGGTGCGAAGAGATAACGTTCCTGGACTTGAACCGGCCCACACCGGCTGACGATCCCCAGGGCGCTATTAGGCTCGAACTCCGTTATCTCCAGCTCCCATTCCTCGGTGGTCCCGTTCGGGCCACGTCGACACTCGGTTCCTCGGGTGCCCAGGCAGGGGGCGCCGGTGGTGGTTAGGTCCGACTCGAGGATGTCCTTGTGCCATTCGCCCGCCTGCTGGAGGGCAGCCCGGTAGGCGAATACTTCCTGGATTGGCCGTGCGATGATGATGGTCTGCTGGACCTTCACGGGCGGGGCACTCGACGGGTTGGAATCGGCGCCCGTGGAAGCGACGGCGCGCTCCGCGGCAAACGACGGCCCAGCTTTCGCTCGATCTGCTTGAGCTTCGGTGCGTCGTCGGGGGTCACGAAAGTGACCGCCTCACCCCTGCGCCCCATGCGTCCTGTTCGGCCCACGCGATGCGTGAATAGCTCCGCGGACTCCGGCAGCTCGTAGTTGATGACCTGGCCGATGCCCTCGATATCGAGCCCGCGTGCGGCGACGTTTGTTGCGCAGAGGATGGGCAGTTCTCCAGAACGGAACGCCGCCACCGCCCGTTCTCGTGCACCCTGGCTCAGATTTCCCTGCAGCGCTCCGACCGGGTATCCCTGCGAAAGGAGCTGACGGGCGAGCTTCTTCACTCCATGCTTCGTGCGGCCGAACACGAGGATCGAGCCGTCCCGTCGGTCGAGCAGCCTGGTGAGCGTATCGAGCTTGGCAGCGGGTTCCATCTCATAGACCACGTGCTCGATCTCGGCTGGGGGCAGCTGCTCGGGGTCCACATGGACAGAGACCGGGTTCCGAAGGTGCCGGGCGGCGGTGGTGCTCACCCATTCGGGGATGGTGGCCGAGAAGAGAGCGGTCTGCCGGCGAGCCGGAGTGAGGGCGATGATCCGCTCGACGTCCGGGGCAAACCCGCGGTCGAGCATCTCGTCGGCTTCATCCAGCACGAGGATGCGCAGCTGCCTGAGGCTGAGCGACTCCTGTCGGAGGTGGTCGAGTATGCGTCCGGGGGTTCCAACGACCACGTGGGTTCCACGCGCCAGCGCCTGGCGTTCAGGCACGAGAGACTTGCCGCCGTGGAGCAACGTCACCTGCACACGGCTTGCGATGCCGATTTGCCTGATGACGCTTGCTACCTGAATGGCGAGCTCGCGAGTGGGGACCAACACGAGCGCTTGCACGCCGCTGGCACTGACGTCACAGCGTTCGACGATCGGCAACGCAAACGCAAGGGTCTTACCGGAGCCGGTGCGCGCCTGCCCAACGAGGTCGCGCCCCTGGAGCAACGCGGGGATGGCCTGGACCTGGATGGGCGTGGGGATCGAAATGCTCATCTTTGCCAGAGCGGTGGTCGAGGTTGAGCGCAGGCCCAGCCTCGAGAATGATGGTTCGGCTTCTACCAACGATTGCCACCGCCACGGCTCGGTGCGCTCCGATCGGGGCGGTGCGTCTCGAAGCACTCAGAGCAGTAGACGGGGCGGTCTTCTCTGGGCTGGAATGGCACCTCGGTTTCCTTGCCGCAGTTCGAGCAGACGGCGGGAAACATCTGCCGCTCTCGGCGCTCGTAGCCTCCGCCGTATCCGCCGCCACCACCGCCACCGCTGTATCCGCCACGGTCGCGGTTGCGCGCACTTCGGCATTCGGCGCAGCGAGAGGGTTCGTTCGTGAACCCCTTGCTCGCATAGAACTCCTGCTCGCCTGCCGTGAACGTGAACGATACGCCACACTCGCGGCAGGTCAGGATCTTGTCGGTGTACATGCGCTGACTCCTCAGTCAGAAATTTGGAACTGGTCGGTCAGCGCGACGTGCGGGGGGAGGAGAGAGGACCTTCTATCGAAGTGCTCTGCTGATCCCGGCCAACTAGCGGCCGCCGATCTCATTACCACGCATCCACTGTACCACATACCTCCTTAGACTCCATCCGGTGGAGGGGATTTCTCGCGCCGCGAACTGCGGTGGATGGCGTGCCCCGCGCTATGATTCTTTCCTCCCTTGCGACTCTGCCGTCACTCCAGCTCCATGGCCTCTTCACCGCGAATGTAGACGCACCGTGGCTGCGCCAGAACGTCTTGCCGCAACGTCGTGCTCGCGCTCTTCAGTTGACTCGAACGTCGGATCGAGGTGGAAGAAACGGACCGCGTTCCCCACGAGCATCAGGTGCTTTTCGTCGTCAGGGACACCGACGAGGTTGCGCTCGATCGTCTCGAGCGAGTGGGGCCAGTCGGTGGGCCCATGCGGAAAGTCGCTCCCCCACATGACCTTATCCACACCGATGTGGTGACGCATCGCAACCCCGAAGGGATTGTCCATGAAACCCCAGAGCACGTGTTTCCTGACGTACTCGCTGGGGGGCCTGTCGAGAGGTTTCAGTCCTTGCACCCTCTCCAGAACGAACCGGTGTCGGCCCCATATGATGTCCATCTGCTCGAGGAAGTTGGGAATCCAGCCGAGCTGGTTCTCGGCCATGAAGACTTGGAGGTCCGGGAACCGTTCGAAGACGCCATCGATGACGAGGTGGCACGCAATCAGGGCACTTCTGACGCCATAACCGGAGATGCGGGCAGCAAGGTCGGCTGGATGCCCGGTAATCTCGGCCCCCGAGGGGGCAAGCCGGGGGGAAGCGGTCCTCACCCGACTTCTCGGGCTGTGGTCGACGAAGTTTTCGTGGGCGGTGACTGGCATGTTCATATCCAGAGCTTTTGCCCAGAACCGGTCATCCTCGGGCGAGGGGCGCATCCCACCGTTGGGAAACTTGCCGATCCAGACACCTTTGAACCCTAGCTTGGCGCAGTGCTCCATCTCGGCGATTGCTTGCGTCACCCCGCGTTGGGGGATCACGCCCAGACCGATCAAGCGATCAGGAGCCACAGCGCAATACTCTTCCGCCACCCACTCGTTGTACGCGCGCACGACCGCGTGGTAGGCATCGTCGTCCGTAATGCCGTGGACCACAACCTGGCCGTTAACCGAAGGGTAGAGAACCTCAGCGTCGACTCCATCGAGGTCCTGCTCGCGGAGGCGCTGCTCAGGCGAACCGGCGCCGGCGGCGCTGTCATATTGCGCCCCCTCCTGTCGCCATTCCTCAAAGGGTTTCCCAGCGCAGAGGGTGGAGGCGCCGTTCACCAGGTGCAGGCGCCCGCCCTCCATCTCGTTGGCGTCGCTGCCGTCCGGGAGGCGGACGGTCCGGGGGGCGCTGTCGCGATATCTCTTAGGAACGCGATCTCGCCACCGGTTGGCTGATATCTCCAGGTGGGAGTCGGCCGAAATCACCTTGTACGGCACCCGCATGTTTTCTCCAATCAGAGGGCAGAACGCCAGCCCACAGTGCCCTGGCGCCGTCGATAGTATCATCCAACACCTGGGCTCACCAGCAGCAGCGAGCGAAATCTGGGGGACTGAGAATGCGTGGTTGGCAATGGAGGGCGAGTCGTGTGGGGTAAGGCTTTTCTCGCGCTGTTGACGCTTCTGACGCTGGCTCTCGCGTGCGCTGGGCCGAGCGCGAGCCCCACGAGTTCTGAGCGAACGGAGACCAGGTCGGAGCCGAAGCGGCTTCGCATCGCGATCGTCGGCGACCCGGTCGTCGTGTTCCCGAGCGTCGACTTGCGCCAGGCCTCGGCGAGCGCGGAAATCGAGGATCTCCTCAACGCAGGGCTATCGGTCCTCGATCCCGATCGGGTCCCGCAAGCTCAACTGGCCGAGGAGCTACCGACCACCGAAAATGGGCTGTGGCGAGTCTTTCCCGACGGACGGATGGAGACGACCTGGCGGATCCGTGAAGGTGCCTCGTGGCACGACGGCACGCCCCTGACCGTATCCGATCTCCTCTTCACACTCCAGGTCGCTCAGGACCGGGAGCTGCCGAACTTCGGCAATGTGGCTTTCACCCTCATGGAGGGCGCTGAGGAGATCGACTCACGCACGGTGGTGATTCGCTGGAGCAAGCCCCACGTCGAGGCCGACAAGATGTTCGGCGCAATCGCCATGCCGATGCCGCGGCATTTGCTCGAGCGGCCGTACGCCCAGGACAAAGCAGGCTTCCTCCAGCTCCCTTACTGGAATACGGAGCATATGGGCACTGGGCCCTACCGCGTCCGCGAGTTCGTGCAGGGCAGCCACACCGTTTTGCAGGCCTTCGAGCGATACGTTCTCGGGCGGCCCAGGATCGACGAGATCGAGGTGAGGTTCATCCGGGACCAGAACACCGTGGCTGCGAACCTCCTGGCAGGCGCGGTGGATGCGACCATGGGGCGAGGAATCTCGATCGAGCAGGCACTCCAGGTCCGGGACCAGTGGCGAGAGGGGACCGTAGCCGAGCTGGCGCTGGTGAGCTGGGTCAGGATCCATCCGCAGTTCGTCAATCCGAATCCACAGGTGGTCGGGGAGTTGCCGTTCCGGCAGGCCCTCCTCCATGCCATCGATCGTCAGCAGATCGTCGACGCCATTCAGGGCGGTCTGGTCCCGATAGCCGACATGCTTCCCAGTCCGAAGTCACGTGAGGGCGCTCTAGTAGGGCAGAGCATGGTGCGGCACGAATACGACCCGCGCCGGGCGGAGCAGCTTCTCGCGGGGATGGGCTTCACCCGGGGAACGGACGGGATGCTCCAGGACAGCAGCGGGCGCAAGCTCTCCGTGGAGCTGCGGACGACGGGCGATAACGACGCGCGTCGAAAGAGCCTGTTCGCCGTGTCGGACTACTGGCAGCGCGTCGGCGTCGGCGTAGAGCCGGTCCTGGTGCCCGAGCAGCTCCAGGGAGACCGGCAGTATCGGGCCGAGTTTCCCGCCTTCGAGGTGAACCGGGGTGGCGCCGAGATCGCTGGGCTCTCCCAGTACCACACCCGCGGAGTACGGCTCCCGGAAAACAACTTCCGGGGCCCCGGTGGCGGGGGCACGGGCGCGGGGGGTACGAACTACCCGCGATACATGAATCCCGAGCTGGATGCCCTCATCGATCGCTACCTGGCGACGATTCCCCAGGCGGAACGCACGGCGTTGGCTGGCCAGGTCGTCAACCACATCACCGCGAACGTCGCCCAGATGGGCCTCTACTACGACGCGGAGCCAGCCATGGTCAGTAACCGACTCCGGAACTTCACCGGATATGTCTGGAAGCCCCAGGAGTGGGACCTGGTGCACTAGCTAACGGAATCGCGCGCCTGGAACTACAAAAGATGCCTGGCCTTGACACGCATTGATGCGTATACTGCGCGCTGCCGACCGTTTGGCTGCGATAGATAGTCGCAGCGGGCAGTGATGCGGAGGCGCACCATGTCCACGGCGACTTTCCGCAACCTCCTCGCGATTGCCGGGCTCGTTCTGATGGCGGTCGCGCTTTTCCCAACGGTATGGGCGGCATCCCAGCAACAAGGGGTTTTCCGCCCCGGCGCTGTGGTCGAGCTGCGAGGCACGCCGCACCTGTGGGTCGCCGACGAGCAAGGTCTGCTGCACTGGGGCGGTGATACTCGCGCGCTGGCCGGCAAGCTCGTCGATTGGAACAACCGAATCACCGTCTCGCTCGGGGACCTGAGGACCTATCCGCGTGGCGACCCATGGCTCTCAGCCGGACTTCTCAAGTGGGACGATCCCATCTTTCTGGTCAAGTGGGAGACCGAAGAGGCGCGACCTCGTTTGCTGCACATCTTGACGATTGCCGACGTGGAGCTCTTCGGCATCAACACCAACAACTACGGCCTGCTGGTGCTTGACAGGACCGAATGGGAGCGCCGTTTCGGGTTCGCCGCCGAAACGCTGGAACGTGGAGTCCTCGCTCCGGCTGTGACACCAACACCTTCGTCGGTGGCCACGGCCGCTACTGCTACGCCGACGCCCACCGCCGGCACGCCCAGCCCTAGCCCGACGTCATCCACGTCTACTCCGGCTACGACACCCACGCGGACCGCCACCCCGACGCCCACGCCTCCCAGGGACCTGGCGTTCCAGCGCCCGGACGGCGGCACCGGGAGCACGGTCGAGAACGAGCCGTTCTCCCAGGCCCACTGGGCGTATGCGTGGGACCCAGTCGCGCGCGGGGGCGAGGTGCAGGCGTGGGCCCTGGTGAACTTCGGGTCCTTCGAGCATCCAAGGGCGACATCCTACGTTCACAACGACTTCAGAGCTGCAACGCGAAGCGCCCGCGTCCTGGCCAACATTACCTGGAACGGCCGATTCATCCAGGCTGGCGTGTTCGGTGCACGCGCAGCGTCCACGATCACTCTCCAGGTGCTGGACTCGAGCAGCCGCGTGATTGCCACCGAATCGGTGCACGAGCGGGAGGTTGGCGATACCCTCGTTTCGGGCGGCACGATAGGTGACAACGGACAACGGTCGGTGGTCCTCAATGTGGGGCTGACGCCTGGCGCCACCTATCGCGTCCGGCTGGTGCTTACCTGCGAGGCCGAGTCCGGCTTGCTCGCGGCCGTCACCGCCTGCACGTACAGCGATAGCACCATCTCGGGCGCGTCCTTCAACGGGTACGTGCGGTGGACCCAGCTCGACGTGCTCTGGGACTGACGCAGCGGAGCGTTTCGGCCGCTAGCGGGCGACCGCCCGACGGTAGTTGGGCCGCGGCAGGACCACCTCGGCGCCCCGCCGTGCGCACTCCTTGGCGTACAGATCGAAGATCGCCGGGTCCTCATCCTCGTACTCGATCTGGTCGGGCCCCTCTCCGTCTCGCCCCCAACCCAGGTAGTGTCGAGCGTCGAGGCTTCCGAGCCGTAGAGCCAGGTACCGCGCGGACGTGGGCCCCGTGTTGAAGTGCTGGTGGTATTCCAGCTCGCGCGGTGAGAGGACGCTGCCATCCTTCCAATCGACCTTCCGCGGCTCGTCCTCACCCTCGAACCACAGGAGCGAGTAGCCCTCGCCGCTCAGGATGAAGACGTGAGCGCCGACGCCATGACGGTGCGCCTTCTTGTAGGTGCCCGGTGGGAACTCGCTGCAGTGGCCTTGCATCTGGTTGTTGGAGAGAGTGAAAGAGGTCAGGAAGCCGCCGGCCCCGCGGTTCGTGTTGCTGTCCAGGCCGAAGGACCGGATGTCGGATATGAAGTTCGTCGTCCAGCTATTCCTGCCGACCTTCTCTCCTGGCCGGGTGAAGTAGTTGTCCTCGGCGTTGAAGCGTCCCTCGAAGACGTACCGATCGTTGAAAAAGAAGTCTGGATCGCGGTACAGGTTCATAACCATCGGGGCGTTCGTGACCGCGACCAGACGCGCGGGGCGCTGGCCGTCCAGGTTGTAGTGCTGGTAGTAGCAGTTGAGGGGTGGCGAGAAGATGCTGCCCTGCTGCCACTCGAGGGTCTGCTTGGGCTTACCCTCCTGCCAGAACGATGTGGCGCCTCGGCCCTCTAGGGCGTAAACCACCGACTCGAACAGATGGTGCATGATCAACGTCTGGTTGCCCGGGGAGATCTCCATCACCCAGGCGTCGTCCATCTCCTGGTCGGCGAGATTGACGAACGCCCCCTTCATGCCGATCCGAGCCCACGGGGCGACCTCCACCGAATAGAGATCGGGCACGTACGCGCCTTTGTAGACGGGCAATCCCTCACGCTTCTGCCAGGCCTGATACGGGCTCTCCTTCGGTTCGTAATACCGTGCGCCTCGTGGTTCTTCCATCATCCATCCTCTCGATGCGTTGGGCTCGCTCGTCGCGTGTCAGTCGACGACCTGCCACTCGTGGACGTTCCAGGTCTCCCCGAACGCGCCGCTCCGGGTGGGGACGTTGCGTAAACGGCTCGAGGTCACCGTGACCTCAACGTCGTAGAACAGACCGATGATCACGACCTGGTCGCTGACGTGGCGCACGATCTGCCTGAAGATCTCCGCCCGCTGGTTCGTCGGGATCGTGACAGCGTGCGCCTCCACGAGCCGGTCGATCTCAGCGTTTCGGTACCGCCCGTAGTTCCCACCGCGCCAGTTGGTCTCCGCGAGGGGGAATTTCGAGCTGTGGAACTTGTCGTGGAGCTCGTTGAAGGTGAGCGGCTGCCGCCGCAGGTCAAACGCGGGGAAGCTGAATCGCCACTCGAAGTCCTGCCTCCGGGCTGCAGGCACGATGACGGGCTCGGTCGCGAGTCCCACCTCCTGCCAGTTCGCCGCGGTCGAGAACATCGAGCGCTCCTGCTGGATGTCGCCCTGCGTCGTTCGGATCTCCAGCGCGATTCGCTGGCCCGCCGTGTCTCGATAGAGGCCGTCTGGTGCCTTCCGATACCCCAGCCCCTCGATGAGCTGCACTGCTTTCCTGGGGTCGTACTCGTAGCGGACGATCGCGCTCTCCGCCGCGCGGAACTCGGCGGCTCGGCTCGGGTTGACGACGACGCCGTCTGCAACGGCCGTGAGGCCCTGGACAAGGCTATCCATCATGGCCGGCCGGTCCAGCGCGTGCACCAGCGCTCGCCGAAAGTCGAGCTCCAGGATGGCGGAAGGGTTGGGGCTCAAGAGATTGACATAAATGACGATGGGGTTGGCGGCGCTGGTTCCGATGGTTACTTTGCCGCCGGCCCGCCCTTGCATCTCCTGCGCCCAGTCAAGCGCGAGCCGGCCGCCAAGGGTCACATCGGCCTCGCCAGCCAGGAAGTTCGCGGCGATGGTGTTGGGGTCGGGGATGAACTTCACCTCGATCACGTCGACCGTCGGCCGACCCAGGAAGTACCGATCGAAGGCGTCGAGCACCGCGCCGCTGCCGGGCATCCACTGCCGCATGCGATAGGGGCCGGTGCCGATGAATTCCTCGGTCCAGTAGGGCAGGGCGAGGAATCGCTCGGTCTCACCTGAAAGATAGGGCGCCTCCAGGAGGTGCCTGGGGAGTGGGAGGTTTTCCTCAAAGCCCTTGTCCGCCTGCAGGTAGGGCTGCTTCCACTTGACGATCAGCGTCTGGGGATCGGGCGCCTCGACGCCCTCGATGAACTGGTTGAGCGCTGGCTCGACGAAGGGCATGCGGTCGTCCTGCTGGAGCCTGGCCTTGAACAGGAGGTCCTGGCTGGTGAATGGCGTGCCGTCGTGCCAGAGCACGTCGCGCCGGATCCGCCAGATCGTCTCCATCCGGCCATCGGGGAACACCCGCCACAATCCGTTATCGGTGCTCGGCACGGATTCCGCCACACGCGGGACGAACGGTTCGCCTCGGCCCTGACCGACCGTGAGACCGACAGTCAGCAGCTCCTCCAGCTCGACCGCGCCTGGCACGGCACCCCGTGCGCCCGGCATGAGGGTGGGGATGTCGCCGCGAATGATGACGGTCGCGTGACGGACGGCGCGCGGCAGTTCCTGGCCTGCCGTCCGATCGGTCGTGGCGGCGCTGGGTGCGCCACAGCCGATAAGCAGCAGTCCGAGCATCAGCGCCGGGACCAAACGCGACGGCATCCGAGTCGTGGCTGTCCTCCGGGGCGGCCCAGGGTATGAGGTGAGCGGCCCGCTAATTAAACACTGCCCGCTGCACGCGTCAAGAAAGGCTCGCGACGGCGCTTGTTGCCAGATGACTCACGGCGTACACTCGGCTACTTGCTTGAAGCCTGATACCGTCCTTCATAGAAGAGGGACACGGAGGAAATGAGTGGTACTGAGGCAAGAAGAGAACGAGCTGCTGACGCAGGTCGGCCCCGGAACGCCGGGGGGTGAGCTGCTCCGTCGCTACTGGCACCCGGTAGCGCCATTGCAGGAGCTGTCAGAGGACCAGCCGACGCGCTTTGTGCGGATCTTGGGCGAGGACCTCGTCCTCTTTCGCGACAAGAGCGGCAATGCCGGCCTGATCCAGGACCACTGCGTGCACCGGGGCGCGTCCCTCCTCTACGGACGCGTCGAGGAGCGCGGCATCGCCTGCGCTTACCACGGGTGGCTCTACGACACGCGGGGCAACTGCCTGGAGACGCCTGCCGAGCCGGCCGACAGCAAATTCTATCTGACCGTCAAAGCCCGGGCCTATCCCGTCCAGCGGTTCGCGGGTCTCTACTGGGCCTATCTCGGCCCCGACCCGGCTCCCGCTCTTCCCAGGTACGACGTCTGGGCCCGCACCGATGGACGGCGGCGCATCATCGTGCACCCGCAGCTCGACTGCAACTGGCTGCAGCCGATGGAGAACTCGGCTGATCCCGCCCACCTGCAGATTCTCCACCAGCACCCCGAGCGCGGCGACCAGGTGAGCACCCGCGGCCGAATAGACACGGTGCAGGTTTTCGATTTCTACGAGACGCCGTTCGGGCTCATGAAGCGGCGCTTTTACGTAGATGGTTCGACAGAAGAGCACCCGATCCTGTTCCCGAATATCCTGCGCACCGGCGACACCACCCAGATCCGCGTGCCCATCGACGACACGCACACGTACGTCGTGTTCGTACGCTTCCAGCCCTCGGCGGATGGAAGCGCAGTGGAGCAGTCAACCGAGCTGCCGGTTGAGTATCGGGAGCCGTACAAGGTTCCCGCCGATGCGCTTCATCCAACGACGCGCTTCCGCTTCTGGGATTCGAACCAGATCGACAACCAGATCCAGGACTACATGGCCTGGGAAACGCAGGGCGCCCTATCGGACCGCACTGCCGAGCACCTCGCAACCTCAGACCGCGGGATCGTCGCGTTTCGCGAGATCCTCCGTCGTGAGATCGAGCGGGTGCAGCGGGGGGAAGAGCCCAAGGCCGTGGTGCGCGATCCGGACCACTCGATCATTGACACCGGCCTGGATGCATCGCTGAGTCGCCACATGCGCGGGCCAGCCGAGAGGGCTGGCGCAGCGGTCGGGGACTAGCCAGATCCCTGAACCGCTCGTGGTGAGCTTGTCGAACCACACATCCTTCGACAGGCTCAGGATGAGCGGGACCGAAGACCGCCCTACACCGGCGCGGGCGACTGGTACTCGAGCGGGATGTCCCGGCGCTGCTTCCCTGACTCCAGAATCGCCAGGATCACTTCCAGCGTGGCCCGGCCCCAGCGAGCATCGGGGAACGCGGGTCGACCTTGCGCTACCGAGTCGTGGATCTCGTTCAGCTCGAACTGTTTGTCGCCCCAGGGCTCGCAGATGATCTCTTCGCAGCCGTCGTCGGTATACAGGTAGATGCCCTTCGGCGACTGCCGCATCTCCCCCCGCTCGCAGCTGACGATCGTCAGCCCATAGATCGGCTGCTGGCGCTCTCTTTCCTGCCCTCGGCCGCGATCTAGCCGGCGTGGCCCGCTGTAGAACTCGGACGGGTCGGCTGGCGCCATGCGCGTCGTTTGCTTGCGATACTCGCCGGAGCTCGCGGTCCCACCTTCGCCGATGTGCCAGACGAGATCGCTGACGTCGAAGTATCCGTAGCCGTAGAGGTTCATGGTCGCGACTGCCCCGTCGGCGAACTCGAGCAGGGCGGTGTAGTTGCCCTCGGTGTCGAACGCGGGGTGATAGCGACCCGGGTACGCCCGCACGCTCTTGACGAGCCCCCCGCCGAGCCGACGCACGATCTCGATCTGGTGCGGCCCCTGGCGGAACACGACTCCACCGCCCTTCGAGGTGTCCAGCTCGAAGGGTAGGCGCGGGCTGCGGAGCCAGCTCTTGTGCATCACCGAGTTGATGCCAATCAGCCTTCCGAGCTGGCCGCTGGCGATGATCTCGCGCATCTTCACGATCGGCGGATCGCTCGCGTGGGAATGGAGTATCAGGCGCGTCCCAGCGCGCTCCACCGCCTCGACGATGCGGTGGGCCTCGTCCAGAGTGACGGCCATGGGCTTCTCGAGGACGACATGCACGCCGTTCTCCGCGGCCGCGATCGCGTGCTCGGCGTGGAACGGGTTGGGAGTGGCGATCCATATGGCATCCACGACGCCGCTCTCGCACATCCCCTTGACGCTGTCGAAGGTCTTGACGTCCGGGTGGTCTTCACGGAGGGTATCGAGGGCGTCGAGCCGGAGGTCCGCCGCCGCCGTGAACACGATGTTCTCGTTGCGTTGCAGGTGGGGAATGATTCCGCTTCCCTCGTTGCCGATCCCCGCGATGCCAAAACGCGTTGCCTTCGCCATCGTACTCACGCCCCTCTCTTCCGGTGACGTCTGTCCACTGTCTGGCAGCGCTCGCCAGCGTATCTCGCCCAGAAGGCCGAGTCTACCAGAGGTCTCTTCGTAGATTGCGTGGGGCCTGCACGAAAGATGTGCAGGGCATGAACGACGGCGTCTTCAATTGGAAATCTTCGGACAGACCGGCAAGATGTACGATTCCGGCTGCGCCCTGGCGCGAATGGGCAAAAGGGGGAAGGAGTATGGCTGTCGCGGCGCGACCGCGCGTCGAGTACACGGACATGCGTGGGTACCTCGACCTCCTGCACGAGGCGGGCCTGCTTCGACACGTGACCGGCGAGGTCAATCTCTGGCATGAGATCGGGGCCCTCTGCACCGTCGGAATGGAGCGCGGCGGGCCCGGGCTGGTCTTCGAGAACGTCAAGGGTTACGTGGGGAAGCCCCTGGTAAGCAACATCATCTACAGCGTCGAACAGCTCGCGATCGCCTTCAACACGGAGCCAGACCCCGACAAGCTCTACGAGATCATCGTCGAAGGCCACAAGAACCGAGTCCCCTCCGTCGTCCTCGATTCGGGGCCGTGCAAGGAGGAGAAGTTCTTGGGGGACGACGTCGACCTCTTTGAGATCCCGACGCCCTGGTGGCACGAGCTGGATGGCGGCCAGTATCTGGGCACCTCGGCGGGCGTGGTCGACCGCGATCCAGACACCGGCGTCCTGAATATGGGCACGTATCGGTGCATGATCGTGGACAAGAACACGCTCGCGATCACCGGGCAGATCGCTCCGCGCATCGCCAAGAACGAGGCCAGAGGGCTACCCACCCAGGTCGCCGTAGCGATGGGCATGGATCCCCTGCTGACGCTCGCCTCCGGCAGCCCCGTGGCAGTCGACGAGCACGGCTACATGGAGTATGAGGCGGCCGGCGCCTGGCGCGGAGCGCCCACCGAGCTGGTGAAGTGCGAGACGAACGATCTCCTGGTCCCCGCCCAGGCCGAGTACATCATCGAGGGCGAGCTGCTGCCGGGGGAGCGCACGGTCGAGGGGCCTCACGGCGAGGCCGGCGGTTTCTACGGCCAGAACCTGAGGGCCGGCGTCATCCACGTCAAGTGCATAACCCATCGCCGCAACCCCATCTCGTACGGAATCATCTGCCTCCTCGAAGAGGACTACCCGCGCTGGCTGTTCCGCTCCGGAGCGTTCCAGGACCGGCTGCGCCGCCAGGCGGGCCTGCCCACGATCAAGCGGGCGTACTTCCCCGAGCTGGGTGGACGAGGCTGGGGTGGCTGCATCATCGCCGCCGAGATCGGCGACCCGGCCGAGCCCAGGCGAATCATCGACGCTGCCTGGGAAATCGCACCGAACCGTTGGGTCATCGTCGTGGACGAAGACTGCGACGTGCGGAACTGGAACGATGTGATGTGGCGCGTGGTCACGGCGGTGCGGCCCGACCAGGATGTGTTCACCGGCAAGGCTGTCCACCAGAATGAGTCGGGCCAGATCGGTGGCCGGGCCGAAGAGTACGACATCGACAGCCAGGTGCCCGACCCGACGGGCCTGAACGCCTCCTTCAAGTTCAAGTTCGAGAACCTGGCGCCGATCAACAAGGTCAGCGCCGAGCTCATGCGCAAGGCCTCGGCGCGCTGGCGCGAGCTGGGCCTACCGTAAGAAAGGGGTGGCGAATGTCGATCAAAGTTGACTGTGACTCGCATTTCTTGCCGCTGGATGCCTTCGACGAGGTGGATCCGCGCTTCGGCGACCGAGGGCCGCGCTTCGTCTACATCGGCGCGGACCGTGACCTCGTCGTCTACAAGGAGCGGGCCGAGCAGATCCCGTACTTCATGTGGGACTACCCCACATGTCTCCGGCCGGGCCGGCGCCACCCGGGCGTCTCGGACGGCGACGTGCGGGCCGACGACCTGAAGAAGATCGGCTTCGATCGCCAGGTCCTGGTGCCGAACAACGCCCCGTTCGCCTACGACGTCGATCCCGATCTCGGGGCGAGCGTCTGTCGTTCCTACAACCATGCCGTGGCCCGCGTGCTCGACCGGCACCCGGACAAGTTCATCGGCCTCGCGGTATTGCCGATGCAGGACGTGGATCGGGCCATCGAGGAGCTCGACCACGCGATTTCGGAGAAGGGCATCCACGCTCCGCAGATCGGCACCCACATAGCGGATAAGAACCTCGACGAGTACGAGTTCTGGCCCTTCTACAAGCGCGTCGAAGAGCTGGGTGTGCCGCTGATCATCCACTGCTCGCACCTCGCCCCCACCGCGGGTGCGCACCGCTACAAGCGGTACCGCTTCGGCAACGCGCTCCAGTTTCCGGCCGAGTCGTCGCTGGCGATCGGGTCGCTGATCTGCGGTGGAGTGCTGGATGCCTTTCCGAACCTGCGCGTCGGCATCCTGGAGGCTGGCGCCGGCTTCGTCCCCTATCTATTCGACCGTCTCGACGAGGTGGCGGTGGAGGAGCCGCACTACACGCACGTTTCGATCAGCAAGATGCCCCGCGAGTACCTGGACCGGATCTTTTTCTCGTTCAACATCAAGACCGAGGCGGCCTCACTGCCGTTCCTCATCGATCGGCTCGGCCCCGACTGGCTGCTGCTCTCCAGCGACTATCCCCATGGCCTCGCGGGCTCGGGGCAGAACACGATCCAGTTCCTGGACTCGCTCGACACGGTTTCCGCGGAGGACAAGCAGAAGCTGATGGGGCTGAACGCCGCGCGCCTCTTCAACCTGAAGGTCGACGCCTAGCAGGCTGCTGAAAAACTCGGGCGGCTACAGAACGCATGTTCCCTACCGGGCTAGTGGGCCCATCGGCTACAACCATCCCAGCTTCGATGCTGGAGGCAGTGGTGCGAGGGAAGCATGA